>Ga0123332_1002468_pt1 | contig 17515 bp, 19 predicted proteins | sample BioC12SIPDNA_4_FD_89958 | JGI IMG/M metagenome (GOLD analysis project Ga0123332, IMG submission 89958) | Anaerobic biogas reactor microbial communites from Washington, USA - Biogas_R2_A C12 SIP DNA | ecosystem: Engineered > Bioreactor > Anaerobic > Unclassified | place: Washington, USA...
CCCCACAGCCGCGTCTGGACGCGCCAGCACCCCGACCTCGTCATCGACCAGGAGCGTGACCTCATCTCGGACGATGGCCGCCAGGTCTATAGCGCCATGTGCCAGCGCGGCATTGCGCACCTGCTCATCCTGGGCGTGCACACCAACATGTGCGTGCTGAACCGCACCTTTGCCATCAAGCAGATGGTGCGCTGGGGCGTGAACGTGGCGCTGGTGCGCGACCTCACCGACGCCATGTACAACCCTGCCAGGCCGCCCTACGTCAGCCACGACGAGGGGACTCGGCTGGTGATCGAATACATCGAAAAGTTCTGGTGCCCGACGGTGCTCAGCGAAGAGCTAGTCTAGGACTCAGTCCTTGTCCACCGGCTCGCGGGTCTTGAGCGCCTCCTCGACGCGCGCCAGGTACCAGGCTTCCGTCTCCCGCAGGTGCTGCAGGATCTGGCGGATGGTCCACTCGCCCTCGGCGGGGGCCGTATCCAGGTCCTCGTCGGCGAGGCCGACCACCGCGCCCAGGAACTCGCCATAGGCCTCTTGGGCGCGGGCCAGCATCCGCTGGGGCATGGTGTGCGCCGCGCCGATATCCTCCCGGGCAGCCACCAGTTGGGTGGTATGCTCGCGCAGGTGGTCGCCAAAGCGCAGCACCACGCGCCGGGCGGTGTTCCAGCGCCAGTTGTCGGTCTTGAAGCGCAGCTCTTCCTGGCTCAGCTCGGTCAGTCGAGCGATGGTCTGCGCCCGCGCCGCGGCGATCTCGGCCAACAGCTTGGTGATCTCGCTATCCATTTGGCCCTCCTCTTGGTCAGTCTGCCCGCATTGTAACGTGCATCGCCGGGCCTCACAACTCGCCAGGGCTTTGACGCCCCCTCCGAAACATGCTATGATGCAGCACCTTGCAGGAGTGAAGGAGCGCGCCATGAAGCGATTGCGGTTCGGGGTCACCGGCCTGGGAATGATGGGCGACATCTATGCACGCGTGCTGGCGGACTTGCCCGAGGCCGAGCTGGTCGCCTTGTGCGACATCATGCCCGGCAAGGCGGCCGAGATGGCCCGCAAGCTGGGCGTTTCGGGCTATGCTGGGACGGATTTCGCCGAGATGCTGCGCCAGCATCCCGACCTGGACGGCGTCGCCGTGACCACACCCGACGCCGACCACGTGGGTCCCGTGCTGGCCGCCCTGGACGCGGGGATGCACGTCTGCGTGGAAAAGCCGCTGTCCACCACCGTGGCCGACGGGCAGCGCATGGCCGAGCGCGCGCGGCGGGCAGGGCGCATCCTCATGGTGGGGCACACCCTGCGCTTTCAGCCCCAATTCATCGCCATGCGCGAGGCGGTGGTCCGCGGCGAGATCGGGCAAGTGTTGCACATCTTTGCCCGGCGCAACAACCCCAGTGCGGTGCGCGATCGGCTGGGCGGCCGGGTTTCGGTGGCCTTTTTCCTGGGCGTCCATGACATCGACATGCTGCTCTGGACCATGCGCCAGCCAGTGATTAAGGCTTTCGCCAAATCGGTGACGCGCAACGACCGGGGCGTCGCCGACAGCATCCTCAGCACCCTCACCTTTGCCGATGGCGCGCTGGCCCTGCTGGAGAACTCGTGGGGGATGCCCGCCGTGGGCGGCCGGCCGCGCCGCTTCCAATTCGACGTGGCGGGCACCGAGGGCGTCATCGAGGTCTATGCCCACGAGCAGGGCATCGGTATCCTGAAAGCGGACGCCACCGACTATCCCGGCACCGTCTTTTTGCCCGAGGTGCAGGGGCGGCTGGGCGGCGTCTATCGTGACCAGGTGGAGCACTTTGTGGACTGTATCGCCCGGGGCCGCACGCCTGCCTGCACAGCCGAGGAAGGGCTGGAGGCGGTGCGCGTGGCGGCGGCCATCGAGCGCTCGCTGCGCGAGGGCGTCGAGGTGGACGTATGAGCGAGCTGACCATCCGGCAGGGCCGCCCGGAGGACCGCCAGCGCGTGCTGGAGATCCTCATCGACGGCTTTCGCGGGCGCACGGTGCACCATTGGCTGGAAGAGCGCTGCGGCCCCATCGGCGGCCGGCCCTGGCAGGATTGGAAGCGCCGCGAGCTGAGCGGCTTCCTCGACCAGCACCCCGACCAGCTTTGGGTGGCCGAGCGGGATGGGGCCGTCGTCGGCTTTGTGACCTACACCATGGATCCCGAGCGCGAGGTGGGCGAGATTCGCAACAACGCCGTGGACCCGGCCGAGCACGGCCAGGGCATCGGCACCGCCCTCTACCAGCGTGTCCTGCAGGTTTTCCGCGAGCGGGGCATGAAATACGCGTGGGTCGAGACGGGGCTGGAGGAAGCCTACGCCCCCGCCCGTCGCGCTTATGAAAAAGCGGGGTTCGAGCCCTTCCACCAGGCCGTCTATTACGTGCAAAAGCTGGGCGAGGAGTGAGCGCGATGTCCGACCTGGTGCGCTGCAGCGAGGTCACCCCCAAGGTCTTTGCCACCCGCGAGACCCGCGTCCTGGCCGGGGCGGGCGGCCTGCCCGCCGAGCGGTTCGTGCTGGGCTATGTGGTGGTGCAGCCCGGCGGCGAGGTCCCCGGCCACGCGCACGAGCAAGAGGAGGTCTATCTCGCCCTGGAGGGCCGCGGCGAGATCGTCGTGGGCGAGGTAACCCATCCCCTGGACGCGCTCTCGGCGGTCTATATCCCCTCCGGCGCCTACCACTGCCTGACCAACACGGGCGAATCGGTGCTCAAGTTCGTTTTCGTCTATGCCCCCGGCGGCGAGGTGTCGCATTGGGCGCAAGAGGCGGCCGCGCTGCAGAGCCCCGGGGAGCCCGGCATATGACCAAGGCGCCCAAGTCGGCGCTGGCCGCGCCGCTGAACGTGATCTGGGATTTCGACGGCACGCTCTTGCCCTATGATAGCGAGCAGGCCCTCTTGCGCAGCTTGCTGCGCCCCCCGCTCCAGGTGGGCTTGCACAAGGCGCTGCTGGCCCGCGCGCTCTCCTGGGCGGACCGCCACAACCTGATGGAGCGCTCCTTCAAGCGCTGGTACGTCCGTTGCCTGCGCGGCTTGCCGGTGGAGGCGTTGGACCGGCTGGCGCGCCAGGTGGCCCGGGACATCTCGGACGCGGACCGGCGGGCCATCGACGAGATACGGGCGCTGGGGGCGCGCATGTTCGTGGTGAGCTGCGGCACCGGCGACCTCAGCCAGCGGATCCTCGAGGCAGCCGGGGTGGCGGCGGGGTTTCTGGCCATCGAGGCCAACTGGTTCACGTTCTGGGGCAACCGCATCGAGGGCATGGACCTGAGCATCCACCTGCCCGCGGACAAGCTGGCGGCGGTCAAGGGGCTGGGCATCTCGATCTCCCACGCCGTGATGGTGGGCGACGGCATCACCGACCTGCCCTTGCTGGACGAGGCCGCCTATCCCATCCTGCTGGATCGCGCCGGCCGCAAAGCGACGCTCATCCGGGAAAACGGCTATCTTGGCGCCGCGAGCCTGCCCGAGGTGGCCCGGCTGCTATCGAACATCGTGGCTAATCCATAGCCCAGGAGGCAATCGATGAACGACCGCGAGAGGTTCCGCAACTGGATGAACTATGGCAAGGTGGACCGCTGCCCCTGGTGGGAGATGTGGTACTGGCGGGAGACGTTGGAGCGCTGGCACGATGAGGGGCTGCCGGAGGACGTGCACCTGGCCGAATACCTGGACGTGGACCGCCGGGAGAACGTCGGCGTCTCGCTGGGGCTGCTCCCCACTTTCAAGCAAGAGACCCTCGAGGAGACCAACGAGTACCGCATCTATCAGGACACCGAGGGGCGCATCCGCAAAGAGTTCAAGGAAAAGGGCGACACCACCATGCCCCAATGGCTCCGCGCCCCGCTGGAAACGCGCGAGGATTGGGAAAAGAACATCAAGCCGCGGCTGAACCCCCACAGCCCTTGCCGCTACCCCATCTATTGGGAAGACAAAAAGCGCGCCTGGCAAGGCCGCGACTATCCCCTCAGCATCGGTGGGGGCAGCATCTTTGGCTGGATCCGCAACTGGATGGGCTTTGACCGCGTCTGCACCACCATGTACGACGACCCCGACTGGATCCACGAGATGATGGACTACCTCGCCGACTTTGTGGTGGCCACGGTCAAGCGCGCCGTGGAAGAGGTGGATATCGACTATGTGACCATGTGGGAGGATATGGCCTACAAGGCCGGCCCCATCATCTCGCCCCGGATGTTCCGCGAGTTCATGCTGGAGCCGTACAAAAAGATCACCTCCCAGTTCCACGATCACGGCATCCACCTGATCTTTGTGGATAGCGACGGCGATTCCGGGCCGCTGCTGCCGCTCTGGCTGGAGGGCGGCGTGACCGGCTTTTACCCCGTCGAGCGGGCGGCAGGCATGGATGCCGTGGCGCTCCGGAAAAAGTACGGCCACCAGTTGCGGCTGTTGGGCGGCATCGACAAGCGGGCCATGGCCGCCGGGCCAGCCGCCGTGGACGCCGAGCTGGAGAACATCCGGCCCTTGCTCCGCGACGGCGGCTATATCCCCTGGTGCGACCACCTGGTGCCGCCCGATGTGCCGTTCCAAAACTATATGTACTATGTGCGGCGGATGAAAGAGCTGACGCTTAACCCATAACGGCGAGACGGCGCGGAAGGCGGCATTCCATGACGCGCCCACCACGAATAGGAGGAACCGACATGTCCAGCGGACCCAAAGGCGGCCTCTTGGCCAATCTCACGCGGGTGCGGGACGCCCGCACGGCGCGCGTGTCCAGTTGGGAGCAGAACGGTCGCAACGGCGACGCCTGGGTGATCATGCCCGGCGAGACGGCAGTGCTGGCCGACCTGGAGGGACCGGGGTGCATCACCCACATCTGGATGACCCAGTACACCCGCTTTGTCCAGGGAGCCGACTGGGACATCACCGACCCCGACTATTACCGCAAGGTGCTGATCAAGATCACTTGGGATGACCAGGAGCACCCCAGCGTGCTGGTGCCCCTGGGCGACTTTTTCTGCCTGGGGCATTCCATCTGCTCCAATTTCGCCACTATCCCCTTCACCAGCTCGGCCCACGAGGCGCAGCGGCTTAAATTCGGCGGCAACGCCGCCCTCAACTGCTACCTGCAGATGCCCTTCAACAAGCGGGCGCGCATCGAACTGGAGAACCAGGGCGAGTATCCCCACCGGCAATACTATTACGTCGATTACGAGCTCTATCGCGAGCCGCTGGGCGACGACGTGGCCTATTTCCACGCCCAGTGGCGCCGCGAGAACCCCTGCGACGGCTGGGATCCGGACGTCAAGGTCAACGTTCCTGAGGCCAACATCGTCAACCTCGATGGCGCGGGCAATTACGTCATCCTGGAGGCGGAGGGCCGCGGGCACTATATCGGCTGCAACCTCTCCGTGACCAATTTCCAGGGGACCTGGTGGGGCGAAGGCGACGACATGTTCTTTATCGACGGCGAGACCTGGCCCCCCAGCCTGCACGGCACCGGCAGCGAGGATTATTTCAACCAGGCCTGGGGGATGCAAGGCAACGCCTTCCCCATGAACGGCTCGTCGTTGTGGGAGGGGGACAAGCCTGGCTATCAGGTGAGCTATCGTTTCCACCTGGTGGACCCGGTGCGCTTTAGCCAGAGCATCCGCGTGACCATGGAGCACGGCCACGGCAACCACCTGCTGAACGACTGGGCCTCCACCGCCTATTGGTATCAGACGCTGCCGCACAAGCCCTTCGACATCCTGCCGGTGGAGAAGCGGCTGCCGCTGCGCCTGGGCAACCTCGGCGTGATCCCCATCCAGCCGCCGGCGGCGGCGCACCCCGCCACGCTCAACGACGAGATGCGGCAGAACAGCGAGGCCTGGCGCGTACGCAGCGAGGAGTATCGCCAAGCGCGGCTCAAGACGATGGCGGACGCCGCGGAAAAGAGCCGCGAGTTCGCCAAGGCCAGCGCCGAGCAGGCGGCCAAGCTGCGCAAGGAGTTCAAGTAGAGCATCCATGGCCTATATTCCAAACACTCAAATCGAGATCGTCCGCGAGGTGCCCCGAGGGCGCATCCAGCACGCCCTCTTTGATTTCGACGGCACCATCTCGCTCATCCGCGAGGGCTGGCAGCAGGTCATGATCCCCCTGATGGTGGAGGTCCTGCTGGAGACGCCGCAACACGAATCCGAGGCCGCGCTGACCGAGGTCGTCACCGAGTTCGTGGACCGCCTCACCGGCAAGCAGACCATCTATCAGATGCTGCAACTGGTGGAGGAAGTCGCCAAGCGCGGCGGCCAGCCCAAGGAGGCCCTGGACTACAAGTGGATGTACCTGGATCGCCTATGGGAGCGGATCAAGCACCGCGTCGCCGGGTTGAAAGAGGGCGCCCTCCATCCACCCGAGCTGGTGGTCCCCGGCGCGCTGGAGCTGCTCGAGATGCTGCGGCAGCGGGGCATCACCTGCTACCTCGCCAGCGGCACCGATCACAAGTACGTGACCGACGAGGCGGGCGCGCTCGGCGTGACCCCCTATTTTGCCGGGGGCGTCTATGGCGCGCTGGACAACTATCAGGACTTTTCCAAGGCCAAGCTCATCGAGCAGATCCTGCGCAACCATGACCTGCAAGGGCCCGAGCTGGTGGTCTTTGGTGACGGCTTTGTGGAAATCGAGAACGCCAAGGCCGTGGGCGGCATCGCCGTGGGCGTGGCCTCAGATGAGGAGCGGCGCGTCGGGATCAACGACTGGAAACGCCACCGCCTGCTGCAGGCCGGCGCGGATATCATCATCCCGGACTTTCGCGAGGGGCCGCGGCTGCTGGACTACCTGTGCGGGGAGGAGTGAGATGCCCGAGCGCCAGCGCTATCCGCAATTCGACCGCAGCCGGATGCGCAGCCGCCCACTTGCGGAGCGCGAGCATGACCTGACGCTGGATAGCCTTCTGCGCCTGGATGATCCTTTGCCGCCCTACGACGACCCCGATCTGGCCGCGATCGCGCAGCGGATCGTCGCCGCGCGGCGGGAGGGCCATCCGGTGATCCTGATGATGGGCGCGCACGTGATCCGCTCGGGCCTCTCGCGGCAGATCATCGACCTGATGGAACGGGGCCTGATCACCCACGTGGCGGGCAATGGCGCCTGCGCCATCCACGATTGGGAGCTGGCGCTCATCGGCGCGACCACGGAAAGCGTGGCGCGCTATATCCGCGACGGCGCCTTCGGCAACTGGGCCGAGACGGGGCGGATCAACGACGTGATCTCGCAGGCGGCTCAATGTGAGCTGGGGCTGGGCGAGGCGGTGGGCGAGGCGATCACCAAGGGGGCCTTCCCCCACCAAGAGATCAGCATCTTGGCGGCGGGCTATCGGCTGCGCGTGCCGGTGACCATCCACGTGGGCATTGGCTACGACATCATCCACCAACACCCCAACTGCGACGGCGCGGCGCTGGGCGCGGCCTCCTATCGCGACTTTCTGATCTTTGCCGAGGCGGTCAACCACCTGGAGGGCGGCGTGTTCCTCAACTATGGCACCGCCATCATGGGGCCGGAGGTCTACCTCAAGGCCCTCTCCATGGCCCGCAACGTGGCGACCCAGGAGGGGCGCGAGATTCGCCACTTTACCACGGCGGTCTTTGACCTGCATGACCTGGGGGTGGATATCCACCAGGAGCGGCCCAAGAGCGACGCGCTGTACTACTATCGCCCCTTCAAGACCATCCTGGTGCGCACGGTGCAAGATGGCGGCGAGAGCTTTTACGTGCGCGGGCCGCACCGCGTCACCTTTCCACACCTCTATCGCGAGATCGTTTCCACGCTGGCCGTGCAGCGGTAAGGATTTGCACCGCCGAGACGCAGAGGCCGCAGGGATTTTGTAATCTTCCCTCTGCGCTCTCTGCGTCTCAGCGGTGAGTCTCTTTTGAGGAGTCACATGAACGAGGCAATGCTGAGAGAGTATCTGGCTCGCTTCCCCCGAGTGCGGGCGCTGGTGGTGGGCGACTTTTTCCTGGACAAGTACCTGATGCTGGAGCGCGCGCTGAGCGAGATGTCGCTCGAGACCGGGCTGGAGGCCTACCAGGTGGTGGAGGTGCGCTGCAGCCCCGGCGCGGCGGGCACGGTGACCTCCAACCTGCGGGCGCTGGGCGCGCAGGTGACCGCGCTAGGCGCCATCGGCGACGACGGCGAGGGCTACGAGCTGCGTCGCGGCCTGGCCCAGCGCGGCGTGGAGGCGGCGCCGCTGGTCATGGATGGCGGCCTTTTCACCCCCACCTATACCAAGCCCATGATGCGAGAGGCGGATGGCCGCGCCCACGAGCTGAACCGGCTGGACATCAAGAACCGGGCGCCGCTGCCCGTCGCCGTGGAAGACGAGCTGATCCGGCGGCTGCGCGACCTGGCGCCGCGGATGGACGCGGTGATCGTCGCTGACCAGGTGCAAGAGCGCAACTGCGGCGCAATCACCGACCGGGTGCGGGAAGAGCTGGGACGCCTGGCTCAGCAGCACCCCGACAAGGTCTTTGCCGTCGACTCGCGAGAGCGGATCGGCGAATATCGCCACCTCATCACCAAGCCCAACCGTCGGGAGGCGGCGCGCGCCATCGTGCCCGGCTGGGCAGGCGACGACACGGCCCTGCCCCTGGAAACGATGCTCGAGCACGGGGCCCGGCTGCGGGAGCGCACCGGCCGGCCCGTCTTCCTGACCCTCTCCGCCGACGGCATCCTGGTCTTTGACCAGGGGCACACCCACGTTCCCGCCGTGCCCGTGCGCGGCGAGATCGACCCGGTGGGGGCCGGGGATAGCACCATGTCCGGCATCGCGCTGGCGCTGTGCGCCGGGGCCAGCCCGGAGGAGGCCGCGTTGATCGGCAACCTGGTGGCTTCCATCACCATTCAGCAGATCGGCACCACGGGCACGGCCTCGCCGGAGCAGGTGCTGGCGCGTTTTCGGGAGACCATATCGGGAGGGATAGCATGAAGATCTATATCATGACGGATATCGAGGGAGTGGCCGGGGTCAGCGAGTGGGAACATGGCAGCCCGGCCGGGGTCTATTACGAGCGCTCCAAGCGCCTGCTGACGCTGGAAGTCAACGCGGCCGTGGAGGGAGCGCTGGAGGCGGGCGCCACCGAGATCCTGGTCTGGGATGGGCATGGCCCCGGCGGCATCGACCCCGAACTGCTGCACCCGGAGGCTCTGTTGCTGGCGGGCAAAGAGGACCCCAAAGGCTGGGGGCTGGACGAGACCTTTGACGCCATGTTCTTCGTCGGGCAGCACGCCATGAGCCTGACCCCCGACGCCGACCTCTGCCACAGCTATAACTCGCGCGGGGTCTATCGCATGACCCTTAACGGCCAGGACATCGGCGAGCTGGGCATGCGCACCATCCTGGCCGGCTATTTCGACGTGCCCGTGGTGCTGGTGACGGGCGATGACAAGGTCTGCGCCGAAGCCCAAGTGCTAGTCCCCAACGTCGAGGCCGTGGCCGTCAAGAAAAGCACCAGCCGCCAATCGGCCATCGCCATGCACCCCACCAAGGCGCGGGAGGCCATCCGCGAGGGGGCCAAGCGAGCGTTGCAGCGCCTGTCCGAGATCAAGCCCTGCTTTGTCCCCGGCCCCTACGAGTTCGTGGTGGAGCCTTACGACATGGCGCACAGCCTCCCCGACGACCGCTCCTACGACCGGCCCAAGGGCGCACCCACGGTGCAACGCGCCGAGGATTTCTGGGATGTCGCGCGCTGAGCGCGATTCGTCAGAGATAACCAAGCCCCTCCGAGCAGATCGGAGGGGCAGGTTTCGCAGAGACGCCGCGCGCTCATTCCGCGTCCGCAGCCAGGCGCGCCAAGCGCCCTCGGATGCGCAGCACCAGCTCGCCCGGCGATAGTACCGCAACGGACGCATGCCCGGGCTGAAAGTGTCGCGCATTGAAAGTGGCCAGCCAAGCACAGCCTTCCCTGATGGCGGCAACCAGAATAGGCAAATCCTTGGGGTCCGCCAGGCCCGCATAAGCGTCCAGGTCGGCCGGCTGGGGGTCCGCAATCACCCTGAGGCTACGGCTAACCAGCAGCCGGAAGGCGGGCAGCGCACGAGGCAGCTTGTCCTCGAGATTGCGTTCCACCTCATCGATGACCTGCTGAGAGGTAACCGCATCGATCAGCGTGATCTCGCCCAGGCGAAGGATCACCAAGCTGGCACCATGTTCGCTGGGAGAGGCCGCCCCCGCAAAGAGCACATCCGCATCCACAAAGACGCGCGGCTTAGGAGGTGGAGCCATAGCGCTCCTGATATGCTTTCTCGCGCTGCGCGCGCAGGCTGTCCAGCATCTCTTCCACGCTCAGCCCTGCGTCCAGGCGCAGGCGCTCGATCTCGCGCGCCAGCTCGGGAACCATCGGAACCATCGGCGTCAGCACAAGAATCCCGTCGAGGTCAACTAGCCGGAAACTATCGCCCTCTTCGATGCCGTATTTGTCCCGCAGGCTGGCGGGCAGGGTCAACACGCCTCGCTTGCGAACCTGGATCGTTGCATCCATATCGCCTACCTCCGGCAGCTTTTCAGCTTGCACCGATTTTCTGCATTATACCACCGAGCTCCCAGATCGGCAAGCGGCCGATTGTTCAGAGCGCCTTGGTGTATACCCGGTAGGTCTTGATGTGCTTCACGCCCAGCTTGGCCAGCGGCGCGAGCATCTTGATGTTGTCCTCCAGCACATAGTTGACCTCGACGCGCGCCTGGCGGGCCTGCGCCGCCTGGAAAGTGCGGTAGTAGAGCAGCGCGTCGATCCCTTTGCCGTGGTACTCGGGCAACAGGCCCAGCGCCCAGCAGCGATAGTTGCGCACGCGCTTCAGGCCAAAGGCCAGCCGCCAGATGAGCCGCGGCGTCAAGCGCCCGTCCAGGCCCTTTAGCAACTGGTTGAGGTCCGGCAGGGTTAGGCAGAACCCGATGGGGCGGCCCTCCACCTCGGCGATGAGGGCGAATGCCGGATCGATGATCTGCTTGAGGTCTTTGGCCAGCCGCCTGCCCTCCTCCTCCGTGACCGGGTACGCGCCCCAATTATAGGCCACCGAGTGGTTCATGATGTCCACCACGATCAGGGCGTCGCGCTTCAGATGCTTCATCTCGACCGGCCGCACCGTGACGTGGTAGCGCTGCGCGACGCGTTCCAGGGCGCGGGTAAAGCGCTCGGGGATGGCGTACCCCTCCCCGATATCCCCATAGAAGGCCAGCAAGTCTTTGGCTTTGCGCATACCCAGAGCCTCCATCTGGGTGTTATAGTAAGCAGGATTATAAGGGCTCATGAGCACCGGCGGGTATTCGAAACCCTCCGTCACCAAGCCCCACTCGGTGACGGTGAAATTGATGGGGCCGCGCATCTCGGCCATGCCCTGCTGGCGCAAAAAACCCTCCGCCGCATCCAGCAAGAGCCGCGCGCCCTCGAGGCTATCGACGCATTCATAGGAACCCCAGAAGCCTACCCGCTCCTGCCAAAAGTCGATCGCCAGGTGATCGACGAAAGCGGCGACGCGCCCGACCACGCGGTTGTCATCCCAGAGCAGGAACAGCGCGTAATCGCAGTGGGCCAGCAAGGGGTCTCCCCGGGGCGTGAACAGCTTGGCCTGCTCGCTGCGCAGCGGGGCGATCCAGCCGGGGTCGTCTCGATACAGCGCATAGGGAAGCGCGATGAATCGCCGGAGGTCGGCGCGGCTCTGCACGGAGGAAACGCGCAACATGGGCAGGCTCCTTGTCATGGTCAATCAAATAGCGGAATGACAATGCGCGCATTCTACCAGATGTCGCGCAATGGTCAAGTTATTTCGGCTCCGAAGCCTTGACAAATGTGAGCAGCGGATGTATAATACGATGCGGGGAAGGTATGTAGCGCAGACTCGGCGCCGGCCTGCGGGCCCGGCTTGCGAGTTCGGCGCTTTTATGATTTTGCCCCACCGAGCCACCCAAACAGGTCCTTTTTTGTCCTTCGCCCCACATCGTTTGCCCTAAACGAGAGGTAGAGTCGTCCCCCTTGTCTGCACGGCGAGCTGGAACAAAAGGAGGTTCGGGAACGCCAGAGCAAACCGATAGCCGACACATCTAAATTGGAAGGAGGCTGGAGGAGACAAGTTGCAAAGAGAGGCTCAGAAAACAGCTCAGGCCTGTAAGAACCTTGTCCTGGAGCGCGCCCGGGTTCGCGGTTTTATCACCGTTAGCGAAATCCTGGAAGCGCTTCCAGAAGAGGAGCGGCATTCCCGCCGCGTGAACGAGTTCTTCCTTTCCCTCTTTGAGGAGGGTGTCGAGGTGATCAACGACGAGGCGATCGACTGCGCAGAGCAGGCTGCTGACTCGCTTGATGGCGACAATGAACAGGCGCCAGGCGGTAAAGAGGGATACGACCTGGCCGCAATCCCCAGTGATGACACGATCAGCTTGTATTTGGGCGAGATGGGCCGGGTGCCGCTGCTCAAGCCAGAAGAGGAGCGCGACCTGGCTCAAAAGATCCAGCGGGGGCAGATTGCACAACGCAAGCTGAGCGATAATGGCCAAGACCCCGACGAGGTGGCGCGTCTGGCCGAGGATATCAACCGGGCCGACGAGGCGCGCGCCCACCTTATCAAAGCCAACACCCGCCTGGTGATCAGCATCGCCAAGCGGTACATGGGGCAAGGCGTCCCCTTCCCCGATTTGATCCAGGAGGGCAACCTAGGGCTGATCCGCGCCGTGGAAAAGTTTGACTATCGGCGCGGCTTCAAGTTCAGCACCTATGCGACCTGGTGGATTCGCCAGGCCGTGACGCGCTCCCTGGCCGAGCAAGGCCGGCTGATCCGCCTTCCCGTGCACATGGGCGAAAAGATCCGCCGGTTGCAGCGCACCGCCCGTCAGATGGAGCAGGAAGAGGGCCGGCGCCCGACCATGACCGAGCTGGCCGAGGCCGTGGGCCTCAAGCCGCGCAAGGTCAAGCTGCTGCTGCGCATGGCCCAGCGCCCAACCTCCCTGGAAAAGCCGGTGGGCGAGGATGAGGATAGCGTCTTTGGCGATTTCCTGCCCGATGAAGACGCCGAAAGCCCCTCCGATTCGGCCTACCAGCAGTTGCTCTCCGATAGCCTGGAGGATATCCTCAACACGCTCTCGCCGCGGGAGGCCCGCATCCTGAGGCTGCGCTTCGGCTTGCAGGATGGCCGCAGCTATACCCTGCGCGAAGTGGGCGAAAAGTTTGGCCTGACGCGAGAGCGCATCCGCCAGATCGAGCGCGACGCGCTGCGCCGGCTGCGCCACCCCACCCGCAGCAGGCGGCTGAAAGAGTATTTGCGCTAGTGATCAATGGCGCGCTGCCCAGTATAAAACCCAAGCCCTCGGCCCGACACTGTGCCGAGGGCTTGGCTGTCCGCGTCACGTCCGCGCGGGCGGAAAGAGCCTTTTTCGATATTTGACAGCGCCCCCAACTTGTGCTATACTCGCCGAAAAGGTCACTTGGAGAGTTCAGCGTGCACTCAATCGCTTGCGTGGCGATCCGACGATCCCGATCCAGCTCGTCCTCGAGTCCGGAGGAAGAGATCGTGTCGTCGTGTGACTGAACGCTCGCTGATACCAGCTTGCAGCCACAGCCGGCCCTCTGGACTAGAACCAGCCAGGAGCCGGCTATTTTATTGCACCAGCACAGGAGGAACAGAATGAAAACAGAATGCCCGGAATGCGTCGCCGAGCTTGAACTGAGCGAAACCCTGGAAGAGGGCGAGATCATCGTCTGCCCCGATTGCGGCGTCGAGCTTGAGGTGATCTCGGTGGACCCCTTGGTCCTGGAGATGGCCCCCGAAGAAGCTGAGGACTGGGGAGAATAATCCCTGGAGGATTAGATGAAGATCGGCGTTCTGCTTTCGCGGCTGCGCATCGAAGAAAAGTTGATCTTCCAGGCCCTGCGAGATCGCGGGGTCGATTTCGAGCGCATCGAGGACGGCGACCTGGCCCTCGATCCCGCCCAACCTCGCTTCACCGAATATGACGCCGTCTGGTGCCGGTCGCTGAGCCACAGCCGCGCCCTGTACGCGCTAAGCGTCATGGAAAGCTGGGGGCTCAAGACGATCAACACGTACGAGGTGATCAGCGCCTGCGGCGACAAGATCATCACCACCACGGCCCTGGTCAAGGCAGGCATCCCCTCGCCCAGAACCGTCGTCGCGTTCAGCATCGAGTCCGCCCTGGCCACGCTGGACGAGATGGGCTATCCCGCCGTCCTCAAGCCGGCGGTAGGGTCCTGGGGGCGGCTGCTCGCCAAGGTGAACGACCGCGACGCCGCGGAGGCGATCCTGGAGCACAAGCAGACCCTGGGCGGCTACCAGCACTCGATCTTTTACCTCCAGGAGTACGTCGATAAGCCCCAACGCGATATCCGCGTCATCGTGATCGGCGATGCGGCCATCTGCGCCATCTATCGCCAGTCGCCGCACTGGATCACCAACACGGCCCGGGGCGGCGAGGCGATGCTCTGCGAGCTATCGCCCGAGCTCAACGATCTGGCGGTGCGCGCGGCCCAGGCGATGGGCGGCGGCATCCTGGCCGTGGACCTGCTGGAAGATAGCGATGGCCGCCTGTTGGTGAGCGAGGTCAACCACACGCCCGAATTCCACGGGGCCATCCAGGTGGCGGGCGTGGATATCCCCGCCAAAATGGTGGATTACGTGCTGCGGGTGGCGGAATCCTAGCCCCCTCCGCAACGCCCGAGTGGATCAAGAAGCCTATTACGGAGGAAAAGCTATGCTCAAGGTTGCCATCGCCGGCGGCTCCGGCTATGCAGGCGGGGAGCTGTTGCGGCTCCTGCTCCAGCACCCGCAGACCGAGGTCGTCGCCGCCACGTCCCAATCCTACTTTGGCCAGCCCATCTATCTGGTGCACCCCAACCTGCGCGGGCGCACCGAGCTCAAGTTCTGCCTGCTCGAGGACCTGCCCAAGGTGGACGTGCTTTTCGTCGGCTTTCCCCATGGCGAGGTCGCCCCGCGCATCGAGCAGTTCGCCGCGCTGGCGGATCGCGTGGTGGACCTGAGCGGCGACTTTCGCCTGCATGACCCCGCCCTCTATGCCAAGTGGTACGAGCACCAGCACCCCTGCCCGGAGTGGCTGCCCCGCTTCGTCTATGGCCTCCCCGAGTTCCATCGTGAGGAGCTGCGCGGCGCCAAGTACGCCAGCGGCGTGGGCTGCAACGCCACCGTGGTCAACCTGGCGCTCTATCCCCTCTTCAAGGCCGGGATCGTCGAGCGCGCCGTGACCGAGGTCAAGGTTGGCTCGTCCGAGGGCGGCAACAAGGAAACCCCTGGCTCGCATCACCCGGAACGCGCCCATGTCGTGCGCTCCTATGCCCCCACCACCCACCGCCACGTCGGCGAGTTGGAGCAAGAGCTGGCCTTCCATGGCCAGACGCCCAAGATCCACATGTCCATCACCTCGGTGGAGCTGGTGCGCGGCGCCATGGCCACCTCCCATTGTTTCCTGAAGCAAGACCTGGAGGACCGCGACGTCTGGAAGCTCTATCGCGAGGCCTATGGCAGCGAGCCGTTCATCCGCATCGTCAAGGTCCGACGCGGCCTCTATCGCTACCCCGAGCCCAAGATCCTGGCGGGCTCTAACTATTGCGACATCGGCTTTGAGAAAGAGACCGGCACGGATCGGCTGGTGGTCATGTCCGCCATCGACAACCTGATGAAGGGCGCGGCGGGCACGGCGGTGCAAGCGATGAACGTGATGTGCGGCTTCCCCGAGGTCGCCGGGTTGGAATTCCCCGGCTTGCACCCCATTTAGGACAAGAGGCTGGCGCGGCCCCTGGGCCGCGAAGGCTTGACAGGAGGGATAGGGCGTATGCTAGTTGTCAAGGTAGGCGGCGGCGAAGGCATCGGCTTTGATGCGCTGTGCCAGGACGTGGCCGCCCTGGTCAAGAGCGGCCAAAAGCTGGTCCTGGTCCACGGCGGCTCCCACGAGACCAACGTGATCTCGACCGCGCTGGGCAAGCCCCCGCGCTTTGTGACCTCGATTTCGGGCTATCAGAGCCGCTACACCGACCGCGAGACGCTAGAGATCTTTGCCATGGTCACCGCGGGCAAGATCAACAAGCTGCTGGTGGAAAAGCTGCAACAGGTGGGCGTCAACGCGGTGGGCCTTTCCGGGGCCGATGGCCGCTTGGTGCAGGCCGCCCGCAAGTCGGTGCTCAAGATCGTGGAGGACGGCAAGCGCAAGGTGCTGCGCGGCGACTGGAGCGGCACGCCCGAAGCCGTCAACACGGACCTGCTCAACCTCTTGCTGGAGCAGGGCTACACGCCCGTGATCGCGCCGGTGGCCCTGAGCGCCGAGTCCGAGATGGTCAACGTGGACGCCGACCGCATGGCGGCGGTGGTGGCCATGGCCATGAAAGCCGAGGCGCTATTGCTCCTTTCCAACGTGCCCGGGCTCCTGGCCAATTTCCCCGATGAAAGCTCGCTGGTGACCAACCTGCCGCGGCACCGCCTGGCCCAGGGCCTGGAATACGCCCAAGGCCGGATGAAGAAAAAGATCATGGGCGCGCAGGAAGCGCTGGAAGGCGGCGTGGGCAAGGTCATCATTGCCGACGCTCGCGTGGAATCGCCCATCTCGGGCGCCATGGCTGGAAAAGGAACGGTGATCCAATGAGCATGACCCCCCTGCCCACCACCAACCAGGAAACCTATGAGCTAGAGATGCGCCATGGCAGCGGCCTCTATCAGACGCGGCCGGTGGCCCTGGTGCGCGGCCTGGGAGCGACCCTCTGGGACGCCGACGGCAACGAGTACCTCGATTGCATCGGCGGGCATGGCGTGGTCAACGTCGGGCACTGCAACCCCGACGTGGTGGCGGCGATCCAGGCCCAGGCGGCCAAGCTGATCACCTGCCCGACCAGTTTTCCCAACGAGCACCGCGCGGCCCTCATGGCCGACCTGGTGAGCATCGCCCCCGGCAAGATGGAACGCGTCTTTTTCTGCAACTCGGGCGCCGAGGCGGTGGAAGCGGCGTTCAAGTTCGCGCGCATGTCCACCGGACGCACCGGCATCATCGCCGCCAAGAACGCCTTTCACGGGCGGACCATGGGCGCGCTCTCGGCCACCTGGAACTCGGCCTATAAAAAGCCCTTCGAGCCGCTGGTCCCCGGCTTTAGCCACGTCGCGCCCAACGACATCGCCGCCCTGGAAGAGGCCATCACCGACGACACCGCGGCGGTGATCCTGGAGCCGGTGCAGGGCGAAAGCGGCGTCCGCCCGCTGGACGGCGATTACCTGCGGGCCGCGCAAGCGCTCTGCCGCCAGCGCGGCGCGCTCTTTATCGCCGACGAGATCCAGACCGGCTTTGGCCGCACCGGCAAGATGTTCACCTGCGAGCATTACGGCCTGGAGCCCGACCTGCTGTGCATGGCCAAGTCCATCGCCGGCGGCGTGCCCATGGGCGGCGTGCTCATCGGGCCGCGGGTCGGGGAGCTGGCCAGCCAGTCCCACGGCACCACCTTTGGCGGCAGCGCCCTGGCCTGCGCCGCGGCGCGGGCGGCCATCAACTATATCGTCAGCCACAAGCTGCCGGAGCGGGCCGCCGAG
>Ga0123332_1002469_pt1 | contig 17512 bp, 12 predicted proteins | sample BioC12SIPDNA_4_FD_89958 | JGI IMG/M metagenome (GOLD analysis project Ga0123332, IMG submission 89958) | Anaerobic biogas reactor microbial communites from Washington, USA - Biogas_R2_A C12 SIP DNA | ecosystem: Engineered > Bioreactor > Anaerobic > Unclassified | place: Washington, USA...
GCAGCCCCCGCATCGCACATGATGCAGCGCGAAGCCTTCCGCGCAAATCCGCGCAAATCCGTAGCTCAAAAACCAGTCGCAGCCCCCGCATCGCACATGATGCAGCGCGAAGCCTTCCGCGCAAATCCGCGCAAATCCGTAGCTCAAAAACCAGTCGCAGCCCCCGCATCGCGAATGAACCGGCACGAAGCACCCCCAATCACAAATCTAAAATCAACAAATCACAAATCTAAAATTCCCCCTCCCTCTTTCCCTTGCTTTTCCGCCCCCGACACGCCATCCTATGTCCAACCACACACACTGCCCCCCGCCACCCTGCGGGCGGCGGGCGGGCCACCACCTTCGCAAACAGCCATGTCCACCACCGATACCCGTCTCTCCGACGTCCTCGCGGGCCGCGAGGACAACTACCTCCTCCCCTTCTACTGGCAGCACGGCGGCGACCAGCACAAGATGATCCCCGAACAGCTCGCCCGCATCCGCGGGAGCGGCTGCCGCGCGGTGTGCGTCGAGTCGCGCCCCCATCCCGAGTTCGTGGGGCCTGGCTGGTGGCACGACATGGATCTCATACTCGACACCTGCAAGCGCCTCGGCATGAGGGTGTGGATCTTCGACGACAAGCACTACCCCACCGGCTACGCCTCCGGCGAGGTCGAGCGCCATCCCGAACTGCGCCCCTGGATGCTCGTCGAGCGCCACCTCGATGTGATCGGGCCGATGCCCGGTGCCGCGATCCTGGTGCCCGCCCCCATCAGGGAAGACGAGGAGACGCTCCTCGGCGCCTATGCCTTCAGGCGGCGCCGTGACCGCGACGAGGGCGACTTCGATACCGACCTCGGGCAATACCTCGAGGGCGAACCCGTGCAGCTCGTGCCGGACGCCGCCGGCAAGGTCCTGACGTGGGACATCCCGCCGGGCTGCTGGCGTATCTTCTTCCTCTACCAGTCGCGCCGCGGCGGCCCGGCCACGCGCATAGATGTCATCGACCCCCGCTCCTGCTCGGCGCTGATCCGCGCCGTCTACGAGCCCCACTACGAGCGCTACCAGAAATACTTCGGCAACGTCATCGCCGGCTTCTTCTCCGACGAGCCCCAATTCGGCAACCAGCTCATCGGCCCGCAGCATCGCGTCGACCCCGGCTTCTACGAGCGCCGCATCGGCCAGGAGGGGCTCGCGCTCCCATACAATGCGGAGGTGCTGCGGCGCATGTCCGAGGAGATGGGCACCGATGCCGCGCCCTATCTGGGCGAACTCTGGTACGAGAGTCCGCACAGCCACATCACGCGCCTCGCCTATATGAATGCGGTCACGCGCCTCTACCGCGAATGCCTCGTGCAGCCGATCGCCGCGTGGTGCCGCGAGCGCGGCGTGGAGTACATCGGCCACGTGATCGAGGACATGAACATCCATGCCCGCATGGGTGCCGGCCCGGGACACTTCTTCCGCGCGCTCGACGCGCAGGACATGAGCGGCATAGATATCGTGCTGCACCAGGTGATGCCCGGCCTGGCCGACTACATGACCGCCGCCATCTGCGCCGGCGGCGCCGTCTCGCCCGACTTCTTCCACTACAGCCTCGGCAAGCTCGGCGCCTCGCTGGCGCACATCACACCCCACATGAAGGGCCGCGCCATGTGCGAGGTTTTCGGCGCCTTCGGCTGGGGCGAGGGTGCCACCTTCATGCGCTGGCTCATCGACTTCCTGCTCGTCCGCGGCATCAACCACTTCATACCGCACGCCTTCTCGCCCGACTACCCCGACCCGGACTGCCCCCCGCACTTCGGCGCGCACGGGCGCGACCCGCAGTTCGACGGCTTCTCGGCCATCATGCGCTACACCAACCAGGCGGCGCATCTCCTTACCGGCGGACGCCATGTAGCCTCCGCCGCCATCCTCTACCACGCCGAGGCCGAATGGATGAGCGCCTACGGCAAGGCGATGCTCATGCAGAAGCCCGCCCGCGCGCTCTACGACCGCCACGTGGATTTCGACATCGTCCCCGCCGATACCCTGCTAACGGCCGCCCGCGTCAGGGATGGCCGTCTGGAAATCGCCGGCGAGTCCTTCGGCGCGCTGGTCATCCCCGCCGCCGAGTACCTGCCCGCACCGCTGCTCGCGCAACTCGCCGAGTTCCAGCAGGCCGGGCTCGCCGTGCTCTTCGCCGGCGGCGTGCCGCACGGTGTAGGCGAAACGCCCGTCCCCCTCGCGAAACTCGCGGACGCCGTCCGCGCCGCCGCCGGAACGGATCTCACGGTCGACGGCGACTATCCGCTGCTGCGCGTTTTCCACCTCGTCCGCGACGGCCACGACATCTTCATGCTCTTCAACGAGTCGCCCGACAAGCCCGTCCGCACCACGCTCCGCACGTCGGCCCGCGGTACCTTCGCGCGCCTGCGCCTCCTCGAGGACTTCGCCGTCCGCGACACATCGCCCGATGGCGCGGTCGCCATTGACCTGCTGCCCGGACAGTCCGAAATCCTCATTTTCGGCGACACGGCGGCTCTCCCCGCCGCCACCACCTACACGCATGCCGGGACGCTCCACCCGACCTACGCGGTCGAGATCGCCGAGTCGGACGACCTGACGGCCTTCCAGCCCTACACGACGACGGAAAAGCTCTTCAACCTCAACGCCCCCGGCCATCTCCCCGACTTCTCGGGCAAGATCCGCTACCGCTTCTCCATCGAGGTCGCGGCGGCCGACGCCGGCAAGCCCGCCGCGCTCGATCTGGGCGCCGTCGGCGAGTGGGCGCGCCTATGGGTCAACGGCGCCGATGCCGGCATCCGCGTCAGCGCTCCGTACCGCTTCGAGGTTGGCCGGCACCTGCGCGCGGGGCGCAACGACCTGCTCGTCGAGACCGGCAACACCCTCGCGCAGAAGATCCGCGACCGCTTCTCCCACTACCTGCAGCTCCGTCCCGCCGGCCTGCTCGGCCCAGTGACTTTGTGGCGCTAGCCCTATTCACCATCCCCCTACCCCGCAAAAGGAACCCGAGATGAAGAACTTCCTGCTCGCCGACAACGGCAAGGCCCACGCCTGCATCGTGATTCCCGACAGCGCCACGCCCGTCGAAATCTCCGCCGCCTTCGAGCTCCACCGCGACCTCAAGCAGATCACCGGCGCGAAGCTCGCCGTCATCCGCGAGGGCGCCCTCGAAAGCGGCGGCGAGGCCGACAAGAGCGTTGCCAACACCGATATCACAGCCGAAGCCCGCGACCGCCGCCTCTACGTCGGCGCGACGCGTGCCGCCGCCGCTGCCGGTGTCGAGCGCGGTACCGGATGGCCCTACGACGCCATCGCGATGAAAACCGTCGGCGACGCGCTCTTCCTCTGCGGGCATCCCGTGCGGGGCGCGCTCTACGCAGTCTACGTCTTCCTCGAGGATGTCCTCGGCGTGCGCTGGTGGACGGATACCGAGAGCAGCTACCCCGTCGCCAACACGCTCGCCATCGGCGCGCTCGACCACTTCCACGCGCCGAAGCTCGAGTTCCGCGAGATCTTCTACCGCACCTGCTTCGACGGCAAGTTCCGCTCGCGCCTCAAGCTCAACTTCTTCACGGGGGCGGGCTACCGCGGCCGCAGGATGGAGAACGTCCCGCCCGAACTCGGCGGCGACCACTACTTCTGCCGTGCCGGCCACGGCGACATCAGGCACGTCTATCACACCTTCTACGCCCTCATCCCCCCAAAGGTCTACTTCAAGGATCACCCCGAGTGGTTCAGCCTGATCAACGGCAAGCGCACCCACGAGCGCGCGCAGCTCTGCCTCACCAACCGCGAGATGGAGGCCGAGCTCGTCAGGAACGCCTTGAAATGCCTGCGCGAAGATCCGGGCGCCGACTTCATCCAGATCAGCCAGAACGACCACGCCGGCCGCTGCGAGTGTCCCGACTGCCTGGCCGTCGAGGCCGAGGAGGGCGGCGCGGCCTCGGGGCCGATGATCCGCTTCGTCAACCGCGTCGCCGAGGCCATCGAGAAGGAGTTCCCCAACGTCAAGGTCGACACCTTCGCCTACACCTACACGCGCAAGGCGCCCGCAAAGACACGGCCGCGCCACAACGTGACGGTGCGCCTCTGCGATATCGAGAGCGACTTCGCCCGTCCCCTTGCCGACAGCAAGTTCAACACCTCGTTCATGGAAGACCTCGCGGCGTGGAGCAGGGTAGCCGCCGGCCGCCTCTACATCTGGGACTACGTCACCAACTTCAGCGCCTACATGCTGCCGCACCCCAACTACGACGTGCTGGCACCGAACGTGCGGACGTTTGTCGAACACGGCGCGATCGGCCTCTTCGAGCAGGGCGACGTCTACTGCGACGCCGGCGAGTTCGCCGACTACCGCACCTGGCTGCTGTCGCATCTCATGTGGGATCCCTCGCGCGACGCCGGCGAGCTGCGCCGCGAATTCCTTGACGGCTACTACGGCCGGGCCGGCGGGAAGATCGGGCAGTACATGGAGCTTATCGCCGGGAGCGCCGCCGCGAGTCCCTACCGCATGCGCTGCTACCGCGACAACACCGCCACCTGGATCCCGACCCCCGTGCTTGCCGAAGCCTGCCGCCTCATGGAGGCGGCGCTGGCCGAGGCCTGCGCGCAGGACACCGCCGAGGGCTGCGCGCATGGCTACGCCACGCGCGTGCGGCGCCAGAAACTCGGCATTGACTATGCGCGCGTCCTCAACTGGTTCGACCTGCACGAGCACCTCGGCATCGCGACAGACGCCGATGCGCAGCGTCGTGCAAAGCTCGCATGGATCCGCGACTGCCGCAACTTCAACGTCACCGCCCACCGCGAGGTGTGGGGCGGGAAGACGGATATCTTCGACGACCATATAGACTGGTTCCTCGACTACGAACGCGGCCTCGAAGAGTACCACCTCAACATGGAATAGCCCTGTACCAGCCTTATCCCCTCTTTGTCGAGAGCTTTGTCGGTAACTTTGTCGCCTTTGTCAAAGGCGAAAGATTAAGCGGGTAGATGAAGTGTGCCGATTAAGAGTGAGTTTAAGTGCGGGGTTTAAGTGGGTGCTTCGCGCTTACACTATGTCCCCGCACCTACGTCCCATTAGTCCCATTCGTTCCATCCAAGCAAAAGATTAAGCGGGTGGATGAAGCGTGCCGATTTAGTGTTTAGAGTGTGTGCTTCGCTCCAACACCTTGTCTCCACACCGTGTCCTCGCACTTTGTCGGCTGAATCGAGAACGAGGACGAGAACGAGGACGAGCGGAGCGCAACCAATCACAAATCACAAATTCCCGCGTGCCCCTGTCACTAGCCGATTATGTCTGCCCCCCTCAAGTCCTTGCCGCCGGGAGGGGTGTTTGCTAAGCTACCACAGACACGCATGGGAGTGAATAGGTACCTGGTGGGCCTCTCGGTCTTCAAAACCGATGTGGGGTTGTAACAGATCCCGGTTGAGTTCGATTCTCACTCGCTCCCGCCATTTTCCCGCGCGGCGATAATCGCCGCGCCGATCGCGCCGGTCATGCAGGGGTCGGACGCCACGGTAACGGGGTGCCGGAGCGCCTCCGCGAGAGCGTCCCGCATGCCAGCCACGCGGGCCACGCCGCCGGTGAAGACGATCTTCCCGGCGGGGATGCGTCCCGCCATGGCGGCGATGCGCTGGGCGATGGCGCGGCACACCCCGGCGATGATGTTCTCGCGGCTGGTGCCGGAAGCCAGCAGGCCGATCAGTTCCGACTCGGCGAAGACCACGCACATGCTGCTGATCGAGGCGGGCTTGTCCGCGCGGCGGGCATGCTCGCCAAGGCTCGCGATGGGGACATCCAGCCGCTGGGCCACCACCTCGAGGAAGCGGCCCGTGCCGGCGGCGCAGCGGTCATTCATCGAGAAATCGACCACAAGGCCGTTCGTTCCCAGGTGGATGAACTTGCTGTCCTGCCCCCCGATGTCGATCACCGCCGCCACATCCGCATGCAGGTGGTACACACCCGTGGCGTGGCAGGTGATCTCGGTGACCGCGCGGTCGGCGGCGGCGACCGCATGGCGTCCGTAACCGGTCGCCACCGTGGCGGCGATGCTGCCGGCATCCAACCCCTGCTCCGCCAGCAGACGCGCCAGCAGATCCGAGGCCAGGGCCGACTGATTGATGCCCTGGTCGCATGAGCCGGTTGCAACGACCGCACGCGTGCGGGTATCCAGCAGGGCAATCTTGATCGCACGCGATCCGGCGTCCACACCGACCGCGACGGTCTTGCCTTCCGGCCTGCCGATGGTTGTTGCCGTGCTTTTCAAGGCGTCATTTTCAAATGGCGTGCGGGGCGCCTACCGGCGTGCCGCGCGCACGGTCTCGTAAAGGGCGCCGAGGCGCAGCGCGATGCGCGCGTCGTCATTCGGCGAGTAGTCCGTCTCGATTCGCAGGTAGGGGAGACCGAACTGCGCCGCGAGCTCGCGCGTGTAGGCCGCCTCGATGTCGTAGGTCAGGCAGCCGTGCCAGATCAGCTCCACCACGCACTCCGCACGGTACTCGCGCGCCAGCTCCCCGAGCCGGCGCATGCGCTCGGAGTTCGGCGTCATCACGGAACACGGCAGATGCAGATAGACGTCGGCAAGCGCGGTCAGGGGATCGTCGGCTTCGGCGTCGACCTCCTCCGTGACGGGCTTGATTCCCGTGCAGTTCTCCTGGCACACCACCGTGGCGTGATCCGCCTCCAGCAGATCCAGGATGCGCTCCGCGCCGTGCGGAACCGGTACGCCGGTGAGCAGCACGCGCACGTTGTCCGGCGAGGGCCGGGCGTCCGCCGGCCGTCCGGGCAGGGCTCCGGCGATCCGCTCGTAGGCCGCGAGATCGTCCGGCAGGCAGGCGATCAGGCTCTTGAGGTCGAGCAGCTCGCGTCCGGACAAGGGCGGCGTGGCGGAGCGCATCTCCTGCGCCAGCGCGCGGCGAAGCCGGCGCTCGCGGTTCATCAGCCGGATGGCGTCGCGGAGGCGCTCGTCGGTGATCGCGACGTTGAACCGTTCCTCGAGCACTGTCCGCAGCTTTTGCAACTCGCGGATCCAGTGGATGCGGGCGTCCGGATCGCCGGTCTTCTGCGGCAGTTCGAGCACGTGCATGGGATGGCGCTCCGCGAGGCGCTCGTACATCTTCTTCTTGCCATCGCAGGTGGTCTCGGCCACCAGCAGCGACGCCATCTCCAGGAACGGATTGGCCTGGTTGAGGCTGTAGCCGAAAGTGGACTTGATCAGCGGACAGATGCCGGCGGGCAGGAGGGTTTCCGCCGCGGGAATCATGTCGGCATCCCCGCCGCACAGGCAGACGGGCCAGGCACCTGCCGCGAGGATCAGCTCCCGCGGCGTGTACTCGCAGAGGATGCCTATGATCGGGGTTCCCGCCTCATGGAATTCGGTGGCCTTCTGATAGCAGTGCTCCACCATTTCCTCGAACCAGTCCAATCCGCAGTCTTTCATCGTGTGTTCCTTCCGGATCTAGCGTTTCATGGCGACGATGCGGCCCGGGTGCCCTGCCCCGCAGCGGCGGCGACACTCCGCCACGGCCTTGCCGGAGGTACCGAAGCCCTGAGTGGCCTCGTCGCGCAACCTCATCGTGCCGGCTCCTGTTCCTCCCGGCGCGCGCGGTGGCTGATCGCATGTACCGGGCAAGCGCCCTGGCATTCGTGACATAGGATGCACTCCGTATCGCGGCTCACAGCCGCATCCTGGTGCTGCATCACGGGCAGATCCATCGGGCAGTTCCGCTCGCACTTGCGGCAGCGGATGCACGATTCCGAATGCAGGCGGAGCTTCCACGGCATGATCCTGTTGGTGACCGCCACCAGGGCACCGACGGGACACAGGCTCTTGCAGAACGGGCGGCTGAACGCCACGGATCCCGCCAGGAAGGCCACCGTGACGACGAACTTCGCGGGCTGGACGAACAACTTCGCCACGTCGCCGTCGGCGATGGCTGTAGTCAGCACAACCATAATGCCGGACGTGGGACAGAAGTTGCAGAAAAAGAAGGGGCTGTCCCCGCCAAGGAACCAGGCCACCAGGAAGACGGAGACAACGAGGACGGGATACTTTATCCACGCGAACCAGCGGGGTGTGCGGAACTTCCGCGAGGGAATCTTGTACAGCAGATCCTGCAGGAAGCCGATCGGGCAGATCCAGCCGCAGAAGAGGCGACCCACCAGCGCGCCGATGCCCAGGACGAGGAGCAGGGCAAGCCAGGGGATCTCATGGAACGTCAGCGCATTGCGGATGAGCCCGATCGGGCAGGCGGTCCAGGCCAGCGCGCAGGCCTCGCAGTTCATCACGGGCAGGCAGACCCTCGACGCCACAGTGCTTCCGAGGAAGTTCGAGTTCAGCGCAACCGCCGAGGCGGCCTGCACAATACGGCGCGCAAATGTCAATTTGATACGCTTCATCGGGGGGAGAGGAATATGGTGACGGCTTCTTGAAAACGGAAGAGGCAGGCACCCTGGAAAGGGGCGCCTGCCTCAAGCTGTTTGGAATCAAGGCTACCTATTTCGCGGGCGTGCCGATCGCCTTTAGCTCCGTGGTGGCGACAAAACCGAAGACGTTCCCGCCATGTTTCGTCCATACGATTGCCTTGTACTTTCCCGGTGTGGTCACCTCACCGAGGTAACCGCCACGCCCCCCTCAGGAGGGGCATAGTTTGAGGAGGTTCTCCCTTCGTGAGACGACAACTTCGCCCGCCTCGTTCAGGATCACAATGAAGGCGGTGCCGTCCATCAGGGAACTGCGCATCCTGGCGCCCACCATCATGGACTTTTCGAAATACGCCGTCACGCGGAAGGGGAACCTGCCACTCTGCGCGGCCCGGATTCGATCCTTCCAGCCCAGTGAACGGGGCTCAAAGCCCCCAGAGAAGTTGTATGTGGTCTTGCCGTCTTCCCACTTGGTCTTGAATGCCGCGATCTCCGCGTCCGTCGGCACTGCGATGTCGCCACGGCGGGCAGTCGGTGCAGGCTCGGCGCCAAACACGGCCATGGTAGCCATGATAAAGGCGGGGATTGCAAACTTGTGGATGCAGTTCCTCATTGCGCAGGAAGAATATCGTAACGCTGATCGCGCGTCAATATCTTTCGGCAATAAAGTGGTAGGCCGCGCGGGGGTCGAACCCGCGACCCCGTGATTAAAAGTCACGTGCTCTACCGGCTGAGCTAGCGGCCTGGAAAGTGTGCGAAAAGTGGTATCATAAGCCAGCAGGGGCAAGGTATCAAGCCGAAACCCGCCAAAATGGTAATCGGCTCAAATCGCACCGTAATCTTGACTTGTTGCGCGGGTTGAACATAATCTTACGCCAATGGCAAACGCGGGCGACATGGTGGAAATCCGGGTTTATACCAGCCGCGAGCTGGCCGAGTTCGGCCGCATGCTGCTGGAAGGCTCCGGTATTCCATCGTTCATCCGCCTCGACGATTGCGGCGGTATGCAGCCCTACCTGAACCTCGTCCGCGGCGCGCGGCTGGTCGTCCGTCAGGAGGACGCCCCATGCGCCCGCGACATCCTGGAGAACTCATGCACAACAGACTGACCCCGGTTGCCGACAGCAACGTGACCTTCCGCGATCCCTTCTGGGCACCGCGGCGCAAGGTGAACCGCGAGACCACCATGGCGCGCGAATATGAGCTGCTGCGGCAGACGGGGCGGCTCGATGCCTTCAACCCCAAGGTGAAGGGCGTGCATCAGTTCTGGGACTCGGATACCGCCAAGTGGATCGAGGCTGCCGCCTATACCCTCGGTGCCGAACCCGACCCCGAGCTGCAGAAGCGTGTCGATACGGTCGTGCGGCGCTACGTGCGCGCGCAGGCGCCGGACGGCTACCTGAACTCCTACTACCAGCGTGTCGCGCCGGACAAGCGCTGGACCAACCTGCGAGACATGCACGAGCTCTATTGCGCCGGGCACCTCATGGAGGCCGCCGTGGCGCGCTACACCGCCAGCGGCAATGACGACCTGCTGCAGACGCTCTGCCGCTATGCCGACTACATCGGCTCGGTCTTCGGCACCGGCAAGGGGAAGAAGCGCGGCTATCCCGGCCATCCCGAAATCGAGCTGGCGCTGGTGCGGCTCTACCGGGCCACGGGCCAGAAACGCTATCTCGACCTGGCCGCCTATTTCGTCAACGAGCGGGGACGCTACCCCTACTACTACGACATCGAGGCCAAGGCACGCGGCGACAAGCCATCGCCCGAGAAGCGCGGCGTGGCCTACAACTACTGCCAGGCGCACCTTCCGACACGCCGGCAGGAGACGGCCGAGGGCCACGCCGTGCGCGCCTGCTACCTCTACGCCGGCATGGCCGACGTGGCGGCAGAAACGGGCGATGACGAACTAAAGCAGGCCTGCCGGAAGCTCTGGAACAACATCGTCACGCGGCGGATGTACATCACGGGCAGCGTCGGCTCGACGTTTGCCGGCGAGCGCTTCACGGTCGACTACGACCTGCCCAACGAAGGTGCCTACGCCGAGACCTGCGCGGCGATCTCGCTGGTCTTCTTTGCCCAGCGCATGCTCCATCTGGAACTGGATGGCTCCTACGCCGACGTGATGGAGACGGCGCTCTACAACGGCGTGGCCTCCGGCGTCTCGCTCGACGGTACACGCTTCTTCTATGCCAACCGTCTGGCGGTCTATCCGGCACTGATGGAGCGCAGGATCAGCGGCCAGCACTTCACCTCGTTCCGGCAGCCGTGGTTCGGCTGCGCCTGCTGCCCGCCGAACATCGCCCGCCTCTACGCCTCCGTGGGCTCCTATGTGGCCTCCTCGTCCGCCGACCGTGTCGCGCTGCATCTCTACACCGCGGGCGAGGTCAAGGCTCCCGTGGGTGACGGTACCGTGCGGCTGGCGGTGAAGACCGACTATCCGTGGGACGGCGAGATCGCCATCACGGTCAAGCCCGACTCGCCGCGCCGCTTCACGCTCTGCCTGCGGATCCCAGGCTGGTGCGCCCGCCCCGTGGTGCGCCTCAACGGTCGCCGCCAGACGCTATCGCAGGTCGTGCAGTCGGGCTATGCCTACCTGGACCGCGAATGGCAGGCCGGCGACCTAATCGAGCTGTCGTTCCCGATGACCGTCGAACGCGTAGAGGGGCACCCCTCAGCACGCCAGGTGGCGGGACACGTCGCGTTGCGGCGCGGACCGGTGGTCTACTGCCTCGAGGAGTGCGACAACGGTGCCGACCTGGCCGACATCGAGCTGCCGCGGCGCGCGGCGCTAACGGCCGAGCGCTCGAAGCTCCTCAGCGGCTGCGTGGTGATCAAGGGCGAGGGGACGCGTCGTCTGCGCGACGGCTGGGAGGACACGCTCTACCGTACCGCACGCTCCAAGCGCGCGCCGGTCGCCATCCAGGCGGTACCCTACTGCCTCTGGAACAACCGCGACGAGGGCGAGATGCGCGTCTGGATACGCGAGAGCTAGGCGGCAGTGCGGCGGCAGGCCCCGCCTGCCGCCGCAGGGGACAGGGGACAGGGTTCAGTCCGGCCACCGCCCCTGCGGGGCGGTTGGAACAGGCGAGAGACACACGTAGTCTCCACACTTTGTCTCCACACTTTGTCGGCTACGCTTCGTCGCCACACTTTGTCCCTACGCTTTGTCGAAAGCGAAAGAGGGGCATCTGAAGAGGTGTCTCAGACTAGTGGAGCCGCTGCCCTGCAGGGCGGCGGCAGTAGCAGTAGTAGGTAGTGGCAGTAGGCCGTTGGAATGGGTCAGAGACGCCACTTAGTCGCAAGCTTTGTCGCAAGCAACAGGGAAAGCCCACGCAGAGGCGCGGAGAGGGGGATGGGAGAGAACCGTTTGCGACACAACTCAGTTGTATCGCAGAAGAGGGTAAAAGGTGTTCTAAAGTTCGGGAGTGCTAAAGTTCAGGGCTGGCGCCTGTACCGAAACACCCAGCCAGCCACTCCGGCATAAGCTCGCGGTACAGCAACCGCAAGGTAGGGCGAGCCGTCCCCGACACGCCGCTACGCGGTGTGACCGGCGAGCCGCACGATAGAGAACGGCACCGCCGGGGACGGCGGGCTCCAGCGTTCCGGCATCCCGTTCGCTTCGGATGCGCACTGGAGCCCACGGTCTCCGCGGTGTACTGATGCGGCGCATGATTGGCGAACGATACCGCCGGGGATGCTACTTCGCCAAGGCTACGTAGCACAGGCGGCGGGCTCCAGCGTTCCGGCTTTTTCGTTCACATTCGCCGGCGCCTGTACCGAACCACCCCTCCCGTCGCCTCGGCACAAGCTCACGGTACAGCGAAGATGGCAGTGTCATGCCATTAGGTCGGGAACCGTCAGACCTGTCGGACTCGTCAGACTCGTCGGACAGAACAAACCAGCGCCAATGGCGCGCCCTAGGAAACCAACGGCAAAAGGAAACGAGGGCTGAGAGCCCGGCCTATCATCCGGCAGACAAACCTGCTTCCCTGAACTATGTTACGCCCCTGCAGGGCTAGTCGTTTTTAGCTTCATTCCCCAGGGCGTTGCCCTGGGCTGGCATGTCGCGCCCCTTCAGGGCTTTCATCAACTTTGTCGCCTTCGGCGCCTGCTGCCGGTTTTTTTCTCACAGAGGCACGGAGGCGCCAAGAAGTTCTAAAGTTCGGGAGTTCTAAAGTTCTAAAGTTTGAGCTGGCGCCTGTGCCGAGCCTCCCCGCCCGCCACCCCGCCACAAGCTCACGGTACGGCAACCGACGCGCATACTCCGTCCCCTGTGCCCCATTCGTCCCCTGTGTCCCATTCGTCCCATCATTGTCGAAAGCGAAAGAGAAAGCAGGTGGAGTGTGCCGATTAAGAGTGAGATTAAGAAAGGGTTTAAGTGTGTGCTCCGCGCTTGCACCTTGTCTCCACACCTTGTCTCCACACCTTGTCTCCACACCTTGTCTCCTAAGCTTGTCTCCTAAGCTTTGGCGCTGACTTTGGCGAATGCGAAAGCGGGAGCGGCAGAAGTGCATCAGACCAGACCAATCGTCCTCGTCCTCGTCCTCGTCCTCGAGATCACCGGCACGGCACTACCGGTACTGCCGTCACTACCGGTACTGCCGACAGGTGGCGACAGGTGGCGACGACAACGCCCCAAGGCGGCGAGGACATTCCTGTCTGCGCGGGCGGGCGCGGTCAGGCAGGAATGCCTGCCCCGTACTGCCCTGCCCCCTTTTGAACCTCTTTTAGCTTCCCAAGACCGCCCGAAAAGGGCAAACTCCGCGTGAATCAGAAGCCGCCACACATCCATGCACGACTCCGACCGACAAACTCCAGATGCCACGCCCCCCGTTCCCGGCACCTTTGAACGGCTCGCCACCGACGGCGGGGCGCGGCGCGGGCGGCTCTGGACGGCGCATGGTCCGGTCGAGACCCCCGCCTTCATGCCCGTCGGCACCCAGGCGACCGTCAAGACCCTCGAGCCGCGCGATCTGGAGGAACTGGGCGTCGGGATCATCCTTGGCAACACCTACCACCTGCTGGTACGGCCCGGTCCCGGGATTATCGGGGCCTGCGGCGGCCTGCACAACTTCATGGGCTGGAGGCACCCCATCCTGACCGACAGCGGGGGCTTCCAGGTCTTCAGCCTTGCCAGATTGCGCAAAGTGAGCCGCGATGGCGTGGCCTTCAACTCGCACGTGGACGGGGCGCGCCTCTTTCTGGGACCCGTCGAGGCCATGGCCATGCAGCGCATCCTGGGCTCCGATATAGCCATGTGCTTTGACGAGTGCATCCCATGGCCCTGCGACGCACAATATGCTTGTCAGGCGGTGGAGCGTACCTTATTATGGGCGAATTCTTGCTTTCAACAGGAGAGGGCGCCCGGACAACTGGTCTTCGGCATTGTGCAGGGTGGCGAGTTCACGGAACTGCGTCATCGCTGTGCCCGCAGGCTGGTGGAGATCGGCTTCGACGGTTATGCCGTCGGCGGTGTCAGCGTCGGGGAACCCGAGCCCCTGTTGCTGCAGGGAATTGAGGAGAGCATTAGCCACCTGCCGGAGGAGCGGCCCCGCTACGTGATGGGGCTGGGCGATCTCTGGCAGATGACGGAGGCGGCGGCACGCGGTGCGGACATGTTTGACTGCGTCATGCCGACCCGCCACGCGCGGAATGGCTCGGCGTTCACACGGAACGGAGCCTATCCGGTGAAGGCCGGCAAGTACAAGCGGGATCCGCGGCCCATTGAAGAGGGCTGCCGGTGCCCGGTCTGCCGGACTTTCACGCGTGCCTACATCCGCCATCTCCTCAACGCAAAAGAGATTTTGGGGGTGCGGCTGCTGACGATCCACAACCTCCATTGCTACATGGAATACATGCGGCACATGCGCGAGGCGATCGAGGCCGGGGCCTTCCAGGAATGGCGCCGGGAGCAGACCGCGCTGTTGCGCGGAAGCGAACCGGGGAGAGCCCCGGAAGAGTGAGCGAGAAGAGATGCACGACAATTTGATCTTTTTGGCCCAGCAGGCGGCGAGCCCCGCACCAGGCGGTGCGGGCGGTCTCCTCGGCAGTGCCTTTGTGCCGCTGGTGCTCTTCATGGCGATCATCTACTTCGTGATGCTGCGCCCGCAGCAGCGCAAGGAGAAGGAGCGCGTCAAGATGATCGAGGCCCTGCGCGCGGGGCAGCGCGTGCTCTTCGCCGGTGGCCTCATCGGCACCATCACCGAGGCGCGCGAACACACCTTCATGATCGAAATCTCGCGTGGGGTGACGGTCGAGGTCGCACGGGGGGCCGTGCGGCAGTTGCTGCATGATGGCGACAAACCGGTCGCCGACGAGGCGCACTGATAGTAGCGCACCAGAGTTCTCATTCTGATTCACAACCGGAGATAGTGCAAAATGAAAAAGCAGGCCTTCTGGAAATGGGTGTTCCTGGCGGCGTTCACGTTGTTCTCGCTGTACACGGTATTGCCGATTAAGGAAAAGGTGCGGTTGGGACTCGATCTCGCCGGCGGCACAAGCTTCACGGTGCAGATCGACCAGGAGCAGTTGCGCAGCGACATGCTGGCCGCCACGCCCGACCGCCCGCTCAACGAGATCGATGCCGAGATCGCCGAGATCATGAAGGATGCCGATGCCCGCACCATCGAGGTCCTGCGCAACCGCGTCGACGCGCTGGGCGTCAACGAGCCGATCATCGCCCCCGCCAAGGATCACCGCATCCTGATCCAGTTGCCCGGCGCGGACGAGGAGCAGCGCGATGCGGCCGAGAAGAGCATCAAGAGCGCCGCCTTCCTCAAGTTCTGCCTGGCCCACAGGGACAATACGCGCCTTACCGCCAACCTTTTCGCCAACAACCGGGTGCCGGAAGGCCATGCCATCCTCGACGGGCGCTACTACGTCCGCACCAAGGAGTACGAGACGCTGATCCGCGATCCGGACTACGCCCGCCGTCTGGCGTCCTTCGAGGCGCCGCCGCAGCATGTCTTCATGCTCCAGCCCGAGAAGCTCAGGGATGGCCGCGAGGTCTACACGCCCTGTTTCGTCAGCACGCGTTCCGTCTTGACGGGCGAGATGCTGAAGCGCGCCGATATCGGGCGCGATCCGATGACGGGCTCCGTGCATGTCTCGCTCACCTTCAAGCCCGCCGGCGCCACCCTCTTCGCCAAGATCACCACCCAGTACGCTCCCGGCGGCAGCCGCAACCGCAACAGCGACGTCGGCTACCAGTTGGCCATCGTGCTCGACAACACCCTCTACTCGGCACCGGTCATCCGCGAGCCAATCCCCAGCGGACGCGCCCAGATCAGCGGCAGCTTCACCATGGAGGAGGCCGCCCTGCTGCGCAACATCCTCAACGCCGGCTCGCTGCCGGCACCGGTCAAGATCCTCGAGAAGCGCATGATCGACGCCTCGCTCGGCCAGGACGCCATTCAGAGCGGCATCCGCGCCTCGATCATCGGCATGGCGCTGGTGGTCATCTTCATGCTGGTCTACTACTCCTACTGCGGCGTGCTGGCGAACGTAGCCCTGCTCTTCAACATGATCCTGCTGCCGGCCGGCATGATCCTCGTCGCCGGCGTGCTCGGCGCCTTCCTGCGCGATGGCGGTGTCTCCGGCAAGAGCATCATCACCCTGCCGGTGCTGACCATGCCCGGCATCGCCGGCATCGTGCTGACGATCGGCATGGCCGTAGATGCCAACGTGCTGATCTTCGAGCGCATGCGCGAGGAGTTCAAGGCCGGCAAGTCGGCCCGCGCGGCCGTCGCCGCCGGCTATGACCGCGCCTTACTGGCGATCCTGGACTCCAACCTCACCACGCTGCTGACCGGCCTGATCCTCTTCTACTTCGGTTCGGGCCCCATCCGCGGCTTTGCCGTGACCCTCTCCGCCGGTATCATCGTCAGCATGTACACGGCGCTGGTGCTCACACGCATGATCTTCGATGCCACCGTGCCCGCCGACCGTACCAAACCCTACCGCATGCTGGAACTTGTGCGCAGCACGAACATCGACTTCCTCTCCAAGCGCCACGCCGCCATCACCTTCTCGCTGGCCGTGATCGTGATAACCCTGGGCATCTTCACCGTGCGGGCGATCAACAACCCGCGCCGCGTACTCTCGATCGACTTCACCGGCGGCTCCCTGATCTCGTACAACTACAAGGAGGCTCCCGGGACCGAGGCGATGCACGAGGCCCTTGATGCCGCCGGCATCGACGACGCCGTCCTGCAGAACCAGGGTGCGCTGGAGGGCGCGCTCCCCGTGCTGCAGGTCAAGACCGGCAAGGAAGTGGTCGACGGCGTGCCCGTGGCACAGGCGGCCACCGCCGCGCTCCAGAAGGCCTTCCCGGAGGCCGGTATCGTCCTCGCAGGCGAGGAGGTCATCGGCTCGCAGATCGGCAAGGATCTGCAGCGCGACGCCCTCTGGTCGATCCTGCTGGCTCTCATCGGCATGCTGATCTACATCACGGTACGCTTCGAGTTCGGCTTCGCGCTCGGCGCCATCGTCGCCCTGGCGCACGACGTGATCATCACCTTCGGCATCTTCACGCTGCTCGGCCGCCAGGTCAGCCTCACGGCCGTGGCCTGCCTGATGACGATCCTCGGCTACTCGGTCAACGACACCATCGTGATCTTCGACCGCGTCCGCGAGGAGATCAGGCTCGACCAGCGCACCCCGTTCCCCGAGCTCTGCAACCAGTGCATCAACCACACGCTGAGCCGCACGCTGCTGACCTCCTTCACAACGCTGCTGGCCACGGGCGCGCTCTTCCTCTTCGGCGGCGGCGCGATCAACGACTTCGCACTCTGCATGATCATCGGTCTCGTGGCGGGCGTCTACTCGACGATCTTCATCGCCACCCCCGTCATGCTGGCCTGGTACAAGGGACGGCGCCCCAAGCTGGCCTCGTCCAAATAGTCTATAGCCTGTGGAACTGTTATACCTAGTCACACCACTACTGCTGATCCTGGTGGTACTGGCCGCTGTCTGGCTTGACCGCTGGAGCGTGCCGGTGATCGTGGTCGCGCTGGGGGTCGGGATCCTCTTCGGCAGCGACGTGCTGCAGCTCGTTAATTTTGACGATGCCAGGCTGACCAACCACGTCGCCAACCTGGC
>Ga0123332_1002470_pt1 | contig 17507 bp, 13 predicted proteins | sample BioC12SIPDNA_4_FD_89958 | JGI IMG/M metagenome (GOLD analysis project Ga0123332, IMG submission 89958) | Anaerobic biogas reactor microbial communites from Washington, USA - Biogas_R2_A C12 SIP DNA | ecosystem: Engineered > Bioreactor > Anaerobic > Unclassified | place: Washington, USA...
CCCGGCTCGACGGTCATCACCAGCACCATGTCCACCTCGCGCACCAGATCGGCGTAGGGGGCGAAGGGCGTGCCGGGCTTGATCGCGAAGGCGGCCCGGGCACCGGCCGCGCGGATCGCGCGGGCCGTGGCCACCGGGTCGCCGGCAGCCTCGATGTGGAACGTCACGGACGAGCCCCCGGCCTCGGCATACTGCGGTGCCCAGCGGTCGGGGTCCTCGATCATCAGGTGGCAGTCCAGCGGGATCGGGCTGACCTTCTGGAGCGCCTCCACGACCGGCAGGCCGATGGTGAGGTTGGGCACGAAATGCCCGTCCATGACGTCGACGTGGGCCCAGTCGGCCCCGGAGATCCGGCTGAGCTCGGACTCGAGGTTGGCGAAGTCGGCGGACAGGATGCTGGGACTGATCTGAAGCACACCGGCAGCCTACCGGCGCCCGGCGCAGGCGCCCGGCGGGACCGCCCCGCACGGCGGCGGTCAGCCGACGCGGAGCAGGGCGACGAACATCCCGTCCGTGCCGTGCACGTGGGGCCACAGCTGGGCCCACGGCCCGGGACCGGTGTCGGGGAGTTGCTCCCCGGCGCGGTCCCGGAGCAGTGGCCGCACGTCCTCGGCGGCCACCCCGGGGAAGGCCTTCAGCACGTCGGCCACCACGAACTCGGTCTCGGCCAGGTGGGGCGAGCAGGTGGAGTAGAGCACCACTCCCCCGGGCCGGGTCGCCAGGATCGCGGCGGCGAGCAGGTCGCGCTGGAGCGGTCCCAGCTCCGCGAGGTCCTTGGGGCTGCGCCGCCAGCGCGCCTCGGGCCGTCGCCGCAGCGCGCCGAGGCCGGTGCACGGTGCGTCGACCAGCACCCGGTCGTAGCGCCCGGGGTCGTTCTCACCGACCTCGCGGCCGTCCTCGACGGTGACCTCCACCAGGTCCGGGTGGGCGTGCCGGACCGCGGCCAGGGTGTTGCGCACCAGGTCCGCGCGGTGCGGCTGCACCTCGTTGGCCCGCAGCCGGGCCCCCTGCTCGGCCGCCAGCGCCGCCAGCAGGCCCGCCTTGCCGCCCGGCCCCGCGCACAGGTCAAGCCACTCCTCCGGACCGGTGCTGGCGTCGGCGGTGGTAGGGACGTCGGAGGTGGTAGGGACGTCGGCGGTGGTAGGGACGTCGGAGGTGGTGGCGACGTCGGTGGTGGTGGCGACCTCGGCGGCTGCCACCGCGAGGGCCAGCAGCTGCGACCCGGCGTCCTGCACGGCGGCGCGACCCTCGCGGACGGCCCGGAGGTCCCCGGGGTCACCTCCGGCGATGGTCCACGCGGTCGGGGCGGTGTCGTCCGGAGTGGCTCCGGCGGCCTCCAGCTCGGGCTCGGCCCCAAGGCCTGGTCTGGCGACCAGAGTCGGGGTGGTCGGGATGTTGTGCGCCGCCAGGAGGAGCGGCAGGTCCGCGTCGACGGTTTCCGGCGTGCTGGCACCGTGACCGATCAGCGCCGCGCGCAGCGCCCGGACGACCCACCCGGGGTGCGAGTGCTCGACCGCCAGCCGGGCGACGGGATCGGAGACGCCGGCGGTGACGCGCTCGATCCATTCCTCGCGGGTCCGCTCGGAGACCCTGCGCAGGACGGCGTTGACGAAGCCCCCCGCGCCGGCCCCGGCGTGCTGCCTGGCCAGGGCCACCGTCTCACTGACGGCGGCGTGGTCCGGCACCCGCATCCCCAGCAACTGGTGGGCCCCGAGCCGCAGGACGTCCCGCACCGGGGGATCGATCCTCCGGCCCGGTGGGTCGACTGCGGCGTCGATCACCGCGTCATACAGGCCCTGGAGCCGTAGCGTCCCGTAGGTGAGCTCGGTGGCGAACCCCGCGTCGCGGCCCTGCAGACCGGCTCGCCGGATCACGGTCGGCAGGAGCAGGTTGGCGTAGGCCCCGTCAGCGACGGCACGCAGCACCTCGTAGGCCGCCTCGCGCGCCGGGTCACCACGCCGTGCTCGCTGCGAGGGTGCCTGTGCCGAGCGGCGACGGGGACCTCCTCGTCCGGGCCGGCCACTTCCGCTGCCAGCGCTCCCACCTGTGCGTCTCGCACCGCCAGCACCGCGGCCGCCACCACCGCCTTGACCCCGGTCGCTACCCTCAGCCACCCAGCACCTCCCCCTCGTCGATGCGCACCCCACGCGCCCAGTCCGGTGCCGCCATCGCGCGCTTGCCGTGCGCCTGCACCTCACCGAGCCGCACCGGCCGCGTGCCGGTGCCCACCAGGATGGCGCGACGCTGCACCTGCAGCTCCCCCGGGGCCAGGTCAGCGCCAGTGGCCTCGGGCTCGGTCGACACGGGCAGCAGCTTGAGTCGTTCCCCCCGGAAGAGCGTCCACGCGCCGGGGGCCGGGGTGCAGCCCCGGATCTGCCGGTCCACGGCGTAGTCCGGTCGGCTCCAGTCGATCCGCGCGTCCTCGACCGTCAGCTTGGGCGCGTGCGAGATGCCCTCAGCGGGCTGCGGCACGGCGGTCAGCGTCCCCTCCTCCAGCCCGTCGAGGGTCGCCACGAGGAGCCCGGCACCGGCCTCGGCAAGCCGGCCCAGCAAGTCACCGGCCGTGTCGGTGGCGCCGATCGGTTCGGTGAGCGTCCCGAGCACCGGACCGGTGTCCAGGCCCTCCTCGAGCAGGAAGGTGGTGGCACCGGTGATCTGGTCGCCGGCCATCACCGCGCGCTGCACCGGCGCCGCCCCCCGCCACGCGGGAAGCAGGGAGAAGTGCAGGTTGACCCAGCCGTGCCGCGGGATCGCGAGGAGCGGCGGTGGGATCAGTCCCCCGTAGGCCACGACCGGGCAGGCGTCCGGAGCCAGCTGCTCCAACCGCTCACGCACGCCCGCCTCGCGCGGGGAGGCCGGGGTCAGCACCTCCACGCCAGCCTCCTCCGCGACCTGACGCGCAGGCGAGGGGACCAGCGTCCGGCCCCGGCCGGCGCGCGCGTCGGGGCGCGTGAGCACCGCAGCGACCTCGTGCCGGGAGGCCAGCAGGGCGCGGAGCGCGGTTGCTGCCGGCTCCGGGGTGCCGGCAAACACCAGGCGCACGGCGGGCTAGCCGAGATCGTCGCTGTGTGCGGACGCGCTGTGGAACTCGTCGCTGTCGCCCTTGAGCTCGGCGATCTCGTCACCCAGCTGACGCAGCAGGGCGTGACGCTCTTCGCGCCGGCTCCGCTGCTCGCGCGGGTCGGGGACGGGCGCCGCTGCAAGGAGGCGTCGGGTGTACTCCTCCTGCGGATCCATCAGCACCTGCTCGCGTGGCCCCGCCTCGACGACCCGGCCGTTCTGCAGCACGACGACGTTGTGCGCCAGGAGGTCGATCACCGCCAGGTCGTGGCTGATGAACAGGCAGGCGAACTTGTAGCGCGCCTGGAGGTCGCTGAAGATGTTCAGCACCTTGGCCTGGACCGAGACGTCGAGGGCCGAGGTCGGCTCGTCCGCCACGAGGAGCTCCGGGTCGAGCGTGAGCGCCCGGGCGATGGAGATCCGCTGGCGCTGGCCACCGGACACCTCGTGCGGGTAGCGGTTGTAGACCTCGCGCGGGAGCTCGACGGCGTCGAGCAGCTCGTAGACCTTCTGCTCCTGCGACTTGCGGTTGCCGACCTTGTGCACGACCATCGGCTCGCTGATGCACTCACCGATGGGCAGCCGCGGGTTCAGCGACGCAGCGGGGTCCTGGAAGATCACCCCGATGCGCCGACGGATCGCCTTGAGCTGATGGCGCTTCATGCCGGTGATGTCCTGCCCGAGCAGGCGGAACGACCCGCCGGCAGCCGGGATAAGCCCCAGGGCACAGCGGCCGATGGTCGACTTGCCGGAGCCCGACTCACCGACCAACCCCACGATCTCGCCCTGGCGCACCTGGAAGCTCACGTCATCGACGGCCCGGAACGGCGGCTTGCCCATCCGGTGGTACTCGATGACCAGGTTCTGCAGGTCGATCGCCAGCTCGGCGCCCTCCTCGACCTCCACGTCGGCGATGTTGATGCCCATCTGGTCTCGCCCGGCTCCCAGCCGGGGCACCGAGCCGAGCAGCATCTTGGTGTAGTCGTGCTGCGGGTTGAGCAGCACCTCGTCGGCGGTCCCGGTCTCGACCAGCTCGCCCTTGAACATCACACACACGCGGTCGGCCATGTCGGCGACGACCCCCATGTTGTGGGTGATCAGCAAGATGCCGGTGTTGAGCTTGTCCTTCAAGGAACGCAGCAGGTCCAGGATGTCGGCCTGCACGGTCACGTCCAGCGCCGTGGTCGGCTCGTCGGCGATGATCACCTTCGGGTCACAGCTGATCGCGATCGCGATGACGACGCGCTGGCGCTGGCCGCCGGAGAGCTCATGGGGATACTGCTTCACCCGGCGCTCGGGCTCCGGGATGCCCACCATGTCGAGCAGCTCGATGGCCCGCTCCAGCGCCGCGCGACCCGACGCGATGCCGTGCAGCTCGAGCGCCTCGGTCATCTGGGTGCCGATCGTCAGCACCGGGTTGAGGGCCGTCATCGGCTCCTGGAAGACCATGGCGATGTCGTTGCCCCGCAGGCGGCGCATGGCGCCCTCGGAGATGCTGCGGATCGCGTGGCCGTTCACGGTGATCTCCCCGCCGATGCGCGCGTTGCTCGGCAGCAGCCGCATCGCCGTCATGGACGTCACCGACTTGCCGGAACCCGACTCGCCCACGAGCGCGACAACCTCGCCCGGGTTGACGTGCAGCGAGACACCCTTGACGGCGTGGACCGAACCGAACTCGGTGGAGAAGCGGACGTCGACGTCGGCGAAGTCGAGGACGGCCCCCGAGGTGTTGTCCGTGGTCGTGGCGGTCATCAGTCAGAACTCCTGCTCTGGCGGGGGTCGAATGCGTCACGGAGGCCGTCACCCAGGAAGTTCACCGACAGCGCGATGCCCAGGATGATCAGGCCGGGCCACCAGAAGAGCCACGGTCGGACCGTGAAGCTGTTCTGGTAGGTCGAGATCAGCAGGCCGAGAGAGGTGTCCGGGGCCTTCACCCCGAAGCCCAGGAAGCTCAGGGCACTCTCGAGCAGGATCACCGTGGCGATGGTCAGCGTGGCGCTGACGATGATGGTGCCCATTGTGTTGGGCAGGATGTGCTTGAAGATGATGCGCCACGGTGAGGTGCCGATCGCCTCGGCCGCCGTGACGAACTCACGCTCCCGCAGCGAGAGCACCTCACCACGCACCAGCCGGGCCAGGCCGGTCCAGGACACCAGGCTGAGCATGATCGCCAGCGGCCAGATGCCACCACCACTGCTCTGGCCGAGCACTGCGGCCAGGACCAGGAGCGGGATGACGATGAACAGGTCGGTGATGCGCATCAGGATGGCCTCGACCCACCCGCGGAAGTAGCCCGCGATGGCGCCGATGACCGTGCCGAGCAGCGTCGTCAGGATGCCGACGGTGAAGGCGATCGTGAGGGACCGCTGGGTCCCCCGCATGGTGAGCGCGAAGTAGTCCTTGCCCACGTCGTCCTGCCCGAACGGCTGCTCACCCCAGACCGGCGGGAAGAGGCTGAGCGAGGGCCGGCCGCCATCGGTCACCGTCGAGGTCACCGTGTAGTCCTTGGGCCACCAGCCGGGGATGAATCCGTAGCCGATCGAGGAGACCGCCATCAGGGTGATGAAGAGCAGGAAGCCCAGGGAGATCATCGCCCCCCGGTGGTGGAAGAACCGCCGGCGGATCAACTCACCCTGCGAGTAGCTCTTCTGGGTCAGGTCGATCTGCTTCTCGACGGAGAACTCTTCTCCGGCGACCGCGGTCTCCCGGTGCTGCACCGACCCCGGGTCGTGCGGGTCGGGGATCGGTGAGAGTCGTTCCTTGCCGCTGCCGGGCAGTTCGGGCTGGTCGTTGTCAGGCATGGGGTCCTCCGACGGGAGTCGAGACGAACTGGTGGGTCATGTCCGGCCAGCTCACGTCCGGATCCGCGGGTCGAGGAAGGCGTAGGCGATATCCGCCATCATGTTCATGAAAACCGCTGCCGTCCCGGTGACCAGGTAGAACGCCATCACCGGACCAGGGTCCACGCGTTGGAGCCCCTCCTGGAACATGGCGCCCATGCCCTTCCAGCCGAAGACCGTCTCGGTCACCACGGCACCGCCGATCAGACCGGCGAAGTCGAAGGCGACGATGGTGGTGATGGGGATCAGGGCGTTGCGCAGGGCGTGCTTGGAGATCACCACGCGCTCGGACAGCCCCTTGGATCGGGCCGTGCGCACGTAGTCCTGGCGGATCGTCTCCAGCATGGAGGCCCGGGTGTAGCGGCTGTAGCCGGCGAGCGAGATCACCGTCAGCACGATCGTCGGCAGGATCAGCTGAACGCCCCAGTCCCAGACCCCGGTCCAGAACGGACCACTGAAGTTCGGGGAGCCGGACCCGATCGTCGAGATCGGTCGCGGCTTGCGCTCCAGGAACGGCCCCCAGTTGCGGAGCAGCTGGTCCAGGGCGGTGGCGAACGCGAAGGCGGTGGCCGTGCCGATCGACACCCAGATCGCGATGTTGCGGTCCCAGCCGCCCCAGAACCAGCCGATCACGATCGCGGCGACGATCGAGATCCCGAACATCAGGAGCAGGAGCGGGTAGGTGGGCGTGACGATCCAGCCGTTGAAGACGAACCATCCCACGGCCCCTGCGGCGACGGTGGTGAGCGCGGCGTAGAAGATCTTGCGGTTGCTGCGCCCCACCGCCACGTAGGTCAGCAGGATGCCGGCGGCAGCCGCGACCAGGATGATGAGCGGCAGGCCCAGCGCCGGCTGACGCCACCAGCCGACCGAGTCGAAGTAGGTGATGGCCGCGAAGGCCACCACGGCCGACACTCCACCGGTCACCAGGCGACGGCGCATGTCCCCTCCGAGGAGGGAGGCGAGGGTGAACGCTACGAGGAGCGCTATGACGATCGTGGCTGTCAGGGATATGGCCGGATCGGCGATCCAGTTGTTGAACCGGATGGCGCCGTACTCCTTGAGCAGCACGGCCACCCAGAACACCGGGAGGGAGAAGAAGAGGAAGGCGGCGAAGGTGACCGCGTAGTCGAACCCGGAGTACTGACGGATGGCCGCCAGGATGCCCAGCGTGACGCCGATGATGATCGCCAGGATCGTGGCCAGCGTCACGAGCCGCAGGGTGCTTCCGGCGGCGTTCACGAGCGCCGTGCCGATGTCCGCGCCGCGGGAGTCGGTGCCCAGGTCACAGTTGAGCGTCACGCACCTGGCCACGCCGGTGAGCCAGATCCAGTAGCGGACGTACCACGGCTCGTTGAGATTCATGTTCCGGATGCGCGCCTCCATCTGCTGGGGCGCGGTGCGGTCGCGACTCTCCCGGAGATCCTCCAGGGGGTCGCCCGAGAGAACGGTGATGAAGAACAGGAACACGGATCCCAGGAACAGGATCAGGGCTGAGACGCCCAGCCTGCGCAAGATAAATCTGAGCACGGGATTTCCCTTCAAGGTACGTGGAGGCTGCCGTGGCCTGGGTCGTGTGAGCGTAGCGCTCCGGGCGCGACCTGTCATGCGGTCGGTCGACCGGCTCCGGACGGCCCGATGGGGCGGGACCTGGGTCCCGCCCCATCGGTGACTGCCTTGTTGCGGTTGTGGCCGGTGAGTCGAGTCTCACCAGCCGGTGATCACAGCGTCAGTCCTGGCGGACCCACTGCTCCGCGTTCCAGACCGCCTGGGTCTGCGTGGCGTTCTTGATGATGTTGTCGATCGTCGCGTCATAGCCGACGACACCCGGGTGCGAGAAGATCGGGATGCTGTGCAGGTCGTTCCACGCCTCGGTCTCGACGATGGCGAGCTGCTCGGCCTGCACCTCCTCGTCGAGGGTCGTGGAGATGACACCCCAGGCGTCGTCAGCGGCCTGGTTGACCCAGCCACCGAAGTTGCCGGGGCCGTCGATCTCGTACCAGAAGGCCGAGCCCGTCACGGTGCCGGAACCGGCCCACGCGAAGAGCGCGATCTCCCAGTCGCCGGAGGCCAGGACGTCACCCAGACCGGGGGCGCTGGCGTCGACGATCTCGAAGCCGACCTGGTCGCAGGAGGCCTTGATCAGGGCGACCTCGTTGACGCGACGCTGGTTGCCCTCGCCGTAGCCGATGCGGACCTGCGTGCCCTGCTCGAGCCCGGACTCCTCGAACTTGGCCTTGGCCTGCTCCAGGTCGACCTCGTCGTAGCGACCGTCGTAGATCTTGGCGACGTGGTCCTCGTAGTTCTCCTGGAACGGGAAGACCTCGCGGGAGTTCATCACGACCGCGTTCTCGTCGATCGGCTTGACCAGGTTGTCGACGATCTGCTGGCGCGGCAGGCAGAAGGCGAAGGCCTCACGAGCGGCCAGGTTGTCCGCCCAGGGGCTGCCCTCGGCGAAGTTGTAGTCGACGTGCTCGAAGGTCATCGTCTCGCCGACGTCCAGGACGAAGGCGTCGCCCAGGGCCTGGATCTGCTGGACCGTGTCCACGGTGGCCTGCGGCTCGACGACGTTGATGTCACCGTTGCTCAGCGCCTGGACGTGCGTCTCCGGGCTCGCGAAGCGGAACGTCAGGTTGGAGGTCGCCGGCGGCGGACCCCAGTAGGAGGCGTTCGGGCCGAGGGTGACGTACTCACCCACGCTCCACTCGGCGCCGCCGGCGGGGTCGACGCTGTAGGGGCCGCTGGACTGGGCGATGGCCGGGTCCGGCAGGGTCTTCTCCGGCGACAGCCAGCCGGTGTTCCAGAACTCGGCAGCCGGCGCGATTGCGTCGACGTCCTTCTCCTGGATCGCGGTGACGAGCTCCTCCGGGGTCATGCCGGACTGCTCCGCGGCGACGTGGGCGGGGAACGACGCACCGACCAGGAGCTCGTAGTCCGGGTAGGGGTCGGAGTACTCGATCGTGAACGTCTTGCCGTTGAGCTCACCCTGCGGGCCGTCCGGGACGTACAGGCCCCAGTCGGTGGCCACGTTGTCGAAGGCGGGGACGAAGTCCTCGTCGTCGGCCGGAGGCTCACCGAAGACCGACGGCGGGTTGTTGGACACCCAGTCGAAGAGGTAGTCGTTGTAGGTGATGGGCGTGCCATCCTCCCAGACCGCGTCGTCGGAGATGGTGTACTCCACGGTCAGCGGGTCCTCGCTGGTGACCTCGTAGGTGCCGAAGTCCGTGTCCGGGTAGATGGTGCCGTCGGTGCCGAAGTACTGGAAGCCCGAGGAGAGGCGGGAGGAGATGACCGCGTTGTACACCGAGTTGGTCACGGACGTGTTGGCGTTCAGACCAGCCCACTCGTCAGCACCCACGGAGTAGGAGATGTTGTCCTGCTTGGTCTCGGTGATCCCCAGGTCGGGCTTGCCCGTGGTGCCGCCGGCCTCCTCGCCGTCGCCCTCGTCCTCACCCGCGTCGCTGGTCGCGTCGGAGTCGTCCGGAGCGGCGGTGTCGTCAGCGTCCTCGGAGTCGTCCTCGGTGGCCGCGGAGTCGCCGGTCGTAGGGTCGTCGTCACTGGTGCCGGACGTGCACGCCGACAGCACCAGGGCTCCCGCGGCGACAATCGCCATGGTTGTGCGCCTGATCTTCAATGTTCCTCCTATTGAGCGGACACAGCCGCAGGCGGGCGCCGGCCCCCATGGCCGGGACCCGGCAGCCTGCAACGCGCCGGGGGGTATGCGTGAGCCAACGTATTCAACGTGGCGACGGTTTACCAACACAAGTCACCGCTTGGTGACCCGATCGTTATCGAGTTGATACGCAACCCCGGATCCGCTCCCCGGACGGCTCCCGGCCCTCAGAGGTCGAGGTCCGGAGGATCGAGCTGTGCAACGAGTTCACCGGGCGCCTTGCGCAGGCTCCGGGCCGCTCGCAGGGCCTGGATCGCGCGTGGGAGTCCCGGCGTCGACCCGCCGCCGGGCTGGGGTGCCTCGGCCGGCGGCGGCACCACAGCCGTGACCCCCTCGCGGACCACCAGGCGGTGCACCGGATCCGTCGCCCTCGGTCCACCCTCGACCGGGAGCGGGCCAAGCACGTCAAGGCCCGGGCCGTGGGCGCCGGTGGCCAGGGCCTCGGCCGCCAGGGCGACGGAGGCGGGGTCGCCGGTGACCGTCGCGGTCCGTCGGGCGGGCGGCAGCCCGAGGGACTCCCGCTCCGCGAGCTCTCGACGCGCCAGCCACGACGGGTCCCACCGGACGAGTGCCTCCACCGGTGGCAGACCCCCGTGGGGCGGCACGCCGACGAGGACCACCGGTGCCCCCGCCCGGGTCAGGGCCGCCGCCGCGGTCCACCGGCGCAGGGCCTCCACACCGGCGTCGAGCCCCCCGCGGTCGAGGAGCGCCCAGCCGTCGAGAAGCAGGGTGGCGGCATACCCCTCCTCGGCCACGGGCTCGGCCCCCGGGGTGGCGATGACGACGGCTGGTCTCCCCGGCACTGAGGGGATGATCTTCCCGGCCCGGGACACCACGACGCGCGAGCCGGGGAAGGACCGCCCCACCTCCTCCGCCGTGCGGGCCTCCCCGACGATGCTGGAGCGTCGTGCGGAACCACCGCACTCGCGGCACGGACGGCCTGCGTCCGGGCGGCCGCACCAGGAGCAGGCGGCGACCACGCCCGCCGAGGCGAGTCGCAGCGGACCCGCGCACGCGGCGCACCGCACCGGGGTCCGGCAGCGCTCGCAGCTGAGGCCCGCCAGGTACCCTCGCCGGGGCACCTGGATGAGCACCGGACCCTGCAGGAGTCCGTCCTTGACCGCCCGCCACGCGACGCTGGGCATGCGCGCCGCAGCAGCTGCGGCATCACGTTCTGCGAGGTGACCCTCGCCTGCCACCGTGACCCTAGGGGCCAGGGCGGCAACGGACGCGGCGCGCAAGTCCGGCAGATCGCCCCGCTCGACCCACTGCTGGACCTGCACCGTGCGGGTGTACCCGCCGACGAGGAGCGCGGCCCCGCAGAGCAGGGCGCGACGACGGAGCACCTCACGGACGTGCGGATACGGTGCGCGCGGCTCCTGCAAGTTGTCGTCGCCGTCGTCCCACCACGCCACCAGGCCGAGGTCATCCACCGGCGCGAACGCGGCGGACCGGGACCCGATCACGATCCGGACGTGGCCCCGCAGCGCGGACAGCCACGCCCGGTAGCGCTGCTCCGGGCCGAGGTCGGCCGTGAGCCGGACGTAGGAGTCAGCCCCAACCGCCTCGTCGAGGGCGGCCGCCAGCCGGTCGATGTCACGGTGATCCGGCAGCACGACGATGCTGCCCCGGCCCGATCCGTGCACGGCGGCGACGGCGGTCGCCAGCGCGGCGGGCCACCCCGCGGGCGACCCGGCGTCGGGCGCCGCGAGCCAGGCCGCGGCCGGTGACTCCCCCGCCGACAACCGGCGGATGAGGGCCGCCCCCGCGGGGTAGGGCGACCAGCCGGGCGGTGCGTCGTCGGGCTGGGCCGTGGGACCCGTGGACGGAGTCCGGCCCGGGCGTTCCGGGGACCGGCTGTGGACAGGGCCGCCCGGTGCCTCGGTCGAGGCCTCGCGCGCCGACGCCGCAATGGCCTTCTCCGCGCGGGCGTGCCGGGGCGGGACCGCCAACCGCAGCACGTCGGCGAAGGTCCCGCCGTAGTGGTCGGCCACCTCGCGGCACAGCCGCACCAGGTGCGGGGTGAGGACCACCTCGTCCGACACCACCTTGAGCACCGGGGCGAGGCGCCCGGGGTGCTCGGCCTGGGTCCGGCGCTCCACGACGAACCCGTCGACGATCCGCCCCGCGAAGCGGACCCGCACGCGCACCCCGGGCCGGGCGCGGTCATCGAGGTCGGCCGGGACGGCATACTCGAAGGGCCGGTCCAGGTGCGCCAGGTGGCTGTCGACCGCGACCACCGCCACCGGCAGGGTCGGGACGGCTGGTGCGTCGGTGTCGGCGTCCGCGCCCGGGGCCTCGCGGTCCGGCCCGGCCGCGGAGCCGCGCCGCTGCCCCGGACCCACCACCAGCCCCGCGAGGGTCGGCTGGCCCTCGGCCTCGGCGGGCACCACGTCCGGCCCTCTCAGACGGCGGCCTGGAGGTCCTCGATGCGGTTGGTCTCCTCCCAGGTGAACGGTCGCTCGACGCCCTCGGCGACCGTCCGGCCGAAGTGACCGTAGGCGGCGGTCGGCTGGTAGATGGGACGCAACAGGTCGAGCTCCTCGACGATCGCGGCGGGCCGCAGGTCGAACACCTTGGTGATGGCGTCCTGGATGCGCTCGACCGGGCGGGTCTCGGTGCCGAACGTCTCGACATACAGGCCCACGGGCGTGGCCGCCCCGATCGCGTAGGCGACCTGGATCTCGCACCGGCCCGCCAGGCCGGCGGCCACGACGTTCTTGGCGACCCAGCGCATGGCATAGGCGGCCGACCGGTCGACCTTGGACGGGTCCTTGCCGGAGAACGCTCCGCCACCGTGACGCGCCATGCCGCCGTAGGTGTCGACGATGATCTTGCGGCCGGTGAGCCCGGCGTCACCCATCGGGCCGCCGATCACGAACTTGCCTGTGGGGTTGACCAGGAGACGGTGGTGGTCGGTCTCGAGCTGGAGCCCGTTGTCCCGGGCGCGCTGCAGCACCGGGTCGATGACGCGGGCCCGGATGTCCGGCTCCAGCTGGTCGCGCAGGCTGACCCCCTCGGCGTGCTGCGTGGAGAGCACCACGGTGTCCAGGCGCACGGCGCGGTCGCCGTCGTACTCGATCGTGACCTGGGTCTTGCCGTCGGGCCGCAGGTAGTCCAGCACGTTGGTCTTGCGCACGTGGGTCAGCTGCTCGGCGAGACGGTGCGCCAGCCAGATCGGCACCGGCATCAGCTCGGGGGTGTCGTTGCAGGCGTAGCCGAACATCAGGCCCTGGTCCCCCGCGCCGAGCAGGTCGTACTGGTCCGCCGAGGCGTTCTCCCGCTGCTCGTAGGCAGTGTCGACGCCGGCGGCGATGTCCGCGGACTGGCCGCCGATGGACACCTCGACGCCGCAGGTGCGCCCGTCGAAGCCCTTGTGCGAGTTGTCGTAGCCGATGTCGAGGATGGTGTCGCGCACGATGGTGGGGATGTCGGCGTAGCCGGTCGTGCGCACCTCCCCCGCCACGTGGACCAGCCCGGTCGTCACCATCGTCTCGACGGCGACGCGGGACTGCGGGTCCTGGCGCAGCAGCTCGTCGAGGATGCCGTCGCTGATCTGGTCACAGATCTTGTCGGGGTGACCCTCGGTGACGGACTCGGAGGTGAAAAGACGTGGCACGGACGGACTCCTCGCAGGATGCAGCGGCTGCTGACGGGACTCGGCGCAGTCTACTGTCCGGCGCCGACGCTCCCGCCGCCCGTCCACAGGGTCAGGACCTCGTCCCACACGGCGCCGGAGACGACCAGCTTGCTGGCGGGTCCGACGGTCCGCACGTCGGCCGAGTCCGGACGCAGCAGGTGCACCACCGAGTCGTCCTTGCCGAACGTGACGTCGCGGCCGACCTCGTTGGCCACGAGCAGGTCACACCCCTTGCGGGTGAGCTTGGCGCGGGCGTGGGTCAGCACGTCCCCGCTCGCGTCACCGGTCTCGGCGGCGAACCCGACGATGACCGGTGAGGTGGCACTCCCGCGGTCGGCGACCAGACCGGCCAGGATGTCGGGGTTGCGCACGAGCGCGACGGTCGGGGCAGCGTCGTCCTGCCCCTCACCGTGGGTCTTCTTCATCTTGTTGTCCTGGTAGTCGCGTGGCCGGAAGTCCGCGACCGCAGCTGCCATGACGACCGCGTCGGCTCCGGGGAGCGCGCTCCGCACGGCGTCCTGCAGTTCCAGCGCGGTCTCAACGCGGACCACCTCCACGCCGTCCGGCGCGGGCAGCTCGGAGTTGGCCGAGACCAGGGTCACCCGCGCCCCCCGCGCGGCTGCCGCCTCCGCGAGGGCGTAGCCCTGCTTGCCCGAGGAGCGGTTGCCCAGGAAACGCACCGGGTCCAGGGGCTCCCGGGTGCCTCCGGCGCTCACCACGACGTGTCGGCCCGCCAGGTCGCCCGTGCCGGGCGTGTTCGTGCTGGGTGTGTCCGTGCCGGGCGTGTTCGTGGCGGGCGTGGGCTGGCCGGCAGTATGCCGGGGCGCACCAGGAGTGGCTTCCTCAGCAGGAGTGGCTTCCTCACCAGGCGCCGCTCCCCCGACGAGCGCCATCGCGGCGGCGAAGATCTCCTCCGGCTCGGGCAGGCGCCCCGGGCCGGTGTCCGCCCCGGTGAGCCGGCCGGAGTCGGGGTCCAGCACCTCGACGCCGTGCTCGCGCAGCCGGGCCACGTTGGCGGCGGTCGCCGGGTGCGTCCACATCTCGGTGTGCATCGCCGGAGCCATGAGGATCGGGCAGCGGGCGGTCAGCAGCGTGTTGGTCAGCAGGTCGTCGGCCTGGCCGTGCGCGGCGCGGGCCAGCAGGTCTGCGGTCGCGGGGGCGACGACGACGAGCTCGGCCTCGTGACCGAGCCGCACGTGCGGCACCTCGTGCACGGAGGTCCACACGTCGGTCGCGACGGGTCGGCCCGACAGCGCCGCCCAGGTGGGCTCGCCGACGAAGCGAAGCGCTGCGGCGGTGGGCACGACCGTCACCTCATGACTGGCCTCGGTGAACAGCCGCAGCAGGAGCGCCGCCTTGTAGGCGGCGATCCCGCCGCTGACACCCAGCACGACCTTCATCTGAGGGCTCCCTGCGGCAGGCGGACGGCGATCTGAGCGCGAGGACCGGCTCTCACCGGTCGGGGCGCGCTCTCAGGTTCTCTGGGTCAGTTCTCCGGGGTGGACGTGTGCAGCTTGCCCTGGTTGATCTCGTGCAGGGCGATGGACAGCGGCTTGTCGGTCATCTCGGACTCGACCAGCGGCCCGACGTACTCCAGCAGGCCCTCGGAGAGCTGGGAGTAGTAGGCGTTGATCTGGCGGGCGCGCTTGGCGGCGTAGATCACCAGGGCGTACTTGGAGTCGGCCCGCTGCAGCAGGTCGTCGATGGGCGGGTTGGTGATGCCCTCCGGGGCGGCAATGGTGCCAATCACGTCAGCTGTGTCCTCGTGGTGTCGGTGCGCGGCCCGGCGCCCGAGGGCATGTCCTCAGGGCCTGGGCTGCGGGGGTCAAACATCAATGATACGAGTTCCTCGCCCGCACGAGAAACGTCGTCGTTGATAATGCGCGCGTCGAACTCCGCGGCAGCCGCCAGCTCGGTGCGGGCGGTCTGCAGCCGGACCTCCTGCTCCGCGGTGCTCTCGGTGCCTCGCCCGATCAGCCGGTCGACCAGGTCCTCCCACGAGGGCGGCGCCAGGAAGACGAAGAAGGCGTCCGGCATGGCCTGGCGCACCTGGCGGGCTCCGGCCAGGTCGATCTCGAGCAGGGCCGGACGTCCGAGCGCGAGGGTGCGCTCGACCGGTCCGCGGGGGGTGCCGTAGCGCGCCCGGCCGTGGACGACGGCCCACTCGAGGAACTCACCGGCCTCCTGGAGCCGGTCGAACTCCGCGTCGTCGACGAAGTGGTAGTGGACGCCGTCGACCTCGCCGGGGCGCGGCTGCCGGGTCGTCATGGAAACCGACAGCCACACCTGGGGGTGGTGTCGGCGGATGTAGGCCGCGACCGTCCCCTTGCCGACGGCGGTGGGACCGGCCAGGACCACGAGGCGGGGGCGTCCCGTCGGGTCCCCCCCGCCGTCTGGGTGCCCCGTGCCCTCCGGGGCGGGTGTCAAGGTGCGATCAGCCCTGGTCGAAGTAGGCCAGCAGGTCACGGGTCTGGTTCGCACCCAGGCCCCGGACGCGTCGGCTCTCGGAGATGCCGACGGTCTCCATGATCTGCCGCGCGCGGACGCGTCCCACCCCCGGCATCGACTCCAGCAGCGCCGACACCTTCATCTTGCCGACGATGTCGCTCTCCTTGCCCTCGGCCAGCACGTCGGCCAGGGAGCCCTGCGAGTTCTTCAGGCGGTTCTTGACCGCGGCGCGCTCACGACGCGCGACCGCTGCCTTGGCCAGGGCCTCGGCTCGCTGCTCTGGTGTCAGCTGGGGAAGTGCCACGGTTGCTCCTTCATCGGTCGTCTCGAGTGTCATCCTGCATGAGCCCGGCGCCGCACTGCGCCGGCCTCAACCTGCCCTGTGTGCCCGGGGCCGCGAGGGTGGACCAGGTCGCCGAACGGCGGTCCTCGATCCCCTCCCCAGCGAACCTAGCGACATGGGTACAGCCTGCCAACCCCAGGTCAGGTCCACAACTGCGCGACCAGCTCCGAGTTCAGCCTCGCTGCTGCGTCGCGCAGCCGCTCCGGGGCAGGTCCCGCCGAGAGGATACCCCGGCTCACGGGCACCAGCACACGCCGAGGCAGCCCGGCGAAGGTCGTCGCCACGTCCTGGGGCGTCGCCCCCTGCGCTCCCACCCCCGGAGCGAGGACGATGCCGTTGGCTCCGGCCAGGTCCAGGCCGAGCTGCTCGGGGGCCCGCCCCACGGTGGCACCCACGACCATGCCGACGTCCCCGACCGGCCCCGCACCGGCGTTGAGCCGGGCGACGTCCTGCAGGACGGACCCCGCCACCGACGGTGCTCCGGCCTGCCCGGCCCCGGCGTGCTGGACCGCTGCCGCCTCCGGGTTCGAGGTGAGCACCAGGACGAAGACACCCCGCCCGGTCTCGGCCGCCGTGTCCAGCGCCGGCGCGAGGGCGCCGGTGCCCAGGTAGGGCGTCACCGTGATCGCGTCGGCCGCCAGCGGTGCCCCGTCGGCCAGGTACGCCTGCGCGTAGGCCCCCATCGTCGAGCCGACGTCCCCTCGCTTCACGTCCAGCAGGCTCAGCGTCCCTGCCTCGCGCAGGTCGAGGAGGAGTCGCTCCAGGACCGCGATGCCCGCGGAGCCGTGCCGCTCGAAGAAGGCCGACTGGGGCTTGACCGCGGCCACCCGTCCGCCGACGGCCTCGACCACCGCGGCGCAGAACGCGGATAGGCCCCCGGGCGAGTCCGGCAGGTCCCAGGCCGCCAGCAGCTCCGGGTGGGGGTCGACGCCCACGCACAGCGGTCCGTGGGCATCCATCGCGGACAGCAGGCGGGCTCCGAAGCGCGGTCGGGTGGTGGCCATGGCGGACTCCTCAGTCGGTGGGGGCGGGCGTGGTGGGGACAGGCGTGGCGTGGTCGTCGTCGACGAGCGGGAGCGGGGGCGCCAGGTCCTCCGGGTCCGGGGCGAGCGCCAGCGCGTCGTGGACCTCCCAGAGCAGTGCGGGGTCGCCGAGCAGCCCGGAGCCGAGCTGGACCCCGGACGCCCCCGCGCCCCTGGCCAGCAGCGCCGTCCGGACGTCGTGGACACCGCCCACGGCCACGACGGGCACGTCGGGCACCCGTCCGGCGGCCATGGCGGCGCGCACCCTCGAGACCAGCCCGAGCGTCACCGGGCCGACCGCAGGGCCAACGAGGTGCTCCTGCGGCCCCGTGGGCACGCTGCCGCTGAGCACCAGGGCCCGTGCGCCACCCCCGATCGCCGCCCGAGCGGTCGCAAGGGGGTCCGGGCACTCTCCGGCGAGCTTCGCGGTGAGGAGCAGGTCGCGGGGCAGCTGCTCGCGGGCGGCGGAGAGCAGTTTCAG
>Ga0123332_1002484_pt1 | contig 17438 bp, 5 predicted proteins | sample BioC12SIPDNA_4_FD_89958 | JGI IMG/M metagenome (GOLD analysis project Ga0123332, IMG submission 89958) | Anaerobic biogas reactor microbial communites from Washington, USA - Biogas_R2_A C12 SIP DNA | ecosystem: Engineered > Bioreactor > Anaerobic > Unclassified | place: Washington, USA...
ACGGTGTCGGACGGCGAAAACAGCGTCACCCGCACCTTCAACGTGGTGGTAAACCCCGTGCCCGACGCCCCCCGCACACCAAGCCTTGCCTACACCGTGCGCGACGCCACCACCCTGCGGCTGGACCCGCTTTCCGAGTGCACCGACCCCGACCCCGGCGACGAGATGACACTGGTGAGCGTGGTGGCCACCACCCCGCTGAACGGCACCCTGACGGACCTTGGCGGCGGCATCTGGGGCTATACCTCCGAGCCCGGCTTCAAAGGCGAGGTGGTGCTGGCCTACACCGTCACCGATTCGCACAACCTGCCCGAAACCACCAGCACCGGCACCATCACCATCACGGTGGGCAACACCATCATCGGCGCGTCCATCGGGCAGCTGCCCGCGCTGGTCTTCTTCTCGGGGCAAACGGTGCCCACCTATACCCTCACCATCAGCGGCGTAAACCCCGGCGAGCCCTACACCCTGGCGGCCGAGGTGCTGAGCAGCGCCGGCGGCGGCAGCCCCGTAAGCGCCGGCAGCTTTTCGCTGGACGGCGGCGGCAGCACCCTGGCCGTGCCCGGCGCCGGGCCCGCCCCCCAAACCCATACGCTTAATTTCGGCCTGACCTCGGGCATCATCGGCGAGTCGGTGGTGCGCGTCACCATCACCTATACCGACGACCAGAACGAAACGCAGGAAAACTACATGAACTTCAAGGTGACGGCCACCCGCGACAACACCCCGCCGGCGGCCGGCAACCCCAGCCCCGTTTACTGCGACGAGGGCGACGTGCTGATGCTGGACGTCCTGACAGACGTGCTGGACGTGGAAGACCCCCTGTGGCTGCAAATGCAGATACAGTCGGTTACCTGCGCGCCCGGCACCACCCGCGCCAACGTTACCATTGTGCAAAACAGTGCGGGCCGCTGGGCGCTGCGCTTTACCACCGACAAAACCCACAACGCCCACAATTCACCACAGCAATACACCCTCACTTATACCGTGGTGGACTCCGGCGGCGAAACCGACGACGCCAGCATCGACGTGTTTGTGCGCTCGCAAGACCACGCCCCCTACACCCACAGCTATGTCACCACGGTAACCAGGGCGCAGGCCTCGGCCGTGGGCGGGGTGCAAATCAACCTGGCGCCGTCCTCCAACGACTATGACGCCGACACCCGCCATCTGGCTGCCGTGCGCGAGGCCGCCGGGCCCGGCGCCTACACCGCCGAGATAGACAGCGTGAGTGGGCAGCTGGCCTTCACCGCCGCCACGCCCGGCTGGTACACCGTATATTTCACGGTAAAAAGCAGCTTTGACGGCGGTACCACCTGGAAAACTTCTGCCAGTGAGGGCACGGCGCTGATAGGTGTGCAGGACGACAGCGGCAACGTGCCACCCTACTTTTACAGCCACACCCGCTATATCTACGAGGACGCCGATACGCAGGAAATAGACCTGACCGGCTACCTCTACGCCAGCGTGGGCAAGAACATGTCCTGGGAGGTCGTTAGCACCTCCCCCCACATAGACAAGCTGGAAAATTACACCATCACGCGCCGGGGCACCACGGGCAACTGGCAGTATATCCTTACCCTGAAGCCCAAACCGGACGCCAACAGCAACGGCGGTAACCCGCAGATACAGATAAAATGGGTGGACGAAGACCTGAAAGCACTGGGAACGGTGGCGGAAGAGGACTACTCCACCACCGGCACCATCACCCTCCATATCTACGCGGTGAACGACGACCCCGTCATCAGCGAGGCCCCGCCCACGCTGGCCGTGGCGCGCGGCGGCTACGAGACCTTCACCCTGAAGGTGACCGACGTGGACTACCCCGACCAAACCGCCTGCGACGCGCAGATACGCATGTCGCTGCTCAGCAGCAACAACAACGTCGTGCACTCCGAGTCCTGCGTCATCACCCCGCCCACCAGCGGCTCGGGCGTGTGGCGCGTAACGGCGCGCGGCCTATTTGAGGGCACCTGCACCCTGACCCTGACCGCCACCGACCGGGACGGCGCCAGCGTGCAAACCACGGTGGTGGTAACCGTAAGCGGCGACAACACCGCCCCTGTGGCCAAAGACCACTACGCCGTTTTCAGCGAGGACAAAAAGGCCGCCATGGTGGTGTACGACGCCCACACCGATGCCGAGGGCGACCCGCTGACTGTCATCCTGCGGGGCGACACCGCCGGCCTGCCGGGCTATGTGGCCGTGGAGGGCGACAAGATCACCTTCATGCCCGACGCCGACTTCTGCCATGAGGACACCTATGCCGATGCCACCGGCGGCGAACTTTGGCCCGCCGACCAATACGTGGAGATACAATACCAGCTGCTGGACACACTGGACTTGGACCCCGCGGACATCGACGACCCCGCCTGGGCGGCCGATTTTGCCGGCCACCTGTCGGAGGTCAAATCGGTGCGCATCCATTTTAACCCCGTGAACGACGCCCCCCGCTTTGTGGCGCTGCTGCAAAACCACACCATGGACGAGGGCAAAACCGGCACCATCAAGTTGAAGGTGACCGACGTGGTCAGCCCCGCCCTCACCTTTGATACCCCCGTTTGGTGGGACACCACCGACGGCAAAATTGAAGCCATTGTGCTGGAAGCCCTGCGCACGGGCAACGCCACCACCGACGGCAAGGGCAGCGCCTACGAAGTAACACTCAGTATCACCAACACCCTGTACGCCTACCACGCCACGGGCGATGCGCCCACCGCTCTTGCCATCACGGCGCGCGATGATGAAAACGCCTCGGTAACGGCCAACCTGCTGCTTACCATCAACCCCACCAACAACGCGCCCCTGCTGCGCACAAACGGCCTCACCCTGCTGGATAACAACCCCAACCATCCCATCATCTACCTGGAGGTGAACGAGGATACCGCGCTGGACACCCTCCTCGCAAGCTTCTACTGGGACCCCGACGGCGACACCCTGCACATCATCTCCCTTACCGAGGCGCGGCATGGCACCACCAGCAACCCGGGCAACGCGGCCCATTTCATGCCCGACGCCGACTACTTCACCCCCCATACCGCCGACGAAACCGCCGCGGCCGACGACGCACTCTTCGGCTGGTATACCTATGCCATCACCGACGGCGCCGCCGAGGTGGCGGGCAGCGTGAAGATACGCATACTGCCGGTGAACGACGCGCCCCGCCTGAAAGCGGCCGGCCGCACCACCCAGGAGGACACCCCGCTGCTTATCAGCCTGTGGGGCGGCGCCTACGACAAAAACGCCACCATCTGGGACGTGGACAACACCCGGGACGAACTGGCCATCATCTCGGTGGGCACCGCCGGCTCCAGCGGCACCGACAACAAAACCGCCCAGGGCGGCACGCTGGAGCTGCACGCCGACGGAACCCTTACCTATACGCCCGCCGCCGACTTTTTTGGCGCCGACAATTTCCGCTATGTGGTAAGCGATGGCCTGCTCACCGCCACCCAAACGGTGAACCTTACCGTGGAGCCGGTGGACGATGCGCCCCGCGCCAACTTCCAGGGCAGCGCCAGCTGGTGCCCCGCGCCCGCCCCCCGGGTGGAGATCACCCAGGCCGAACTGGATGCCGTTCTCTGGGCTTTTGACGAGGACACCACCGGCAGCTTCGCCTTCCGCGTGTGGGACCCCGAGGGCAACGGCATCCTCACCAGCTACACCACCACCGCACCTGAAACCCTGCTGCCGCTGTCCCGCGTCACGCTGGACGGCTCGGGCGAAAGCCTGCGGCTTGTCATGAAGCCCCTGCAGGACCAATTTGGCGGCTTCACCGTTACCATCACACTGGACGACGGCAACCTGAAAAAGCACTACACCCTCAACGTGCGGGTGCGCCCGGTGAACGACCTGCCGGTGATTGCCACCGAAACAAACCTTACGGTGAACGAAGACGAAACCGTGAGCGGTACCATCACCGCCACCGACGTGGAGGACAAAGCCGAAGACCTGGTGTTTTCCCTGGCCGATGATACCCTGGAACACCCCTGGCCGGCCAACGGCACCGCCACAGTAGACGCCGCCGGCAACTACAGCTATACCCCAAGCCCCAACTACTACGGCACCGATGTTTTCTATATCCAGGTAACCGACACCGAGGGCGGCGCCTCCTACGCCAAAATGAGCGTGACGATAAACCCCGTGAACGACGCCCCCACCCCGCCCACGAACCTCGCCTTCAACAAAACACACTACGGCAACGCCGAAGTAATCACCCTGCGCTTTACCGCCGGCACCGATTTGCCCAACGAGACCGCCCGCGAGGACCTGCTCTACGACATCGACATCCGCCTGAAGGACAGCGACAGCGCCTGGACAGCGGTATATACGCGCAAAGCCGTCACCTATGCCGCCGGCAGCTGCAGCATAGACCTGCCCGCCGCCCTGCTGGCCGGTGTGAACACCGATGAACTGCGCGTAAGAGTGCGCACCTGGGACACCGGCGCCCCGCAAACCGCCGTATACGCCAAATCCTCCGCTTACGCCGAGGCCGACAACGCCCCGGCAAAGGTGGACAGCACCCCACCGGTGGCCGCCCACACGCTGGCGCCGGGCGCCTTCACCAATGGCGCCGCCGTTACCATCACGCTGGCGCCGGCCGACAACAGCCCCGCAGCGGCCTGGCAGGCTGGTTTTAGCCACATGAACGCCCCGGCAGGCGTTACCACCGCAGACACCGCCACCCACACCTACACCGTGGCCGCCAATGGCCGCTATGTGTTTGCGCTTTTCGACAATGTTGGCAACCAAACCGACTACCCGGTGGACGTGCTGAAGCTGGACCGCATCGTCCCCACCATCACCGCCGACGCCCCCTTTGACAACACCGCCGGCAAGGTGGTGCGCGACGACATGGCCATCACGCTGGTGTACGCCGACCCCGCCGACACCACCGCCCCCATAGACGGGGGCGAAGCGCAGAGCGGCCTGGTGGCCCGCGAATACCAGCTGCTGCGCAATACCGCGCCACCCGCCGGCTGGCAAACCAGCACCACCGGCTGGGCAACTTATACCGCACCGGCAGCGCTGGAGCTCAAGGGCAGCTATATCATACTGGCGCGGGCAACAGACGCCGCCGGCAACGTGACCACCGAACAGTTTGGCCCCTATGTCATCAACAACAGCGCCCCGGTGGCCGTAAACAAAAAGGTGAACCTTTACCGCGAGGACGTGAGCAATACCACCCTGAAAAAGATGCTGCAAAGCCTGACGCTGCAAGCCGCCGACGACGACACCGAGGACACCCTCGCTTATTACTGGGAGACCAGCGACGCCGACTATACCGCCCTGGCCGCCTACGCCAGCCTGACCGGCAGCGGCGCCGCCTGGCAACTGCAGCACCAGGGCGGGCACCTGGTGAACGACCTGGCCAGCCAGAGTTTCACCCTGCGCTACTACGCCAGGGACGATGACACCGACAACCCGCTGGAGTCTGCCCGGGCCACCGTGACGGTAACGCTGCACCCGGTAAACCATGTGCCCCAGCCGCCCTCGGCGCCAAGCCCGGCGGCCACCACCCTGCAGGGCGGGGCCGGCTTCACGCTCAGCTGGGCCCACGGCAGCGATGTGGAAACCGCCGACACCCAACTGCGCTACCAGATACGCTGGCGCCTGAGCAACGCCGATACCGCCTGGCTGCCGGCCATCACCACCGCCGCCGGGGCCACCAGCCATACCCTCACCCTGCCCGCCACCAGCACGGAGTTCTTCCAGTTCGAGCTGCGCACCCTGGACGACAACCCCACCTCTCGCGTAAACCCCGACAACACCACCGGCCCGGCGCTCAGCGCGGCGGTGCTCAGCGATGTTTTCCGCATCGACGCCACCAACCCGGCCATCAGCATCACCCAAAGCCCCACGGGCTGGACCAACGGCGCGGTGACGGTAAGCGTAAACATCACCGATGAAGGCACCGGGCAGTCGGGCATTAAAGAGATAACCCTGAACGGCACCACGGTGGCCGGCTACACCGCCACCGACACCGCCCGCGGCAGCTATACCATCACCCTGCCCGCCACCACTGAAAACGACACCGCCTACACCTATGTGGTAACCGACCACGTGGGCAACACCGCCACCAAAACCCATACCGTCACCACCATCGACCGCCTGCTGCCCGGCGTGGCCGCCACCCCGCCCGACGGCACCGTGCTGGGCTACGCCGGTACGCCCATCAACGTAACGCTTAGCTACACCGATGCCACTGCCATACCCGGGCAGGACGGCAGCAGCGGCGTGCCTGCCGCCCAGAAGTGGGTGCGCTGGTACAAGGTGGGCGACACCCCCGGCGACTATGTGCTTTATGATAGCGTCACGCCCAACGGCATCACCTTCAATGTGCGGGGCAAGTATTACATCGACGCCTGGTGCCAGGACAGCGCCGGCAACGGCACGGCCCTGAACGCGGTGACCTTCGGCCCTTACGAGGTGGCCAACAGCCCACCACAGGCCGCGGGCAAAACGGTGGCCCTGTACGAGCACGACGTGACCGGCCAGGGCAACAGCAGCATCACTATAACGCTAAGCGCCACCGAGCCGGACGGCGATAACATGACCTTCGCTTTCACCAACACCACCGCCCTGGGCAGCTGGGGCACCCTGGCACCCGCCGCCGACACCGCATGGCCGGGCGACACCTGGACGCTCACCCACGATGGCAGCGAGTTTTCCACCACCAGCGTAACGCTGACCTACACAGCCACCGACGACTTTGTGGACTACCTGGACAACAGCGAGAGCGCCCCGGCCACCGTAACGGTGAACCTGGTGCCGGTAAATGACGCGCCCGAGGCCCCCACCAGCTTTGCCCTTACCACCGCCGGCCCCTACAAAGGCGGGCAGAGCATCACCCTCTCCTGGCTGCCCGGCAGCGACATTGAAACCAACACAAACGCCCTGGTGTATGTCATCGCCTGGCCCGACGCCACCGCGGCCGGCGGGTGGAACAGCCATGTTACAAACCCCGGCGAGACCACCGCTGCCATCACCCTCCCGGCGGGCATCAACACCAATAACTTCGAGCTGCGCATCCGCACCCAGGACGACAACAGCACCCACTGGAACCCCAACGGCAGCACCGGCCCGGCGCTGTCGGCCGCGGCGCGCATCGAAAACATCAAGGTGGACAGCACCGCCCCCACCGCCACCCACACGCTGGAAAAAAGCGGCTGGACGAACGACGACGTGCTGATCACCCTCACCACGCAGGACGGCACCGCCGCCGAGCTCTGGCAGTCGGGCGTCAGCCACATCACCCCGCCGGGCGGTGTAACCACCGAGGCCGTTCCCGGTTACGTGTACAAAACCACCGGCAATGGCCGCTTTGTGTTCACCCTGCACGATTTGGCCGGCAACACCCGCGATTATTCGGTGGACGTAATGGGCATTGATACGGCGGCCCCCACCATCACCCCCAGCGAAACAGCCATTGCCGCCGGCGCGGGCAAGCTGGCAACCGACAACGTGGCCATCAGCCTGACCTACACCGACCCGGTGGACAGCACCGCCCCCATAGACGGCGGCAACGCCACCAGCGGCCTTACCGCCACCCAGTACAAACTGCTGCGCGATGAGGCCCCGCCCGCCGGCTGGGAAACCGACATCACCGGCTGGAGCCCCTACAGCACGTCCATCCCGCTGGCGCTGAAGGGCAGCTACACGCTGCTGGCGCGCGCGCAGGACGCCGCCGGCAACGTGACCACCGCCAGCTATGGCCCCTATGTCATCAACAACACCACCCCGGTGGCCCACCCCAAGGCTTACACGGTGTACGAGCACACGGTGAGCACCTTCTCCAATACTGCCCATATCCAGATGACCGGCGAAGACAACGACACCGAGGACGCCCCGCAGCTTACCTTTGCCTGGGTACAGAACAGCGAATACGACCGCCTGCTGGGCCTGGGCTTCTACAGCGGCAACGCCTGGGGCACCCTGGAGCCGGCCAGTGGCGGCACCGCCGGCGACGGCAGCCATACCTTTACCCACAACGGCGCCGAGGTGGAAACCCTGCTGCCCGCCGACCGCGTGTTTACCCTGAGCTACACCACCACCGACCCCGCCGGCGCCACCAGCACCGCTGCCACCGTCACCCTCACACTGGTGCCGGTGAACCACCGGCCAAGTAAACCCGACAGCATCGCGGCGGTGGAGACCCTCTACCGGCAGGGCGACCCCGTTACCTTAAGCTGGGCGCTGGGCACCAACCTGGACACTGAAACCGACGACGCCGACCTGGTATACGACGTGGAATACACGCTGGACGGCGCCGCCTGGACGGCCCTGCCCGCCTCGCCCTACAGCGGCGCCGCCCCCAGCGTGGCCATCGCCGCGCCGGCGGGCAACTCGGCCACCTACCGCTTCCGGGTGCGCACCAAAGACACCAACCCCGCCGGCACCGGCTTTATTGACGAAAGCACCGGCACCGCCATCCCCGGTGTTTCCCCCTGGGTGGAAAGCCCCAACTACAAGCTGGACAACACCAAGCCCACCGCCACCCGCACCCTGGTGCCGGCGGCCGACACCGGCGGCGACATCATCGTTACCCTGGCCCCGCGCGATGCCACGCCCAGCGCCAGCTGGCAGTCGGGCATTGACCGTGTGGAGCACCCCGCCACCGCCGGCCTCACGGTGGAGAATGCCGCCACCTACCAGTACCGCATCACCCAAAACGGCAGCTACCTGTTTAAAATATACGACGTGGCGGGCAACCTGCTGGAGTACACCGTGACCACGGGGGTACCGGCCGACCCCATCATCGGCTACGGCGCCACCCACACCCGCCGCGGCCAGCAGGTGGCCGTTAGCTGGACGCACCCCACCACCACCGCCCACTACGAGCTGCAGGTGTATAACGGCAGCAGCTGGAGCACCCTGGTGGCGGCTGCGGCCAAAAACACGGCCAAAACCTACACCTACACCGTGCCGGCCACCTTTGCCGACACCGCCGCCCTCTGCTTCCGCGTGCGCGCGTGGGACAGCGCCGGCCTGCACTCGGCCAACTGGTCTGCCGGGCACAATATTATCTGCGACACCACCAAGCCCACCATCACGCTGACACCCAGCACCCCGGGCAGCGTGTACACCAACCAGGATGTCACCGTTACAATCGGCATCACCGACGCCCTGGCGCGCCTGACCGAAGTGACCATCACGCAGGACGGAACGGGCAGCCCCCTGCCTATCAGCCCCGCCGCCGGCGCCTACAACACCAGCGCGGTGTTCAGCGCCAACGGCACCCTGACGGTGACCGCCCGCGACGCCTGCGGCAACGTGGCCGCCGCCAGCTACAACCCTACCAACATCGACAAGCTGGCCCCGGTGGCCACCGCCGAGGTGACCACCAACGGCAAGCCCTACACCGCCCGCTCGGGCCACCCGCTGCACTTTGCCATCAGCTTTGGCGACGACGGCGTGAGCGGCATTGCCAGCCGCGAATACGCCATTACCTCCTCCAGCGCCGCGCCCACCAGCTGGACGGCCGTGAACGCCCCCACCGCCACCGAAACCCGCAGCGAGCTGGGCCAATACCACCTGCACCTGCGCGCCAGCGATGTTGCCGGCAACGTGACCACCCTGTACGCCGGCATGTTCGAGGTGTACAACACCCCGCCCCAAACACAGGCCCAAACGGTAGAAGTGGACGAGGGCGGCGCGGTAACCTTTGACGTTCTGGCCGTGGAGAATGACCCCAATGACAACATCACCAAATGGGTCATCGTAACAGAGCCCACACACGGTACCCTCACCCGCTTTGGCGGCAATACCTTCCACTACGTTCATGACGGCAAAGACCCCATTGCCGACGACCATTTCACCTATTACGTGGAGGACAGCCGCGACGGCGTGAGCGACACCGCCCTTGTCACCATCAAGGTGGCCGAGGTGAACGACCCGCCCTTTATCCTGAACCTGCCCCAAACGGTGGACATTCCCTGGAACACCACCACCCCCGTCGCCTTTGAAATTGCCGACGCGGACGACTTGACCCTTTCCCTTGCCTGGCTGGTGCGCACCGGCAGCAAAACGGTGCTGCCGCTGAACGCCGTGGCCATCACCGTGGTGCCGCGCGCGGGCGGCCACGAGGCCGACGTGGTGATGAATCTGAGCCCGGTGCGAGACGCTTTCACCGAGGCGGACAGCCCGGTGGCCATCACCCTGCGCCTGCGCGACGCCGAGGGCCTGCAGGCCGAGCAAACCCTGTGGGTGAACGTGCTGCGCGCCGCCCAGCCCCCCAAAGCGCAAGACCAATACCACTTTGTGCTGCCGGGCGGCACGGTGCGCGGGGCCATTGCCGCCACACCCGACCATGGCTCCAGCATCGCCGGCTACACCTTTGGCACCTTAAGCGAAGGCAGCCAGTGCGCCCTGTCCACCGCGGCCGACGGCAGCTTCAGCCTGAAAGCCGGGGACGGCTTCGTCAGCGACGCCTTCCCCGTGTGCGTGCACGATGCCAACGGCCTTTCTACCGACATCACCGTACACATAAGCAGCCAGGCCATCAGCCAGGAGAATGTGCCGGTAGACCGCCTGGTAAGCAGCATTCCCGGCCTTGCCGCGCTGGACCCCGCCGGCGTGAGCGTAAGCGTGGAGAGCAGCAGCCACCCCGATATCCTGCCGGTGGAAAACTGCGACTTTGTGCTGGCCGCGGGGGGCGAGCTGCAGCTGTACTACAACCCCACCGCCCACCGCTATGGCGAGGTGACCCTGACCCTGAGCGTCACCCTGGCCGACGGCACCGTGCAAAAGCTGAGCATCCCCATCTCCATCAAACCCGTGAACGACCCCCCGGTGGTGACGGTGAAGACCGACAGCCCGCTGAATGACGGCGTGTATGACGTTTACATTGGCGAAAGCATGACCGGCCAGCTGCTGGCCGACGACAGCCTGGACGCGAGCGCCTATGCCTGCCAGGACTTCTCCTTTACCTGCCTGCCCGGGCACCTGCCGCAGTTTGGCACCCTGGCCGTGGAGGCCGACGGCCGCTACACCTACACCCCCGACGCGGGCTTTGTTGGCGAAGACGAGTTCTGCATCACCGTGGCCGAGCTTACCGGCTGGGCGGAGAACCAGAACCCCACCAGCCTGCCCGCCGGCGTTATCGATGTTTCCAACGGGGTGCCGCTGCTGGCGCAGGTGGTACACATCCAGGTATCGGTGGGCGAGCGCCCGCCGCCGGCCAAACCGGAGAAACCCGCCAAGCCCGAAGACCCCGCCTCCAGCCAGCCGCCCGAAGCACCGGCGGCCGCCCCACCCGCCGGCGCCCCCGCCGCCACTGCGCCCGGCCAAAGCGCCGGCTCTTGGACACCCGCGCTGGAGGTAAAGGACACCCCCGAAGGCGGCGGCACCACCTATGAGACACCGGAAAAAGAATCCCCCGAAAAGCTGCCCGAGGCCGAGCCGCCCGATGAACCAGACCCGCTGGATTTGACAGAGGCCCCGCTGGAAGAACTTTCGCCCGCGGGCTGGGTGTGGCCGGCCATCCTGGGCGCTGCGGCATTGGTGCTGGTTCTGCTGCTGTTGCTGCTGTTCGGCTGCCGTATCCGCGTTACCGCTGTGTGGCGCGACGACGCCGGCCGGCCACAAACCCGCACCCGCACCCTCTGGTTCAGGCGGCTTAGCCATGCCGGCGAAGATACCCGCCGCCTGGACATCACCATGGACGATACCGGCCCGCTGGCCGGCCTGGCCTTCCGCCTGCACTTTGGCCCGCTGTACCGGCGCCACTTCTACACGCAGCCCATTCAACTGGCCTTTGGCGCGCACACCCTGCACACCCACCTGCCCGAAAAAGACGCCTACCGCCAAAACGGCCTGAAAGCCCAGGGCAGCGGCTTTACCCCCGAATGAGCGTATTATAGGGCGCGGGGCTGCTCCCCTGCCCTTCGGGCACAAGGCGGCCTGCTGCTGTTCCTGCTCTAAACCAGCCGTGCTTTGACAGGCGCAAAAACCGCCCTCATATATGAGGGCGGTTTCATGTTTATTCTTCCGCTGCCTGTGCCTCGGTGGCCGGCGGGGTGTCGGCGCCTGCCTCTTCGGGGGGCTTGGGGTTCTTGGGCGGGCGGCCGCGCGGGCGTTTGGGCTTGTTGAGCTCCTCGGGGTCCTTTGGCTTGGGTGGGCGGCCACGCGGGCGCTTGGGCTTGTTAAGCTCTTCGGGGTCCTTCGGCTTGGGTGGCCGGCCGCGCGGGCGCTTGGGCTGGGCCAGTTCCTCGGGGTCCTTCGGCTTGGGCGGCCGGCCACGCGGGCGCTTGGCCGGCGCCTCGGCGCCAGCATCGGCAGCCGGTGTGGCCGCAGTGGCTTCCTGGGCAGCGGGTGCAGCAGCAGGCTTGTCGGCCTCCGCCGGTTTGGGGGCCGCCTCCGCTTTGGGTGCCGGTTCTGCCTTGGCGGCAACCGCAGCTTTCTCAGCAGCTTTCTCCGCCTCTGGGGCTTTGGCCGCGGGCTTGGCCGGTGCTTCGTCGGCGGGCTTTGTATCAACTTCGGCCTTGGCGGCCGGTTTGGGCTTTTCGGGCGTGGCTTTGGCCGGGGCCTCCTGCTTGGCTGCCGGGGCTTTGGCCACCGGCTTTTCAGCGGCGGGCGCCGCTTTGGCAGCGGCTGGCTCAGCGGTTTTGGTGGCCGGCTTGGCCGGGGCGGCTGCTTCGGCCGGTTTTTCAGCTTCGGCGGCCTTTTTGGCCGGGGCCTTGGTTGCCGGCTTTGCTTCGGCCGGTTTGGCCGCCGGCTTTTGGGGCTCGGCAGTGGCGGTGGGCTTCTTGGCCGGGGCGGCTTCCTCTGCCTTGGCCGCCGGTTTGGCCGCAGCGGCCTTCTTCGGGGCGGGGGCCGGTTCTTCAGCAGCCGGCGTGGCCGGGTGCTGCCCTGCAAAGGACATATCCCCCGGTATCTTGCGGGCCGCTGTATCCGACTTCCAGGCGTTGGGCAACTTGGCCGGGCTGTAGGTCCAGCCCTTCTGGGCGGCTGTATCGGCGCTGGTGGCGGCGGTGCGCCCGTTTTGGGCGGCCAGCGCGGCGGCCTCGGCTATGGCGCCGGTGCGCGTGCCGGTGGCGCCTGCTGCAGCGGCGTCTTCACGGCCCTTGCCCAGCACCGGCGCGGCGCTTTGCCGCACCTGCATTTTCTCCCAAATACTCTCGCTGGCGCCGTAAACGGCGGGGCCCGGGGCGGGCGCTGGCTGCTCGGCCGCGCCCAGCACCTGGGTATTGAACTCCGGCAGGTTGTCGGGGTCTATGGGCGCGAAGGACTGGGTACGCGCGGCTGTTTGGGCGGCACGGCGGCGGGCGGCGGCAATGGCCTCGGCCTGCTTGCGGGCGCTGGCAATGGCCTGCGCTTTCTTCTGGGCGGCGGCCTCTTCCTCTTCCAGGCGCAGGCGCTCGGCATCCTGCTCGGCCTCCAGCTTGGCCACGGCCTGCAGTTCCACCGTGCGCTGTGCCGCTTCCGACGCCCGGCGCAGTGCCTCGGCCTCGGCCAGCGCAATGTTCTTGGCTTCTTCGTCGGCCTCCTGCTGCGCGCGCTGGCGCGCCTCCTCCTCCGCCTCGGCAATCAGCCGGGCCTTGGTTTGGGCCTCTGCCAGGCGGCGGGCCTGGGCTTCTTCATCCTTTTTGCGGCGGGCGGCCTCCTCGGCGGCCTGCCTGGCCTCTTGCTCGGCCTGCTTGCGGGTGGCGCGGGCTTCATCGGCGGCCTTTTTACGGGCCCGCTTTTGGGCGGCGTGTTGCTGCCGTGTCAGCTTCTTGCTGGTTTTCGCGCCGCGATGGGGGCGGCTGTCCTGGCCGCTCAATATCTTCTCTATGCTCTTTTCGCTCAGCTGCTCTTCGTCAAAGCGCCTGCGTTTCACGGCGTCCACAATCCAGCTGATGGTGATATACACCACAAACAGCATCAGGATGATGATGCAGGCGCACAGCAGCCAGGTGATGGCGGTGCCAAAAAAGTCCTGAAAGCTGAACAGGACGGTAATGGCAAACAGCAGCACCAGCAAAATGGCCAGGCTGCCTGCAATAATAGCGATAATGCGTTTTATCAAACGGTACACTCCATTCCGGGCAGTGTTATGTAACCGATGAATAGCTGGCGGTGCGGGCGGGTATGGCAGCTTTGGTGCAAGCACCAGGGGAAATCAGAGGGCAATACCTGGTGTATTGCCGAGGAATTTCCCGCAGCGTGATTGTGCCGGAGATGCCGTGCCAGAACGTGCCGGGCTTTATACATCGGTTACACAGGGAACACGGGTTTATTTGGTGCCGAAGATGCGGTCTCCGGCGTCGCCCAGGCCGGGCACGATATAGCCGTGGCTGTCCAGCCGGTCGTCCAGCGCGGCCAGGTACACCGGCACGTCGGGGCATTCCCGCTGCAGGCGGTCCAGCCCCTCGGGCGCGGCAATGATGCCGATGAACTTGATGTGCTTGGCCCCCCGCGCCTGCAGCAGGCGGATGGCGTCCACCGCCGAGCCGCCGGTGGCCAGCATCGGGTCCAGCAAAATCACATCCCGCTCGGAGATATCGCCCGGCAGCTTGCAGTAGTATTCCACGGGCTGCAGGGTGTCGGGGTCGCGGTACAGGCCAATATGCCCCACCTTGGCGGCGGGCACCATGGCCAGCATGCCGTCTACCATGCCCAGGCCCGCGCGCAAAATGGGCACAAACGCCAGCTTGCGGCCGGCCAGCTTGCGCACCCTGGCGGTGGCAATGGGCGTTTCTATCTCCACCTCTTGGGTGGGCAAATCACGGGTGGCCTCGTAGCACATCAGCATGGCCAGCTCGCTCACCAGTTCTTTAAACTCCTTGGTGCCGGTGCTTTTGTCGCGCAGCAGGGCCAGCTTGTGCTGAACCAGCGGGTGGTCGATTAAAATGGTAGGCTCTTGGCTCATGTCAGGCTCCCTCAGGCATTGCGGCTTTGCTCCAGCGCGGTCAGCTTGTCGTTGCGGGCCTGGTACACGCCGCCCTCAAAGGGGGTGTGCAAAAACAGCTCCACCAGCTTTTCGGCCAGGCCCTCGCCCAGCACGCGGGCGCCCAGGCACAGCACGTTGGCGTTGTTGTGCCGGCGGGTCAGCTCGGCGGTGAAGCTGTCGGAGCAGCAGCAGGCGCGAATGCCGTCCAGCTTGTTGGCGGCCATGCTCATGGCGGCGCCGGTGCCGCACACCAGCAGGGCCATGTCGGCCTGGTTGGCCAGCACCGCTTTGCAGGCGGGCACGGCAAAATCAATGGCGTCGCAGCGCTCGGTGCTGTCGGTGCCTACGTCAATACACACGCAGCCCTGGTTTTCCAGCCAGGCCTTCAGGTGGTTTTTCAGGGCATAGCCGGCATGGTCGGCGCCAAGGGCAATGGTTTGAGGCATAACGGCATCCTTCCCGGGCCCAGCCCGATGTTTTGATGTTTTAAGGCGTCAGCCAAAAATAATCTTGGCAAAATAAAGCATTTCAGCGCTGGTTGCGTTCCCGCTCGGCCTGGGGGATGCGCTGGTACTCGGGCCTGAGCGCGGCGGCGGGCAGGGGCTTGCCGCCGCGCCATTGGCAGCGGGCAATTTGGGCGGCCCCCAGCGCGATATTGGGCTGGTTGTCGGGTGCCGGGCGCACGTTTGGGCCATAACTAAAGGCATTATAGCATATTTCGGCGCCATCACCAACAAAAAATACCGGGCCGCCGGGTTTTGCGGCAAAAGCGGCCGCGTCGGCAGCCGGGCCGGCGGTGTCGGGCAGCAGGCGAGAGAATTCGGCGCCCTGCCCAAAAGCGGCCCAATACACCTCGCCGCGGCGGGCGTCCAGCGCCGGGATAACCGTGCCCTGCAGCTCGCTGCCCAGCGCCAGCGCCGCCAGGGTGGACACCTGCAGCGCCGGGGTGGCATGGGGCAGCGCCAGGCCCTTCACCAGCGCCATGCCAATGCGCAGCCCGGTAAAGCTGCCCGGCCCGCCGGTAACGGCGTACAGGCCCACCCGTTCGGGCGCAAGGCCGGTGCGCTCAAAGGCGCGCTGGGCCAGCGGCAGCAGCGTTTCCGAATGGGTGAGCCCCGCGTTCAGCAGCTCCTGGTACAGCACGCGCTCCCCCGCCAGCAAGCACACGCTGGCGGTCTTGCCGGAGGAGTCCAGCGCAAAGATGGTGTTCACAGCGCGATGTCCCCCTCTATCATGATGGTGCGATGTTCAGCGTCCGGCGCGGTGATGCTAATGCGCACCTGCGCCGGGGGCAGCCAATCGGCCACCTGCTCGCTCCACTCCACGGCCACCACGGCCCCGCTGTCCAGGTAGTCGTAAAAGCCGGCGGTCTCCAAATCGTCGGCGTGCTGGATGCGGTAGGCGTCGAAGTGGGCAAACGGGATGGGCCCGCGGTAGAGGTTGGCCACCGCGAAGGTGGGGCTGGAGACGGGGTCCTGGCTGCCCAGGCCCTGGGCAATGCCACGGCAGAAGGTGGTTTTCCCGCTGCCCAGCCCGCCGGTGAAGGTGATAAGCTCGCCGCCCTTCAGCTTATTGCCCAGGCGGCGGCCCAGGGCCATGGTCTCTTCGGGCGAGCCGGTGATAAAGCTGGGCATGCGCCCTCCTGACCTGTCATTTATATAAAGTATAAAGGCATATGCCGTAAAAAGTACCCCGGCGGAATTCCTACGATATTATACCCCTTCTGCCCGCCGGGTGCAAGGGCGCCGGCTTTTAGAATCTGTATTCATAGCGGAGCGCGGCGGGGCCACGAGCGCTTTTTGCGCCGGGCAAGGCGCATTTCCGCAGGCATACTTGGTGTATGGCAAGGAAACGCAACGCAGATCCGGCACAAAAAACGCCGGGGAAACGTCGTGTGGCGTTATGAATACAGGTTCTCAAACCCGGCGTTGTGTTCCAACGCCAAATCCGCTATAATACTGGGGAACTAGGGCATGTCCCTAAAGCGGAGATGGGCAGATACCTCGGCGGATTTTGATGGCTTTCACCTTCGGCCTAAGAGCCGCCGCACTGCGGCGGTTGGCCTCAGGTACTAGGCCTGCGGGCCGTCGCAAGGCCGAGGAGGGAGGAATACTTGGTGTATTCCGACTGACGACTAGCGCCGCAGCGCTGTTTCGAGCGCAACCGGGCGCAGCCCGGCTCTTGGCGCGAGATGAACGCAGAAAGACGCAAAATATGACGGGGTAGATGTCCCATTGGCACTTTAGGGACACGCCCTAGTCACAATGGATAACAACATCCGCATAGGCGGCCTCGGCCAGCCACACGCTTACGCCGCCGCCCGGCACATGAAACAGCGCGTTGCCGTCGTCGCCCACCACCACCGCGTCCAGCGCCCTGCGGGTGATGTCCCGGAACATCTGGCCGGCAAACCGCTTGCCCACATACATCACCTTTTCGCCGCCGGGGCCGTCGCTCATCAGCACGGCGCAGCCGGAGTTTTCATGCGCGTCGTCGCCCTCGCGCGTCCAGCCCACCACGTTGTGGTGGTCAAAATAATCGTGCTGCTCGCCGTAGGCGTAGTAGC
>Ga0123332_1002489_pt1 | contig 17423 bp, 14 predicted proteins | sample BioC12SIPDNA_4_FD_89958 | JGI IMG/M metagenome (GOLD analysis project Ga0123332, IMG submission 89958) | Anaerobic biogas reactor microbial communites from Washington, USA - Biogas_R2_A C12 SIP DNA | ecosystem: Engineered > Bioreactor > Anaerobic > Unclassified | place: Washington, USA...
ACGATCGACAAGGAAGTGACCGTGCGCGGTTCGAGCGGGAAGTTCAGCGACGTCGTCATCCGCGGCGGCGGCGCGGCCGGCGTCGTCAACATCACGGACCCCGGCGCCGTTCTGTCGTCCGTCACGATCTGCAACGGTGCCGGCACGGGCGGCGGCGTCCGCCTCGACGGCGGCGGCATGGTGACGAACTGCCGCATCACCGCGAGCTCCTCGTCGGGCGGGACGGGCATCGGCATCTACAACGACGGAGGCCTCGTCGTCGACAGCGTGATCGACGGCTGCACGTGCGGCTTCGGCGGCGGCTATTCCTTCCCGCAGACCTACACGGGCCTCGGCCTCTACCAGACGGGTTCCGCCGCGCTGACCGACCGTTGCGTCGTCACGAACAACTCCGCGACCTTCATTTCGAACTCCGCCGCGCCCGGCGCGGCCGTCGTCATTGCCGGCGGCGCCATCCGCAACTCCTACGTCGCCGACAACGACGCGGGCGTCATCGTCGGGCGCAGCACGACGCCGATCGCCTCGGGCCTCTACGTCTCGGGCACCGCGACCGCCGACAACTGCACCGTTTACCGCAACCGCTTCCAGGGTTTTGGCGAGTACCTCTCCGGCCTCGCGCTCGTCGGCTCCGCCACCGCGCGCAACTGCCTCGCGCTCGAGAACGGCAACGGCGTCGACACGATTCACGACTGGTCCGGCGCGGCTTCATCCTTCACGAACCTCCTCTCGACCGCCGTGAACGGCATCGAGGGCGGCGTCGAGGCCTCCGGCGAAGCCCTCGTCCTCATCGGCGGCAGGCCCGTCCTCCCGCTCGGCTCCGCCGCGCGCGACGCCGGCGCGGCGATCGACTGGATGGACGCCGCGGCGCTCGACGTGAACCGCATCGACCGCGTCGACGGCTCCGCGCCAGATCTCGGCTGCGTCGAGATCCAGGCCTCCGCCTTCGCCGCCTCCTTCACCGCGACGCAGCAGAAGGGCGTCGAGTCGTTCGACACGGTGATCACGCCTTCCGTCGCCGGCTCCCTCGCCGGAGCCGCGACGGCCTTCGCCTTCGAGTGGAAGATCTCCGGCAACGGCATGGACACGACGGTGCCGACGCAGGGGCTCGATCCCATCCCGCTTACGCTCGATGCCGCCGGCCAGTACTACGGCGACGCCACCGTCACGATGACCGCCTATGCCATGAATGGCGCGACGCCGATTGCGTCCGCGACTTTCTCGCGCGTCTTCACGCTCGCCCCGGCGAAAGTCTACGCCGCCAACGGCAACGCGGGCGCCGCCTATCCCTACGCGACGCCCGGGACGGCCGCCGCCAACATCCAGACGGCGCTGAACACGGCCCGCGACGGCACCGAGGTCGTCGTCCTCGCCTCCGCGACTTCCTACAACCAGGGCGCAACGATCTTCGTCGACCATGCCGTCGACATGCATGGAGAGACGGGCGACTTCAAGGACGTGGTCCTCTCCGGCGGTCGCGCGCGCCGCGTGCTGCAGATCCGCAACAAGGACGCGATTGTCCGCGACATGACCATTGACGGCGGCGCGGGCGGCAGCGCGGCGAACTTCGGCGGCATGGGCGTCCGCATGCGCGGCGGCACGCTGAAGAACTGCCGCGTCACCAACAGCGGAGACGGTATCGACGGCCTTATCGCCGGCGGCGTGTGGTGCGACAACGGCGCGCTGCTCGACTGCGTGATGGACCGCAACTACGGCGTCAATCACACCATGGGCATCAGCTTCTACCTGATAGGCGCCTCCGGCCTGGCCGACCGCTGCATCGTCACCAACCACACCTTCAGCTTCTACGGCGGCTGGTCCTCGCACCGAACTGGCGTGGCGGCCGTCTTCGACGGCACTGTCCGCAACACGCTGGTCGCCTACAACAGCGGTTCAGGCTCCGCGCTTGGCGCCACTGTTCCAGTTGGCCTCTTCGCAAGCGATGCGCTGGTCGAGAACTGCTCGGTTGTCACCAACACCCGCTCGAATTTGACCGACGCCTACACGACCGCCGGCCTCGCCGCCATCGGCAGCACCAGGGTCGTCAACACGCTGATCCACGGCAACTCCTACCTCGGCGCGGTCGACAACTACAAGTTCGCAAGCGGCGTCACCCTCTCGCACCTCGCGACCGAGCCGGTCGACGGCCTCGACGGCGTGAAGCACCTGGTGCCGACGCCGGCCGACTACGCCATGCCGCGCGGCGGCCGGATGACGCTTCCACGCGCCTCGCGTTTGATCAGCGCCGGCGAAGACGCCGCATGGACCCTCGACGCGCTCGACCTCTACGGGCAGAAGCGGAAGGTCGGCCGCCATGTAGACATCGGCTGCGTCGAGAGCCAGTTCCTTCCCGCGACAATGCTGCTGCTGCGCTGACGCGCCGCCGCAGAACGGACGACGGGCGAGGCGCTTGTCCTGCGAAGAGGGGCGTACACCTACGGCGGCAGGGGAAGGCTTCAGGGTGCCAAGGAGTGTGCCTGGCAGCGCAAATTGCGCTTAGAAGGTATAAAAGGGCCGATCTCCGAAGTGGCTATGCCACTTGTTTAGGGTTACAGCCCAAAATCACATGGCGGCAAGGACTTCGGCACGCGATGGAATCGAGTCGGAGGCGCCCGGGCGCGTGATGCAGAGGGCGGCGGCACGGCACCCGATCGCCAGGGCCTGGTCCGGTGTTCCGCCCCGCATCATCTCGGCCAGGAAGTAGCCGATGAAGGTGTCGCCCGCCCCGGTGGTATCGGCGGCCTGCACGGCGATGCCGGGATGCCGGAGGATGCCCGCGGCATCCAGATAGGCCGCGCCGTCCCGGCCCATCGTCAGCACCGCGGCCGAGCCCGGCAGGCGGGCCTGCAGGACGGTCCGCACCGCTTCCGGCGTCCGCTCGCCCGTCAAGCCTTCGGCCTCGGTCTCGTTGAGAATGAGGAGATCGACATCCTGCAACGGGTAGTCCAGGACCGCCGGCGACATCGGGGCCGGATTGAACACGACCTTCAGGCCGTGTTTTCTGCCGGCCCGGATGGCCTCGGCCACGGAGCTGGTCTCGTTCTGAACCAGCAGGAAGTCGCCCGCGGAACAGGACGACAGCGCCCGCGCGACGGCTTCGGGCGTCACTGCCGCATTGGCCCCGCGATGGAGCACGATCGCGTTTTCCCCGGAGGGCACCACCTGGATGATGGCGTGGCCTGTCGGCGCCTCCACCGTGGTGATCTGCGAGATGTCGATGCCTTCGCCGGCCAGCCGGTCCAGCAGCCAGGCGCCATCGCGGCCGACGCTTCCCGCATGCCGGGTCGACGCGCCCGCGCGGACCAGGGCGATCGACTGGTTGAAGCCCTTGCCCCCCGCGAACGTGTCATAGCGGGCACTGGAGAGGGTTTCGCCGGGACGCACAAAATGATCCACCCGGTAGACATGGTCGATATTGACCGATCCGATGTTCAGCACGCGCATCTCTCGTTGTCCTTCCCGTCGCGGTTCTATTTCCCGGCCCCGCGGCTTCGGCCGTCGCTCACCTTGCCGCCGCCCCGCGCGGCCGCTAGAGCAGCTCGCGGATGACGGCGTCGGCCACCTCGCGGCCGCGCGTTGTCAGGCGCCAGCGCGGGTCGGCGCCGACTGGCACGGACTCCGCGATTCCCTGCGAGGCCAGGCGCGCGAAGCGCGCCTCCCAGTCCGCCACCCGCGTAGCCAGCGCGGGCCAGGCGCGGGCGGCCGCGGCGGGCGAGATCCCCTCCCCCAGCCGCACGCCGAATACGAAGCGCTCCAGCGCGTCCGCCGCCGCGTCCAGTTCATCCTCGGCCGCGCGCGGCGGCACGCGCCCCGCCTGCACGGCGGCCGCGTAGGCCGGCAGGTCGGCCAGGTTCGTCCAGCGGCGCCGGCCGAGGCGCGACGCGGCCGCGGGGCCGAGCCCGAGGTAGTCCTCGCCGCGCCAGACGGCGAGGTTGTGCCGGCAGGCCATTCCCGGCCGGGCGTAGTTGGAGATCTCGTAGCGCGCGAAGCCGCCCGCCGCGAGGAGCGGCTCCGCCGCGGCCAGCGCGTCCATCTGCTCGTCGGCGTCCGGCACGGCCAGCCCCGCCCGCACGGCCGCGTGCAGAAGGGTTCCCGGCTCGACGCCCAGGCCGTAGACCGAGAGGTGGGTGCAGCCGAGATCGAGCGCCTGCCGCAGGGTCTCGCGCCATCCGGACGGCGTCACCCCGGGAAGCCCGGCGATCAGGTCGATCCCGAGGTTGTCGAACCCCGCCCGGCGGGCGCGCGCAAGGGCCTGGCGGGTCGCCGCCGCCGTGTGGCGCCGGCCGAGGCGCCGCAGGACGGCGTCGTCGAAGCACTGCGCGCCGAAGCTGAGCCGGTTGACGCCCGCCGCGCGCAGGGCCGCCAGCAGCGGCGCGCCGGCCGAGGCCGGATTGAGTTCCACCGTCCACTCCGCGGCATCCGCCAGCAGGCCGCGCGCGCGCAGCCCGTCGGCCAGGCTGCGGACGCCCGCCGTGCCCAGCAGGCCGGGTGTGCCGCCGCCCGTGTAGAGCGTCTCGATGGGGCCGGACTCCGCGCCCAGCAGATCCCACTCGCGGAGCGCCAGGCCGGGATAGGCGGCCCGCGCGGCGGCATCGGCGTTCGTCACCGAGTAGAAGGCGCAGTAATCGCACTTGCTCTCGCAGAACGGGACGTGGAGATAGAGGTGCATGCGCGGGGAGTCGCCGCCCCTAGCGCGGTTCCTTCACCATGAGGATCGAGCGGCGGTAGATGGCGCTCACCCAGCCGTTGGTCCAGTCCGTGCCGGGATCGAAGGCGGCGGGATCGGGCCGCAGGTCGTCCGGCGTGGCGGGCTGCCCGTCGGGACCGCAGGAGAAGAGGACCGGCACGGCGTTGGTCGCGTGGCGGTACGCGTAAGGCGTCCGCCAGGGATCCGGCAGCAGCTGGTTGATGTAGGGCCCGTTCCATCCCTTGACGCCGGGATTGTCGAGCAGGGCGCGCAGGCCCGGCGTGTCGGGCGGGAAGTCGCCGACATGGAAACGGTAGCGCCCGAGCGCGGTCGCCACCGTGTCGAGCTGCCGCAGGGCAATCTGGTGCGGCAGTTCCGGGCGGGTGCGGCGCACGGGCTGGGCCTTGCGCACGAGCAGGGAGCCCACGACGGCGAAGACCAGGAGAAAGCCGAAGAGCACCCGGGGCGAATAGAGCACGCGCGCGTTGGGACCGTGGCCCAGCTCGGCGATGCGGCGCTCGGCGTCGAAGGTCATGCGCTCGATGCGGCGGCGGCGGGCCGCGCGCTCCCCGGGCGTGCCGGGAGACGGCAGGCGCATCGCGCGGCCGCAGGCGGCGCAGCGGCCATCCGGCGGCCGCGCGTCGAACCGGTACTGGCAGTAGGGACAGCGGAACGCCATGGCCGGCTCAGGGATCGAGGTTCTCCAGCTCCAGGGTGCCGGGCCGGATGCGGCGGTAGTAGCAGTTGCGCGGCTCGCCGCGGGCGTTCTTCGTGTGGCAGATGCCGCCGCGGCGCGGGCGCACGAGGTAGAGCAGCGAGTTCTGCTCGCAGTTCACGCGGACCTCGATCAGCTCGAAGGTCTCGCCCGAGGTCTTGCCCTTCTCCCACAGCTCGTTGCGCGAGGTGCTCCAGAGCACCAGCGTGTGCGTGTCGAGCGAGAGCCGCAGGGCGCGCTCGTTGGTGTAGGCCACCAGGATGACCTCGCGCGTGTCGGCATGCTGCACCGCGACGGGGATGACGTCGGGACAGCGCGCCGCAACCTTGGCAAGCTTGGTGAAATCCAGGGTGAGCGTCGTGCCTTCCTCAAGTTCCTTCATGGTGTTTCCTCGCGTGTAGGGGATAGCGCAGCCGGAGCCGCTGGTCCAGGAGAATCTCGATCCAGTAGTCGCCGGCCTCGGGGATCCTCACATTGACGAAATACTCGACCGAGGTCGCGACCTGGCCGACGTCGGCGAGTCGCACGGGCACGGGACGCCCCTCGACGAGCGTGGTCTGGCCGTCGGCGGAGACCACGCGCGAGAGCTGATGGAACTCCCCCTCGCCGCAGCACCAGCGGTTGACGAGGCAGAGCCGCTGGAAGACGGCCGGGAAGGCGGGCACCATCAGGCCCTCGAAGATGCCGATGAGGATGAACTTGCCGTTGCGCTCCTGCCGCACGTCGTCGCACAGGAGGCTGGCCTGGAGGTCCGGCGCCAGAGCCGGCGTCTTGCCTGTCTCATTCATGGTCCGGGTGCTCCTGTCCAGCCGCCGGGATTTCGGCGACGGGCATGTTCCATTGCTTCAGGCAGCGCAGGATGTGGCCCACGCAGGCCTCCTGCAGTTCGCGCTGCGGGCGGGCGCTGTCGAGGCGCGGCCCGGCGGCGAAACGGATCGGGCGGGCGGGGTCGATGGGGCCGAAGTCGCGCAGGAATCGGCCGGGGCGCGCGAAGTCGGTCTTGCAGGCGACGGGAATCAGCGGCACGCCGGCGCGCCGGGCGAGCTTGGCGCCCAGGGAGTTGAAGCGCGCCGGATCGAAGACCGGCATCCGCGTCCCCTGCGGGAAGAGCAGCACCGAGCAGCCCTCGGCAAGGCGCTGGAGCCCCTGATCGAGGACATCCACGAGATCCTGCCGCGGATTCCGCCGGTCGACGAGGATGGGGCGCGACGCCTCGAGGATGCGGCCGAAGGCCGGATACCGCGTCAGGCTGCGCTTGGCGACGATGATCATCGGGCCGTTGGCGAAGACGCCGGCGGGCAGCATCATGGTCTCGGCCAGGCTCATGTGGTTGGCGACGATCACGGCCGGCTGGCGTTCGAGGCCACGCATCGACTCGAACCCCTCGAAGGTGACCGCCGTGCCCATCCGCTCGGCGGCATGCATCAGGCGCCAGGAGAGCCGGCCGAGCGTCTCCGTGGTGAAGCGACCGGCGCGCAGCGTGCGAACCCCCTCCGCGATCACGCCGCCCAGGCCGCTGAAATAGAAACGCCACGCGGACCAGAAATGGCCGCGGGGCGGGCGGGCGGGCAGCAGGCCGGCCGGCGTCGTGTAGCCGCCGGTCTCGCGGATGGTGCGGAAGAAGTCGTCGATCTCGGCCATGGGCGTTCAGGCGGCCGCGCGGCACATGCCACGCGGAACGCAGGGGTAATTTACCACACGGCCCAGCCGAAGGCCAGCACCCCCAGACTTGCGCCGCGGCGCGATTTACGGCAACATGCATCCCATGAACGTGGACGAGGTGCTGTGTGCATGCCGCCGGACCCCGCCTTGCGGGTCGGCCGCTGAGCATCGCCTCCGGAGAACCGACTATGCCTGCGCCCATCGATCCCGCCATGCTTGACCAGGCCGCGCGCGCCCTGCCGCCCGTCTTCCGCGAGCGGCCACCGGCCTGCGGAATCATTCTCGGCTCGGGCTGGAGCCAGTCGCTCGCCCACCGGGAGGTGCTCGCCCGCGTGCCCTACGGCGCGATCCCCGGGCTGGGGGCCAGCAGCGTGGTCGGCCATGCCGGCGAACTGCTGCTGTTCGAGCAGGCGGGCAAGCGCGTCGCGGCCTTCTGCGGCCGGCACCACTGGTACGAGGGCGCGGGCTGGACGCCCGTGGCCCTGCCGGTGGAGCTGCTGCGGCGGCTCGGCGCGGCGCGGCTCGTGCTGACCAATGCCGCCGGCGGGGTGAATCCGTCGCTCGGCCCCGGCGATCTGCTGCTGATCCGCGACCACATCAACACGACCGGCCTCAACCCGCTGCAGGGGCCCGTCATTCCGGGATGGGGGCCGCGCTTTCCCGACCAGTCGCACGTCTACGCGCCGGCCCTGTGCGACCTTCTGCTGGACTGCGCGGAGCGGGCCGGAATTCCGCTGCGCGAGGGCATCTACGCCTTCACCTCCGGACCCTGCTTCGAGACTCCCGCGGAAATCCGCGCCTATGCCGGCTGGGGAGTCGATGCCGTCGGGATGTCGACCGTGCCCGAGGCCCTGCTGGGCAATGCCATGGGACTGGAGGTCGCGGCAGTGAGCTGTATCACCAACCGGGCGGCGGGCATCGGCGGAAAGACGCTGACCCACGACGAGGTGCTGGAGGCCACGGCGGCGGCGGCGCCGCGCATGCGCCGGTTGATCGAGGCGTTGCTCGACGCGGTCTGACGGCGGGGCGCCCCGCGCGGCGCTAATTCCCAAAGATCCTGGCGAGCGGATCCGGGCCGGGCGGCGGCTTGGCTGTCCCCGTCCCGTCGGTCCCCGTCCCGTCGGGCGGGGGCTCTCCGGGAATCGGTTCGAACCGTGCACAGAGATCGGTCGCTTCGACCTCGCGGTTGCTCAGCCCGCAGCGCTGGCCAAAGGGATTGACGACGCGGTGGCTGCAGTAGGCGCAGCACCGGCGGCGCTCGGATTCCTTGAAGACGCGCGGCGCGGCCTCGCGGTCGGCCGCAGTGAAGAGCGACGGCCGCTGGCCGGCCTCCACGAAGGGCGTGGCCTCGCGCGAGTCGTAGCGGTGGCCGCAGGCGGTGCAGACGAAGCGCTCGCCGGTCTTCCGGAAACCGTCGTAGACCGGCTCGGCGCGCGCCAGGGCGTGCTGCCCGCAGGCCCGGCACGCGATCTCCAGCGCTCTTCCCGCACGGCTCACGTCCGGCCCCCCGTCAATAGAACAGATCCTGGCTGGAGGGCAAGGGCTCCTCCTTGATGCGGTTGGCCCGGTTCAGCACGGCCTGGGCATCCTCCGTGCGGCCGGCCCGTGCCAGTTCGTCGGCCAGGCAGGCGCCGATCCCGTGCAGTTGCTGGCGCAGGCCGGCGCGCTGTCCGCGAATCCAAACGGGGGCATAGGAACCGAGGGGCGGCAGTTGCTCCACCCGGTCCCAGAAATCGTTGTGCGCCTGCAGCAGGCGTTCCCAGTCGACGCGGTCCTCGCCGGCCTGGCCGAGGAAGCCGACCACGTCCGGGAGCGGGCGGCGGCCGGCGTGGCGCCACAGCTCCGGGTCGCGCAGCACCAGAACCTGCTCCTCCGCCCGCGGCGCCAGCGTGAGGAGCGCCTGTACGAAGGTGACCGGATTGGTGCCCTGCACCTGCTGGCGCAGGAGGTCGGCATCGAGGCCGGCGAACGCCGGATCCCGGAGAATGGTCTCGGCCTGGCGCGCGGGCGGCAGGCGGCCGGGCGCCTCGTCGTTCAGCAGCCCGACCGGCTTACCGGCCATGCGCCCGTGCAGACGGATGAGGAGCCCCTGCATGCCGTCGGCCACCACCCAGCGGCGCCCCTCCAGGCGACGGATGGTCTCGGCGGCCACCTGGCTGGCGAGGGGCTCCCGCCAGTCCATCACCTCGCGGAAATTAAAGGCGCCTGTGGCGATGAGCAGGACGCAGAGATAGCCCATGATCAGGCGGCCGAACGGCGACTCGGAACTGGGCGCCCCCTCTCCCGTGGGCGCCCGGCGCCGGTTGCCGCGCGTGATGTCGGGCAGGATGCGGCCGCCCGCCATGAGGCAGCCCTGCCCCATCAGGAAGCCGACAACCAGCGCGGCCAGCAGGAAGAGGGTGCAGGGCAGCTGGAGGCTGGCGCTCGGACGGTAGACTCCCCAGGGCGAAAAGGAGCCGCCTGTCAGCGCGAGGGTGGTCGTGCCGAGCAGCGTCAGCAGCAGGAGGGTGGTGGAGACGCCGTCCAGCTCCTGGTTGCCCCAGATCGCCTGTGCCACGGCGGCCAGCAGCGGCAGGACGATGAAGCAGGCGATGACGACCGAGTGGGCGTTCCTCAGCCAGCCGCCGGACAGGGTACCGGCAATGCCCCGGAGGGTCTGGGTCATCTCCCGGAAGGGCAGCATGAACGAGGAGCCTTCTCCCCCGTGCGGCCCCAGCCAGTTGACGATCAGGTACCCCATGACACCGAAGGTCACGCCGCTGAGGAAAGCGACGCCGCCATGGGTGAAGCCGAGCCCTCCCGTGCGGATCGCGCGCGCCGCGAAGAAGAGCATCAACGGCGCCATCCAGAGCCCCTCCTCCGACTCGAGCAGGCCGATCCCCAGAAGGAGGCCGACGGCCAGCATCAGCCCTTCCCGGTGCCGGATGGCCGCCTTCAGCATCAGGTAGCCCGCGGCCAGCATCAGGAAGAGCTCGAACGTGTGGGGCAGGCAGCGGGTCGAGGCGATCCAGCAGGGAACCGAGGCGGCTAGCGCCACTGCGGCGGCGAACCCGGCCAGCACCGCGGCGGTCTTGCGGCGGTTGGAGGGTACTGGCGAGACATGGAAGGTCAGGAGCAGCAGCAGGCCGCGAACGATGGCGAAGAGCAGTGCCGCGCTCAGGGCGCCGAAGCACGCAGAGAGGCCGTTCATGCGCGCGGCAAGCGAGCCGAAGGGCACGTGGCGCGCGAGCAGCGAGCTGACCAAGCTCCAAATCCGGAAACGCGTCCGCAAGGTCAGGCGCCGCTCCTGGAACAGCGCGGTATCCGACAGGGCGTTTTGCGACGCCTCGTCGACCTGGACCTGGCGCCGCCAGTCCAGCACGAGCGGCGCCTCCTTCCGACTGGACACGGTGCTCCGGACATCCAGGGTGTTGGGCGCCCGGAACAGCGCCACCGCCACCTGCCGCGCAGACTCGCCGGGGAAGAAGCCGGGGTGCAGGGTGGCCTTGTAGACCAGCAACGCCCCGCCGAAGACCAGGCAGGCGAGGATTCTGGCGCACAGCCTGCTGCCCAGATGTCTGGAGAAAAGTGACATGGTTTCGGATAGTGTATCAGTCCGTGAACAGTTCCGGCGATGCAAATTTCGGGTCGGCGGCGTGCCGCAGGCCGATGCGGCGCAGGCCCGCCTCGTCGCCCGCGGTCGCGATGTGCGACAGGTGCATCTCGCAGTCGCGCAGTTCCCCCAGATGGTCCATCGCCGCCTGCGCGGCCGGGTTGCCGGACGACGAGATGGCGAGGGCGATCAGAACCTCGTCCAGGTTGAGGCTCGGCTGCCGGCCGTTGAGGATGTCGCGCTTCAGACGCACGATCGCGCCGATGACGTCCCGGGGCAGCAGGGGGATGTTGTCGGGGATGCCGGCCAGCAGCTTGATCGCGTTGAGCACCGTGCTTGACGCGGCATGCATCAGGTCCGAGTTCTTGCCGGTGACGATGCGTCCATCGGCGAGCTCCAGCGCGGCGCCGCAGAAGATGCCGTGGCTGCCCTTGCCCGTGGCCAGGGCCTCGGCCGCCGCCTGCCGCGCCGGGGCGACCGTCGGGCGGCCTTCCGGCGTCAGCTTGAGCTCCTTCATCAACAGCTCGATGCGCGCGACGGTGGCGCGTTCCGTCACGCCTAGCGCATACTCGCAGGCGCAACGGAAATAGCGGCGGATGATCTCCTGCTCCGAAGCCTGGCGGACAAGGGCGTCGTCGACGATGCCGAAGCCCGCCCGGTTCACGCCCATGTCCGTGGGCGAGCGGTAGGGGCACGTGTCGTGCGTGATCGTCTCCCAGATGGCCTTCAGCAGCGGGAAGGCCGCGATGTCGCGGTTGTAGTTGACCGCGGTCTGGCCGCAGGCCTCCAGGTGGAACGGGTCGATCATGTTGACGTCGCCGAGGTCGGCCGTGGCCGCCTCGTAGGCGATGTTGACCGGGTGCTTGAGCGGCAGGTTCCAGATCGGGAAGGTCTCGAACTTCGCGTAGCCCGCCGTGCGTCCCGCGCGGCAGTCGTGGTAGAGCAGGGTCAGGCAGGTCGCGAGCTTGCCGCTGCCCGGCCCCGGGCCGGTGACGACGACGATCGGGCGCTCCGTCACGACGTAGGTGTTGGCGCCGTAGCCCTCGGGACTGACGATCGTGTCGACATCCGTCGGATAGCCGCGCGTGCTGCGGTGGCAGTAGACCGTGACGCCGCGGCGCTCGAGCCGGTCGCGGAACTGGCGGGCGGCCGGCTGCCCGTCATAGCGCGTGATCACCACCGCGCGCACCTTCAGGCCCCAGGCCCGCAGGTCGTCGATCATCTTCATGGCGTCGGCGTCGTAGGCGATGCCGAAGTCGGCGCGCATCTTCTTGCGCTCGATGTCGCCGGCGTAGATGCAGAGGACGATGTCGACATGCTCCCGGAGATTCTGCAGCAGGCGCAGCTTCACGTTGGGATCATAGCCCGGCAGCACGCGCGCGGCATGGTAGTCGAACATCAGCTTCCCGCCGAACTCCAGGTAGAGCTTGTCGCCGAACTGCCGCATGCGCGACAGGATCTCCTGCGTCTGCTCGCGCAGGTACTTCTCGTTGTCGAATCCGTGTCTGTTCACAGGGTCTCCGGTTGGGGGGGGCGGGTCGTGTCGATGTCCGGCACACGCGGCTCGACGGGCAGCAGGAAGGACTGTTCCAGCAGGAGGCAGGTCTCCGCGTCGAGCACGAAGACCGTGTCATCTCCCTTGACCATGGCCAGGCGCCCTTCCCCGGGCGCCGGGCCACCGACGATCAGGATGCGCCGCAGCCGGTCCTGCGCCGTCAGGTCGATCGTCACCTCGACCTGCGGCGCATCGAATCCGCGGGGATCCGCCCCCGCGTCCGTGCCCAGCGACGCGATGCGCGCGGCCCGCAGGTGGGCCAGCTGTTGCAGCCAGTTATCGAGCGCCACGCGGTTGATGGCGCGGTCGGGGGCGGACGACCGCCAGCCTGCGCCGGCGTTGCCCTCGCGCTCCACCGCCTCCTGCGTGCCGTCGGCACGCTTGACCGCGAGGCGCCGGATGCCCTCGGCAGGCAGCCTGACGAGCGTCCGGCTCCGGAAGGTTGCCGGGCAGCGCAGCAGGGCGTCGACACGCGCCCACTGCGAGGTGGGCACCTGATAGGCGGTGGTCTCGTTGGTCAGGCCGATGCGCACGGTCGCCTCCACCCCGCCGCTCCCGCCGGCGCGCACGAGGCGCCAGGCGGTCGCGCGGCCTGCCAGATCCACCTGCAGCGCCCCTGCCGTGGCGGCCGCCGCGGGATCGGCCGGCTCGAAGCCGGCGGCGCGCAGCGCGAGCAGGGCCTCCAGCAGCAGCGCGACCTGCCCCGACTCGGCCGGACCGGCGACGGGACTGGTCAGCTCCCAGTCGTCCTCCGCCCCGCGGCGCAGCGCGAGGGGCGGTTCCATGCCCTGCACGGTGACCAGATCGAGCGCGTCGGGGGCGAACACGAGAATCCGCTTGTCGCGCAGCGCGGCCAGCGGCTGCCGGGCCATTGCGTCCAGCGTGTTGGTCACGGCGACCACGGCCGGCCCGTCCTCGGCCAGCGCATGCACATGCCCGGGCAGCGACTCGACCGGCGTCCCGAGCCGGATGCGGCGGCCGACGGGATCGCCCGTCATCCAGAGTTGCAGCTGCACGCCCTGCTCGCTCTCCTCCGCCAGGCCGAACCGCGACAGCTGACTGGGGCGGCTGGCCCCCGCGTCGTCCGGACGATCCGGCGCGGGCCAGACGAAACGTGCGATGCGGGCTTCCTCCAGCGCGTCCAGCAGGGCCGCCACGGCAGTCTCGTCGGCGCGGGCCGCCAGCGGCTGGGTGATCATCCAGCCCCCGGGCTCCCGCGCCAGTTTCAAGTAGGGCTGGCCGGAACGCCGCAGGCCGATCGCGTTGATCCGGCGCCGCTCGCCGCGGAAGAGGCTGCTGTCGCTCAGCGCGAAGGGCGATGCCGGCAGGGCGGCGAGGAGCGAGGGATCCGTCAGCAGCACGTCGCCGGAGTTCATGAAGCCGGCAAAGAGTTCGTTGCTCGTGCCGGTCAGCTGGCCCAGCATCAGCTCGGCCCGCGCGCGGGGCCCCGCCACCACCAGACGCGCCTGCGGCTTCAACAGTCCAAAGTCGGCCAGCGTCAGCTCGCGGAGGGCCAGCTCGTGCGCCTCGATCCGGGCGCGCAGCGGCGCCCGCTCGAGGCTGTCGAGCAGGCGCTGCACCGCCGTCTGGCTGGCGTAGGCCGACAGCGGATGCGTGATCATCCAGCCGTCCGCCCCGCGCTGGAGCTCGGCGCGGTACCCGTTCCGCTCGATCATCAGGTAGTCGGTCTCGCGCAGGGGCGCGGGGAAGAGACTGCCCGGCGCGCCGGACGCCGGACGCCCGGCGCGCAGGTCGGAACGGTTCAGCACCCAGAGCAGCATGCCGCAACCAAGGCAGGCGGCCAGTAGAACCAGGGTTGTGCGGAACGACGGCATGCGGGGCTACTCCTGGCGGCGCCTGGCCGCGACTCTGAAATACCCGAACACGGCGACCATCAGCGGCCAGTAGACCGCGCTGTGCAGGAAGAAGCGGATCTGCCGGCTCCGGGACAGGCCCAGTTTCAGCGCATTGCCCTCCGCCATGAGCGAGGGAGCCGAGGGCAGGTCGCTCTCGGCCAGCCAGTGGATCGCGTTCAGCAGGAGGTCGCGGTTGCCGGTCCGCCCGCCGGAAAGCACCGCGTTGACCGCCACATTCGAATCGCCGAAGACCACCGCCCGCATGGGGCGCAGGCCGACGTCCGCGCCCAGCCCCGCGCCGAGCTCGACGGCGACCACCAGCGGCAGCCGGCCCTGGCGGTCGACACCGGGGTCGAAGCGCCGCGGCAGCTGGTCGGGATCCGTCTCGCCCCAAGCGCCGTCGGGCGCCGCGACGACGACATCGGCCCGCAGGCGGTCGGTAGCGGCGCCCTGCTGCGGCGCGATGACGTCGATCACCTGCGGGTTGACAAAATAGACGGCGTTCTTCTCCAGTTCCCGGGCGATGGGGTGCGGGCTGAAGCGGTCGACAATCAGGTTGAAGCCGCCCAGCGTGCGTGCGCCGACGGCCGTCAGGTTGGCGAAGCCGAGGCCCAGACGCTCCATGACCCCTTCCCAGCCGTGGGGCAGCTCGCGGGCCCGGTCCGCCAGGAAGAGCAGCCGGCCGCCGCGGGCGAGGAAGGCCTCGATCGCGCCGCGCACCTCGGTGACCGGCGGCCGCCGCGGGCCGGCGACCAGCAGCACGTCGCAGTCGGCGGGAATGCCGTCCGTCCCGGAGAGGACCAGCTTGCTCAGCTCATAGCCCTCGCGCCGGATCTCGCGGGCGAAATCCGTGTAGCCGCCGAGCAGATCGTAGTCGTCGATGTCGCGCTCGCCCTCTCCCTCCAGGGCGTAGAGGACCGGGCGCCGGGGCTGCGCCAGACGCGCCAGCGCCGTCACGCAGAGCTGCTCGCCCCGGAAGCGCGTGCGCGGCGGCGCCGTGGCGGCGAGCCCCTCCCCGGCCGGCGCGACGGTCTCGACCATCTCGTCCAGCGGCACCTTCTCGACGCGCTCCCCGCTGACGAAGACCACCGCCCAGCCGGTGACGGCGTAGAGCCGGGCCAGCTGGGCCGCGCGCGCCAGGTCGCGGTACGGGTCGACATGCTCGACCGCCAGCCGCGCACCGCCCGCCGCGGCGGCCGCGTCGCGCAGGTTGGCCAGCAGCTGCCGCAACGGCTCGAAGTCCTTGTGGCTCCGCGGCAGCAGCACCTTGACCTCCACCTCGCCGCGGGTCGCGGCCATCATCGTCCGCGCCCGCTGCGACAGCCCCGCGTGGGGCCCGGGCAGGCGCCACTGGACACCGAGGCGGACGGCCAGGAGGTTGACGAGCGCCAGCAGCAGCGTCGCCAGCCCGATTGTGGCGAGACGGTGCAGTCCGGAACCCCAGCGCCGCAGGCGGAGGCGCCACCGCGGGCGCGCCCCCCCCGCCGTCCTCCGGCGTCCCGCCCTCCCGTCGCCCCGCGTCATCGGCGGGTCTCCAGGAGGTGCCGGCTGACGAAGAGGCACCACGACGACAGGGAGAGGTGCAGGACCAGACTGTGCAGCGCGAGACGCCCCGCGGCGGCATCCAGCAGCTCCGTCACCAGCGGGAACGCGGGCGCCTGCAGGTGCCCGCCCAGGAAGAGCCGCGACAGGGCGGCCCACGCGAGGATCGCGCCGCCGCCGAGCAGGAGCGTGCCGATCGCCGCCGCCCAGGGACGACGCGCCAGCACGGAACAGAGCACGCCGAGGGCCGTCCAGCTCAGGCCATGCAGGCCGAGCATCACCAAGGCCGCCGCCAGCGCGGCAAGGGGCGGCAGCTTGCCCGCGAGGCCGCGCGACAGGAAGAGCCAGGGCACCACCGCGCCCAGGATGCCCAGCAGGACGGTGCCGTAGGCCGCCAGGAACTTGCCCACGATGACCCGGCCGACGGCGACCGGCAGGATCATCAGCTGCTGCAGGGTGCCCGCCGCTCGCTCGCCGGCGAAGAGCGGCATCGTGACCAGGATCGCCAGCAGGGGCAGCGGCAGGGCGACCGAGAGGATCCAGAGCGCCGGCAGGCTCCAGAAGGTGCCCTCGCCGATCTGCAGCGCGGCGAAGAAGAGGCCGGCGCACAGGGCGAAGAAGGCGGTCAGGGCCGTGTAGACCGCCGGCGAGCAGGACATGGCGAAGGCCTCGCGGGCCCAGACGATGCGCGTCGTGCGGTTCATGCGGTCCCTTCGGCGTCCGCGGCGCAGGCGCGCCAGAGCGCCTGCAGGCGCTCCGCCAGCGGGGGCCCGTCGGACTGGGTGTCCAGGGTGGCCACCAGCCGCCCGCGGTAGAGCGCCGTGCAGCGCGGACCGAGGCGGGCGGCCAGGTCCATCCGGTGCGTGGCCAGCAGCACCGTCCCGTGGCGGGAGCAGCCCGCCAGCAGCACGCAGATGCGTTCAGCCTGTTCCGGATCGAGTCCCGCGAAGGGCTCGTCGAGCACGAGCAGCCGCGGCTCCGTCAGCAGCGCGTCGGCGAGTCCGACGCGGGTTCGCTGCCCCAGCGACAGGCGTCCGGCGAGCTGGCGCCGGAACGGCTCCACGCCGCAGCTCTCCATCACGCTGCGCAGCCGGGCGCGGAGGCGCTTGCGCGCCAGTCCCTTCAGCTTGCCGCGGTAGGCCAGGTGCTCCTCCACGCGCAGGTCGTTGTAGAGGGGGCAGTTCTCCGGCAGGAAGGCCATCTGGCGGCGCACGAGGTCGGCGCGCGCGCCGGCGGCGTCCACGCCGCCGACGAGCACCTGGCCCGCCCCGGCCCTCAGCACGCCGGCCACGATGCCCAGCAGCGTGCTCTTCCCGGCCCCGTTGGGGCCGACGACCACGCGGATCTCGCCGGCCAGTACTTCCAGCGAGACATCCTGCAGAGCCAGGCGCCCGGCATAGCGCTTCTCAACATTCCGTACCTCTAGCATGTCCGACGCCTCTCGCCGGCCGGCCGCGCCGGCCTACCGTCCCCGCCGCAGGCGCTCGGCGAGCCGTTCCGGCAGACCCGCCCCGACCACCTTCGCGGCGGCCGCCTCCACGTCGTAGGCCACGCGGCGGAACTCCAGATCCTTCCGCTTGGGGGTGTAGATCACATAGGAGCTCCGGGGATCCCCGTCCCGCGGCTGGCCCACGCTGCCCACATTGATGAAGTACTTGGTGCCGAAGAGCACCTTCACATGGGTGTTGGCATCGGAACGGATGATCTGGCTCTGCTTCTCGAACAGCAGCGGGACATGCGTGTGTCCGTGGAAGCAGATGGGCGTCGTCTGGTAGGTGAAATGCGCCTCGGCGTCCAGCAGGTCGAAGACGTAGCCC
>Ga0123332_1002507_pt1 | contig 17361 bp, 9 predicted proteins | sample BioC12SIPDNA_4_FD_89958 | JGI IMG/M metagenome (GOLD analysis project Ga0123332, IMG submission 89958) | Anaerobic biogas reactor microbial communites from Washington, USA - Biogas_R2_A C12 SIP DNA | ecosystem: Engineered > Bioreactor > Anaerobic > Unclassified | place: Washington, USA...
CCGTTGGCGGCGCCTGCGGCGGTAGCTATAATGAAGCCGTGAGAATTGAAGCCGTAAACGTCTATTTCGTGCGTCCCCGCTGGGGTTTCGTTGAAATCATTACCGACACCGGCCTAGCGGGATGGGGCGAGGCCGTGCTGGAGGGACACGCGAAGGCGGTTCTCGCCTGCGTCGAGGAATACCGCGACTACCTGATCGGCAAGGACCCGTCGCGCATCGAGGATATCTTCTCGACGATCTACCGCGCGGGCTTCTACCGCAGCGGCGGTGTGATGATGAGCGCGCTCTCGGGTATTGACCAGGCGCTCTGGGACATCAAGGGCAAGGTCTTCAACGCCCCGTGCCACGAGCTGATGGGCGGCCGCTGCCGCGACAGGATGCTGGTATATTCGTGGATCGGCGGTGACCGTCCCGGCGACACGGGCCGCGCGGCAAGGGAGAAGATGGAGGCGGGCTTCAAGGCCATCAAGATGAACGCCACCGCGGAGCTGCAGATGATCGACTCGTATGACAAGATCGACGCCGCACTCGCCCGTGTGCAGGAGATCCGCGACGCCTGCGGCAAACATTTCGGTATCGCCATCGACTTCCACGGCCGCGTCCACAAGCCGATGGCCAAGGTGCTCGCCAGGAAGCTCGAGCAGTTCGATCCGATGTTCATCGAGGAGCCGGTCCTCTGCGAGCACATGGAGGAGTTCAGGGAGATCGCCGCGTCTTGCAATATCCCGATCGCGACCGGCGAGCGCCTCTTCACAAAGTACGACTTCAAGCGGCTGCTGCAGGCGGGCGGTGTCGACATCATCCAGCCCGACATCTCGCACTGCGGCGGGCTCACCGAGGTGAAGAAGATCGCCGCGATGGCCGAGGCGTACGACGTCGCCCTCGCGCCGCACTGTCCCCTCGGGCCGATCGCGTTCGCGGCCTGTCTGCAGGTGGACGCCACGTGCTACAACGCCGTCATCCAGGAGCAGTCGATCGGAATCCATTACAACGTCGGCCGGTCGGTTCTCGACTACGTACACAACAAGGAGGACTTCGCCTTCACGGATGGATACGTGAACCTGCCGCGGCTGCCGGGTCTTGGCGTCGATGTCAACAAGGCGCTCGTCCTCGAGGAGAACAAGACCCCGCACAACTGGAAGAATCCGGTCTGGCGCCACAAGGACGGCAGCGTCGCCGAGTGGTAAACCGGCTGCTGGCACCGAATTCGCAACAGCAGAGAGAAAAAGATGAACGCAACCCAAAAGGAACAGGTCAAACAGGTGGTCGACATAGTACCCGATCTGCAAAACCGGATTCTTACCATCCGGGGCGAACGGGTGATTCTCGATAGTGACCTGGCGGAGATATATGGAGTCGAGGTTCGCATGCTCAACCAGCAGGTTAAACGTAATCCTGATCGCTTTCCTGAGGATTTCTCCTTCATACTTTCAAAAGCAGAATGGGAAGCCGTTGTGGCTTTAAGATCACAAATTGTGACCTTAAAGCGCGGACAGCACCGCAAGTATCTACCCCGCGTCTTTACCGAGCACGGCGCGCTTATGGCAGCTAATGTGCTCAACAGTAAACGTGCCGTGGAAATGAGTGTTTACGTGGTGCGCGCCTTTATAAAAATGCGCTCCGCTCTCTCGGAAACCCGTGTTCTGGCCCGCAAACTGGCATCGCTTGAACGCGAGGTCAAGTCGCGTCTCGATTCGCATGACGCCGCTATCGTTGAGGTGATGCAGCGTATCCTGGACTTGATTGACCCCCCCGGAACATGCAGACCCGCCACCCCCACCCCCGCCCAGGATCGGCTTCAGCGTAAAACGGCATGCCGTGCGTCTATTGAGCCTGCCGCCTCCTCTTCCGCCTACCTCCCCGCGCCTCCGCGCACTCCCTGCGGGCGGCATGCGTGCCGCCCCTACTGCCTACTGCACTATCCGCCGGCAACGCCGGCGGCTAGTGCCGGATGGGGCGGAAGCGGATGCGCGTGGGGCGGTCAGCCGCGTCGCCCAGCAGCCTGCGGCGGTTCTCGTGGTAGTCCTGGTAGTTGCCCTCGAACCAGGTCACGCGGCTGTCGCCCTCGAAGGCCAGGATGTGGGTGGCGATGCGGTCGAGGAACCAGCGGTCGTGGCTGATGACCATGACGCAACCGCCGAAGTCGGTGATGCCCTCCTCGAGAGCGCGCAGGGTGGTGACGTCGAGGTCGTTCGAGGGCTCGTCGAGTAGCAGCAGGTTGCCTCCGCTGCGCAGTAGCTTGGCAAGGTGGACGCGGTTGCGCTCGCCGCCGGAGAGCATGCCGACCTTCTTCTGCTGGTCGGCCCCCTTGAAATTGAAACGGCTGCAGTAGGCGCGTCCGTTCATCTGGCGGCCGCCAAGGTCGATGGTCTCCTCGCCGCCCGTGACCTCCTCGTAGAGCGTGTTGTCGGGGTTCAGCGCATCGCGCATCTGGTCGACGTGCGAGATGACGACCGTCGGCCCGACGGTCAGCGTGCCCGACAGCGGCTTGAGATCGCCCGTGATCAGCTTGAAGAGGGTGCTCTTGCCGCTGCCGTTGGCTCCGATGACGCCGACGATTCCGCCGCGGGGCAGGTCGAAGCTGACATCCTCGAAGAGCAGCCGGTCGCCGAAGCCCATGGCGAGCTTCTCGGCCTTGACGACGAGGTCGCCGAGCCGCGGGCCGGGCGGGATCTGGATACGCAGGTCATCCTCGCGCGTCGAGATCTCCTGACGCGCCAGCTCCTCGTACCGCGAGAGACGCGCCTTGCTCTTGGCGCGGCGTCCGGACGGGTTGGTGCGCACCCACTGCAACTCGTTCTCGAGCAGCTTGCGGCGGCTCTCGTTCTGGCGCGTCTCGCGCAGCAGTGCCTGCTGCTTCTGCTCCAGCCAGCTCTCGTAGTTGCCCTTGTAGGGATAGGCGCGGCCTGAGTCGAGCTCGAGGATCCACTCGGTGACGTTGTTTAGGAAGTAGCGGTCGTGGGTGACGACCACGAGGGTGCCCTTGAACTTCTTGAGGTAGGCCTCGATCCAGGCTACCGACTCCGCGTCGAGGTGGTTGGTGGGCTCGTCGAGCAGCAGCACGTCGGGATTGGAGATCAGCAGGCGGCAGAGGGCCACACGGCGGCGCTCGCCGCCCGAGAGCTTTGCCACACCCGCGTCCGGCGGCGGCAGGCGCAATGCCTCCATTGCCAGCTCGACGTGGTGGTCGAGGCTCCAGAGATCGTTGGCGTCGATGATGTCCTGCAGGCGGCCGAGCTCGTCATTGAGGCGTTCCTGCTCCTCGTCGCTGAGGTCGCTGCCGAGCTCGTCGCAGATGGCATCGTAGCGGTCAAGAATCTCCTGCGAGGCGGCCACGCCCTCGTTGACGACCTCCTGGACGCTCTTTGCGGGATCCAACTGTGGCTCCTGCTCGAGGTAGCCGATGCGCACGTTGCGGGCGATACGGCACTCGCCCATGAAATCCTTGTCGACTCCCGCCAGGATGCGCAGCAGCGACGACTTGCCGCTGCCGTTGGCGCCGATGACGCCGATATGCGCACCGAAGAAGAAGGCCAGGGTCACATCATCGAGCACCGTCTTGAGGTTGTGCTGCTTGGTGACATGCTGAAGATTGAAGACGTATTCGCCTGACATGCAAGGGCTCCTTAATTGCGGCTGAAGAGACGGCGCAGAGTGTTTGGCGGCCGGCATGGACGGCGCGTCGCGGCATCCATGAAGGCCAGTACCGTGTGGCCCGTGGCCAGGGTCTCGCCCTCCTCGTTCAGCACGTTGTAGGTGAAGGTCATGCGCGCGCCCGGCGGATCCTCGATACGCACGACGATCGTCAGCAGATCGTCGTAGTGGGCGGGCCTGATGTAGCGTACCCCGACCTCGACCACGGGCATCATCACGCCCGCCTCCTCGAGCTCGCGGTACGAACCACCGCAGGCGCGCATGGCTTCGGTACGCGCGGCCTCGAAGTAGAGGATGTAGTTGCCGTGCCAGACTACTCCCATCTGGTCGGTTTCGCCATAGCGCACGCGCAACTGGCTCCGGTGTTCAAAAGGCAGCATGGTTCATTCTCCTTCCTTTGAGGCACTTGCAGGCAGGGGGGGGTGCAAGAGGCTCCCCGGCCAGGCGGCGGCCCAGCCGCGGCAGATCGGGATCGCGCGCGCCGCAGATCAGCAGCGCCGTGCCGGGACATGCGGCGTCACGCATCAGCCACTCGGCGGCGCTGGTATCCGCGACCTCGTTGACCGCCACGCCGCGCGCGGCCAGGCGCGCGGCCAGGGCGTTGCTGTTGATGTCGCGCCGTGCCGTGCCCCCGGCATCGTAGACCGGCAGCAGCAGCAGGCGGTCGGCGGGACGCATCTCCGCCGCGAACATCGCCGCCAGCGCCTCGAGCATGTTGCGCAGCGGCCCGTAGCCGTGCGGACGCCATAGCGCCACGATCCTCGGAAAGGCGGCCGCCACGGTACGCCATGCCGCCTCCAGCTTGGCAGGGTTGTGCGCATAGTCGTCGATCACGGCGGCACCGCGGCATTCGCCGAGGCGCTGCAAGCGCCGCTCGACCCCCGGAAATTCCGCCAGGGCGCGCTGCAGATCGGGCAGCGCCGCGCCGGCCGCGCGCGCCATGCGCACCGCCTGCCAGGCGTTGACAAGGTTGTGGCGGCCGGGCAGCGGCAGGGTGAAGGCGGCACCCTCCAGCTCGAAGGTACCGCGCCAGGCGGACGCCTCCTCATGCAGGGCGTCCTCCGGCGGCATCTCCTCCAGCACCAAGCCCGCGACCCGCTCGCGGAACGCATCAAAAATACGGTCGGTCTCGGCCAGGTCGAAATGATCAGCGGAACGGTTGGTGATGATGGCGTACCGCGGTTCGAAGGCCAGCAGCGAGCGGTCGCTCTCGTCGGCCTCGATGACCGCCAGGGCCCCCTTGCCGGAACGCACACTGCCGATGCGTGTGCCGCCGGCATCCCAGCCCGGCACCGCCGCGCCGTTGATCACCAGCGGATCGAGTCCCGCCCCGGCCAGCAGCCAGCCGAGCATGGCGGTGACGGTGCTCTTGCCGCTGGTACCGGTGACGGCGATGAGCCGGCGGCCGGAAACCAGCCGTGCCAGTTCCGCGGCGCGGTGTGCCACGGGTATGCCGTGCGCGCGGCACGCCTCGAGTTCGGGATTGTCGTCCTCGATGGCGCTGCTGACGATCACCCGTGACAGACCGGGCTGCACCCCCGAGCCATCCTGTGGAAAGAGGGCAACACCCTGACGGCGCAGGCACTGGAGCGTGGCCGTCTCATCGCCGCGGTCAAGCAGGCGGTCGGATCCGGAGACGGTACATCCGGCATCAAGCAGCGCCTGTGCCAGCGCGCTCATGCCGACACCGCCGATGCCTGCCAGATGTACCCGTTCGGTACCCGGCGCCGCAGCCGCGAGTTCGTCGTTTCGCTTCATGTGTGAAGTATAGGCTAGAACCCGCGCCGTGTCCATGAGTGCGACAACCATTCGTCCTCGTCCTCGTCCTCGTCCTCGAACCCGGCACTGCCGGTACTGCAGGAGCGCATGGGGGGGCGAACGTCCCGCCGGGGACGGCGGTCTCTACGGTGCGGCTTTTCCTTTCACATTTGCCGGTGCCTGTACCGCCCCCCCCGCCTGCCGACCCGGCACAAGCTCACGGTACAGCAACCGAAAGGTAGGGCGAGCCGTCCCCGTCACGCCGCTACGCGGTGTGACCGGCGAGCCGCACACAGGGCACGGTACCGCCAACCCCGCCCAATACGCCACCTATCCGCCTTTGCGGGAGCTGCCCCAGAGTGGCGCGGACATTCCTGTCTGCGCGCGTCCACGAGGGCAGGCAGGAATGTCTGCCACACACTACCACGCTCCATCACTGCGGCTAGCCGAGACGGCGTCGCCCCACCTGCGCTTGCGCGCCTTTGCGAGAGCTTCCCCGGCACTCGACGACAGACGACGACACCCGACGACAATCAACCACAATCGACATCGGCTTGCATCCGGCAGACAGGCGCCCTCCTCCATGACTATATCCCGCCCCTTCAGGGCTAGTCTGTTTTCGCCTCGTTACCCAGGGCGTTGCCCTGGGCTGGTATATCGCGCCCCTTCAGGGCTTGCATCAACTTTGTCGCGAGATAAGAGCTTTGTCGGTAACTTTATCGAAAGCGAAAGGACCCACGAAAGTCACGACACGAAACAGAAGGTGAAATTTGCCGCGAGTTCACGCGAATTCGCACGAAAATGGATTTAGCGGTGGAGTGTGCCGTTTAAGAGTGAGATTAAGAGAGGGTTTGGAGTGTGTGCTTCGCACTTACACCTTGTCCCCGCACTTTGTCTCCACGCTTTGTCGGCTACGCTTCGTCTCCACACTTTGTCCCTACACTTTGTCGAAAGCGAAAGAGCAAGCGAATGTTCCGGCCTTCCCCGTTCGCTTCGGATGCGTACTGGAGCCCGCGGTCTCCGCGGTGTATTGTGGAGCGCATGGGGGGGCGAACGTCCCGCCGGGGATCCTACTTCGCCAAGGCTACGTAAGACAGGTGGCGGTCTCCAGCGTTCCGGCTATTCCATTCGCCCAGCCCCATCGCTCCCGTCGCCACCCGTCGGCAGACCCCGCAGTCGGCCATGATCACCTCAAGCCGCTCAAGGCTCGCGCATCTTGAGCTGCGGGAAGAGGATCACGTCGCGGATCGCCTCGGTGCCGGTCAGGAGCATCACGAGGCGGTCGATCCCGAGTCCCAGCCCGCCGGCCGGCGGCATGCCGTGCTCGAGGGCCGTGATGAAATCCTCGTCGATCTTCTCCTTCTCCTCGCCCGCCTGGGCCTCGAAGGCCTTGCGCTGCTCGAACGGGTCGTTCTGCTCGGTGTAGCCCGGGCAGAGCTCCTTGCCGGCCACGACAAACTCGAAGACATCGGCCAGCGACGGATCGTCGGCGCACGCCTTGGCCAGCGGAATGAAGGCCCGCGGCACACGCGTGACGAAGGTTGGCTGGCGCAGACGCTTCTCGATCAGCTTGTCGTACACCTCATGCGTGATCAGAAGATGATCCCAGGCCGGATCGATGGCCACACCGGCCGCCTCCGCGCTGGCGCGCGCGGCGGCCGCATCGAGATCGAACCAGTCGTCCCCCATGGCCTCGCGCACCAGATCGCCATACGCCACCTCGCGGTACGGCGGCGTGAAGTCAATGCGCTCGCCCGTCTCGGACGACTCCACCACCATCGTCCCGAGCACCGTGCGGCAGATGTGCGGCAGCATCTCCTCGATGATCCGCTTCATGGTGGTGCGGTCGCCATAGGCCTCGTAGACCTCGAGAACGGTGAACTCGGGGTTGTGCGTGCGGTCGAGGCCCTCGTTGCGGAAGTTGCGGTTCATCTCGAAGATCTTGTCGAACCCGCCGACAAGCAGGCGCTTGAGGTAGAGTTCCGGCGCGATACGCATGAACATCTCGCAGTCGAGGGCGTTGTAGTGGGTGATGAAGGGGCGCGCCGCGGCACCGCCGGCCTGCGGCTGCAGCATCGGCGTCTCCACCTCCTGGAAACCGCGCGCGGTGAGGAAGGCGCGGATTTCGCGCAGGATCGCGATACGCGTGTCGAAGCGCGCGCGCACCTCTGGGTTGGCCACGAGGTCGAGATAGCGCTTGCGGTAGCGCTCCTCGGTATCGACCAGCCCGTGGAACTTCTCGGGCGGCTGCAGGATGGCCTTCGTGAGCAGCGTCCACTCGTCGACGTGCAGGCTCTGCTCGCCCATGCGCGTGACAAAGAGGCGCCCCGCGACGCCGATCGTGTCGCCCAGATCCAGCAGACTGAAGGCCTTGAAGGCCTCCTCGGGCAGATCCTTGCGGCTCAGGTAGATCTGGAAGCGGCCCGAACCGTCGCGCAGGTCGGCGAAGATGCTCTTGCCCATGGCGCGGATGGCGGTGAGGCGTCCGGCGGCGCGGACGGCGCGGCCCTCCTCGAACCCGGCACGGATTTCCGCGAGGCGCCCTGTGCGCTCGAAGGCGGAGCCGAAGGGCTCATAGCCCATCTCCGCCAGGGCGTTCAGATTGCGGATGCGCTGTTCACGGTAGGTGTTGACGTTGATGTTCTCGTTCGACATGATGGCCGCAAGTATAATCTCCCCCGCGCCATGTCTCAAGCCACAACGTTCGGGCACCGGACACGGAGGATCCGGTGTAACGATAATGCCCCACTTTGTCGCGAGCTTTGTCAGTGACTTTGTCGCCTTTGTCGAACGCTAAAGAGTAAGCGGGTGGAGTAAGTGTGCCGTTTAAGTGGGAGATTAAGTGGGAGCTCCGCTCTTACACCTTGTCCCCGCACTTTGTCTCCACGCTTTGTCGGATACGCTTCGTCCCCGCACTTTGTCCCTACGCTTTGTCGAAAGCTGTTCCAGTCACCGGACACGGAGGTCCGGTGCCACGAGAATGATCCGGCGAAGCCGGCCGGGGAGCGGAGCGATTTCTCGTTCTCGTCCTCGAGCCCCGGTACTGCCGTGCCTGCCGGTACTGCCGGTACTGCCGGTGGCTGCCGCCCCATACCCACCACCATGCCGCATTACTGCCTCGGCATCCCCGTCACGCGGCGGGGACGCCGCGTCTACCTTCAATCTACGTTATCAGAAATTATAGAACTGCGTGGTTGTACCTCTTGCAAACTTCCATTACAATAGATTCAGCGAGGGAATGCCGGATTGTGCCGGCATGGCCTATCCACAGGAGACGCCGGACATGCGAACTTGCACCATAGCTGCATTGGTCACCCTGTTTTCAACCATGAGCCTCCTGGCCGCCGACCTCTATGTGTCGACCAACGACATCCATGCGGTCGCAGGCTCAGATCTGGGCTGGGGGACATACGTGACGGACGACAATGTCGCCCACGACGCCTACACCAACCTCCAGCAGGCGGTCGACGCCGCCGCCGTGAATGATACCGTCTGGGTCGAGGACGGCTTCGTCTGCGATGACACAAACGGCCACGTCGTGGTGAACAACTCGAAGATCCGCCTCGTAATTCCACGCAAGATCACGCTGCGCGGGCGTAGCGGCAACTGGCAGAACGGCCCCGTGATCCGCGGCCGCTGGCATTGCGATGTGGCCGGCGGCACATCGGCAACAGGCACGGAGGCAATTCGCGGCGTGCAGGGCGGCGGTTCCACCCTGATAGGCTTGCGTATCGAGCGCTGCTCCATGTCCGAATATCAGAGCTTCAATGCGTTCGAGAATGGGGTGTTGTCGAACTGCTACGTCTCCGGTTGCAGTGCCGGCTACAACAACATGAACAATGTACAGCTCTATGGCTGCGTGGTCACCAACTGTTCGGCCAGTACTTTTGCGGGGCTCTTCCAGAACGGCTGGGCCTACAACTCGCTCTTCACCGACAACTCCAACGGCGGCGCCCTTGCCGCGTACCTCTACTCCGGCAACGTGGTCAGCAACTGCGTCTTTGCCGGCAACCGGAGCACCACAACGATTGTCGGCTGCGCCGCAGTCAATCCCGCCACGCCACCACTGGTCATCGACTGCGTCTTCTCCAACAACTCGTCAACCTGTATCGGCTCGCAGTACGAGGCCAACCACGCGCTGACGCTCAGGAACTGCCTGTTCACCGGCAACCGCGCCCCCTGCGTGGCACCGATGTACAACGGTGACACACGCTACAACAACCGGGTTTTCGCCTACGACTGCATTTTCACCAACAACAACTCAGGGGGTGATGCCCTCTTCTATACCTGCGGCGCGTTCTACAACTGTCTGATCGCCGACAACACGCATACCGGCAACGACGGAGTGATCCTGACCAACCCCGATACCAACACGCCGCTCCACCTCTTGAACTGCACCGTGTACGGCAACCGCGCGGCCAAGGGTTACGGCGGCACGCGCGGCAACACGGTGGCCATCAACACCATCGTGCAGGCCAACACCTCGAAGAGCGGCTATACCGACCGGCTGGTCGCGGCCACCAACTGCTGCATCGAGGACAACGCCCTCATCCTAGACGGCAAGGATAACACCGCAGCCGCCGCCCGGCTGGTTAATCCGGCGGCCTCGCTCTACACGCCCAGCGAGATCTCGCCCTGCTATGCCGGCGGCAGCACCAGCGCCTACGAGCTCACTCCTACCGACCTGGCGGGACGCCCGCGCATGACCGACGGCAAGGTCGCGATCGGGGCCTATGAATACGATCCCGCAAACCACTACTTTGCCATATCAGCCACATTTCCGAAGTCTCTCGTGGCACCCGCCACCGTCACGCTGGACTCCAATGTCAGCGGCTATGGCTTTACGCCGGCCTTCTACTGGGATCTGGATGGCGATGGAGTCGCGGACAAGATAACGGATACGCCGTACCTCGTGCATGTATTCGATCCCGGGGAGTGGCAGGTCTCGCTTTCGGTCTCGAACCTCGCCACGGGCGCGGGCGCGACGCTGGCGTACGCTCCCTTCACCATCGCCGCGCGCAACGTGCGCTACGTCATGAACGGCAACCCGGACGCGGCGGCACCCTATACAAGCGTGGCGACCGCTGCGGCGGATATCCAGACGGCCATCGACGTCTGCGTAGGCTTGGACGAGGTGGTCATCCTGCCGGGCATCTACACCAATTCGGCCACGGTAGTGGTTGACAAGGATGTGACGGTGCGCGGCGCCACCGGCAATCCCGAGGATGTCGTCATCCGCCAGACCGGGGCGGATCGCTGTCTCTGGGTCTGCGGCGGCAGCGAGACGCTGGTACACTCCCTCACGGTCGAGAACGGCAGCCGCAACGATATTTTCGATTATGGTAGCGGGGTCTATCTGGCAACCGGCGACAAGTCGAGCCCCGGTGGAGCCTATACCCCCTCGGCCGGCTGCGGCATTGTTTCCAACCTCGTCGTGCGCAAATGCTCCAGCACCTCCAAGTTCTGCGCAGGGCCGGGCATCTATGCCAACGGGCCCGAGGCGCTGGTGACCCACTGCGTCGTCTCGAACTGCTACTCCGGTTCATGCTACATCGACGGCGGGTATTCCATCGGGCTCGGTTTGCAACTGATGAATGGCGCCCGGGCCGAGAACTGCCTGATTACCGGCAACTATACATCCGGCAGCTACGGCGGCAACGTGTTGACGACGCCCCTGACCAACTCCTACATAAACGGCAACTTCCACAGCGCGGCCTTCGTGGGCAGCGGCTCGGTCATGCGCTTCTGCACCGTGGCGGACAACCGCGCGAGTTTCTGCGGCGGCATCAACGTCGAGGGCAGCGGCAGGTTTGAAGACTGCATCATTGCCGGCAACACCGTGCTCTGCCAGTATCTCATCAACCATACCGACGGCGAGCGCCTGCGGGTGTGGTCGGCATTCCCATATAGCCCGAACCACACTTTCTACAGGGGGCCCAAGGCCGACGAGGCCACCAATGCGGCCTGCTATGCGAACTTCACCAACATCGTCGCGCAGGAGCAGGCGCGGGGCGCCTCGGCCTCGTACTATGCCAACCAGACCACGAACGCGGTGGATGCCGCCGGCCACGGCCTCGGCGCGGGGACGGTGGTCGGCACGCCGGATAGAATCTTCAGGAACTTCGGCCAGCGCGACTACACCATCGGCTCCGCCTCGCCGGCCTGCGATGCCGGCCCGCGCAAGCCGGTTCCCGGATTCCCGGCGACCGACCTTCTCGGCAACCCACGCTTCAAGCGCCTGGCCTACGATCTGGGCTGCTACGAGTGCCAGGCGCACTACTCCACCCTGCTGATGATACGCTAGCGGAGTGAAGTTCTAAAGTTCGGGAGTTCTAAAGTTGGGCTGGCGCCTGGCAATGAGCCTCCGTGCTGGCGTATTGAACCGCCAAGACGCCAAGGACGCCAAGGGGAATTTTAACCGCGAAAGACGCGAAAAGCGAAAGAAGAATTTCGGGTGCCGTGCTGTACCGTGATACATTTGCGGTCGCGCATGTTAGAACTGGCGGTACAATCCCTGCATATTGGTCGCAGTCGTGTCAGAGTACCGGCTTCAGCCGGAAGTCAACAAGGGCCTTCAGGCCCGCGAAGCCCTTTTTTCCTTGAAAAAAGGGTCATGGGAACGGGGCTGAAGCCCCTGAACCACTTCCGCCTGAAGGCGGTACTCTGGCAGGGGCGGCTAGTCAGAATAATAGCTTACTCATGGAAAGGGACGCCCATCCGCTACCTGTTAGGCCGGGCTTTCAGCCCTTGTTTGTAGCGGAACAGGCGCAGCCCTACTCCAGCCGCAATTCGCCTTCTGGCAGCGTCTCGCACATGCGGCGGTTCCAGCGCAGGAAGTTGTCCAGCATCTCGGGGACGCCGGCGGGGATGTGGTCGCCGCCAACCACCACCAGGCCGCGGCCGTAGCGGCGCGCCAGCAGGTAGGGATAGGGGGCCTGGCCGCCGCCGTTGTTGGCGATGGCCAGCACGGTCCAGGCGTTGGTGTCGGCGGGAATGAAGCCGTAGGCGGGGGTGTAGCCGCGCGAGAGGCTGCGCGCCACGTCGAAGGGCTTGACGCCCCATTCGCCGGGGGCCACGAAGGTGGTCTTGCGTCCGGAAAGCGGTATGCCCCTGACGGCAGTGACCGAGACCTTGAAGGAGGGATCGCTGAAGTAGCGGTCGAGCGGCAAGCCCCAGTAGGAGATGAAGGCGGCGACGGCACCGTTGCTTACCGCCGTCCGCATGTGGCTCCAGTACTCCGCGGGCACCCGGACCTGTCCGCCGGGGTGGCGGTACCAGAAGGCGTCGGCGATTTCATGCGCCGCCATCAGGGTCTCCTGCGTCGAGCAGATGTGCAGATCCCAGCCGCTGCGTCTGAAGTTCTGCTGCCGTACCGCGTCGCCGCCCTGCTCGCGCGCGGGCGCGCCGGACCAGTAGAGCAACTGGCGGCCGGTGGCGAAGGTGCGGTTGAAGAAGAGCATGGCGGGCATGTCCTGGGGATAGCGGACCTCCTCGCGCCCCTCCCGTCCGCCGCTGGTACGGCGCAGGCGGATTTGCCAGCTATCCTGCGGCGCGGGCGTTGCGCCCAGGGCGGCGAAGGGGATCTCCATGCACGCCTCCCAGTGATCCGCGCCGACGGTGACGGTACACAGCCAGTCGGGATTCCACTGCGGCTCCATCACGCCGACCGTCGAGCGGCGCGTATCGGACTGGATGCCCCCGCTGTTGACGGCGAAGAGGCAGGTCTCGCCCGATGTGCCGGTAGAGATCTCGACCTCGACGGCATCGTCATCCAGCACGCCGGCGTCGCGCTCTTTGGCCGCGGCGCGCAACTGGCCGGGCTGCGGTTCATCGCAGCGCCAGCGCAGCAGCAGGGCGTCGCGCGTCCACGCGACGCGGACTGCGGCGGCGGGGGCCGCCGCGCCGGATGACATGATGACCGGTCGGCAGACGCTATCGGTGAAGTTGGTGGCCGCATCGAGCAGCGGCGCATTGACCAGCGGCACATCGCCGCTCTTCATGTCGGCCAGCTCCTGCCACTTCTTGTAGAGAAAGCGCTCGCGCTCGATGGCCTCCTCCGCACGCTCGCGCGCGACCGAGGGCGCCTGGCTGGCGAGGGCCTTGCCGGCGGCGGCGAAGGCGTCGCGCACCTGCTGCTGCAGTTCGGGGGTGATGAAGGCGTCGGCGACGCTCATGGCGTCGCCCAGGATGCCGGCATGGCGCGGCATGGAGGTCCAGGCCCGGCCCATGGCGCGGAAGTAGGCGAGCATGGGTTCGGCGGCATCGGCGTAGGCGGTGCGGCACCAGTCGGCCAGCAGGTCGTCGGCCGTGCGCGCCGGATCCCACATCAACTGGGCGTAGAGGTAGATCGGCAGGCGGTTCATGACCGAATGCACGGAGGTGACCGGCCCGGTGCGCGGCGAGAGGCCCACCTCGGTGATCAGCGAGACCTGCTTGCGGCGGTGCCCCTCGCGGATGGCATCCTCGATCATGTCGAAGAACGGGATAAAGCGACCGTTGCGCGAGAAGATGTCGAACTCGTAGCCGTAGTTGCCGATGGGGATGCCGGTCTTCTCCCACTCGTCGAAGGCCGCCAGCACATGCGCGTTGCGGGTGCAGTTGGTGTCGGAGAAGGGGTGGACGTTGCAGCGGCCGTAGGTGGCGTACTCGACGAAGCTGGTGTTGCGGATCTCGCAGGCGGGCACATGGCGGTAGCCCTGGTAGGCGATGGTGGAGAATTTCAGGTGGGGGAACTCGGCCTTGAGCCGGTCGGTGAGCCGGTTGTAGAAGTTGAACCAGGCGGTGGAGACATCCGTCTTGCCGCACTCCGCGCAGCGGCAGTAGTCCTGGTTGTCGCTGGGGAAGAGGCTGAGAATCTCGAGCTGCGGCTGGCGCTTGAGGTAGCCGCGCAGGTCGCTGACAACCAGCTCCAGCACCTCGGGGTTGCTCTGGCAGATGCTGGAGGGATAGCGCTTGCCGTTGATCTCGGCGAAGTATTCAGGGTGCCCGGCGAAATACTTGGCGGAGGAGAGGTGGGCGTTGTGGGAAGACCACATCGAGTGGAAGCCGAGTCGCTTCTCGTGGGCCGAGGCGGCGTGGCGGTGGATGTTGATGAAGTTGCGGCCCATCCAGATACGGAAGATCTGGTGATCGCGCCAGTCGCCGCAGAGATGGAAGCCGCGGTAGCGGTAGCCCGGAGTGTGCGCGTAGTCGATCCTGGGCAGCGTGAATGCCCGGCGCGCGGGCATGAACTCGCCCGACTCCCCCGGCCAGAGCCAGCGGACGCCGAGCTGCCGGTTCAGGAAGACATAGACGGCGTAGAGCGCGCCGCGCGGCTGGTTGCCGGCCAGGAAGAGGCGTCCATCGAGGGCCTTGACGGCCACCTGCTCGGTCTCGCCAGGTGCCAGCCGCAGGGCTTCGGCCTGCCGGGCGATCAGCGGATGGGTGAGGTCGCCGATGATGACCGCCTCCTGCGCGGGCACCTCGCCGCCGGTCTGCACGGGGAAGTCAACGCCCGAGACCTTCTTGAGGGCGTTGGTCAGCTCCGTGACGGCATGCAGCACGGCCGGCGCATTTGAAGGCGCGATGCAGATGCGCCAGGTGGTCTGCCCGTCGGCAAAGAAGGGCGTCTGGGCCGGCAGCGTACCGGCCCAGGCCAGCAGCAGGGCCAGTAGCGCCGGCGCGCGGCGCCGGAGGATGGACGAGGGCGTAATACACGGTTTTTGCAGAGACATGGTGCCGGCCTTTCCTTATGACGAGGACATTATAGCAGAATCGGCGGCGCGGTGAAGAACAAGACCCAAGGCATTTTAGATTTGTGATTTGTGATTGGGTGTGCTCCGCTCTTCCTCGTCCTCGTCCTCGTCCTCGTCCTCGTCCTCGAGCCCCGGAACTGCCGGGACTACCGATCCTGCCGGTACTGCCGGTGGCTGCCGCCCCATACCCACTACCATGCCGTATTACTGGCGGGAGCTGGCAGCAGACGCGGCGGGCCGCCGCCGCCAAAGTACCCCGGCGCGCACTTTAGCCCTTTCCCCAATGGACGCAAAGAGGTATTATGACTATGCATTCATCAACCCCCAACCAAACAAGAAAGGTTCCAGTAATGTTGCATCCTGTGGCAGTTCAGTTGTATTCGCTGCGTGAGTACGCGCGGCTGGACTATATCGGTGTGCTGAAGCGTGTGGCCGAGATCGGCTACAAGGGCGTCGAGCCGGCCGGCTTCTTCAACCACCGTCCAAGCGAACTCAAGAAGATTCTTGATGACCTGGGCCTCAAGCTCTACTCCTCGCACTCCCCCTGGGCCAACGACGGCAACCTGGGCGAGTGCATGGATCTGGCCCACATCCTTGGGCTGAAGCGCATCGTCTGCGGATACTCGGCCAACGAGTTCAAGGACATGGACTCCATCAAGGCCACGGCCGAGCGCACCTCGCGCATGGCCGAAATCCTCAACCGCAACGGCTTCGAGCTCTTCCAGCACAACCACGCCTTCGAGTTCGAACGCATCGACGGACGCCTCAAGTACGAGATCTACGCGGAACTCTGCCCGCTGGTCAAGTTCCAGGTCGACTGCTTCTGGTCGACCAACCTCGGCCGGGAGGATGCCGTCGAGATGCTCAAGAAGTTCATCGACCGCACCGTGCTGCTGCACATCAAGGACGGTCCGCTGCAGCAGAAGGAGGCCGAGCAGAAGTACGTCAACGGCATCCTCGACCGCAAGATCGAGCTGCTGCCGCTCGGCCAGGGCGATCTCCCGATCCGCGAGCTGGTGGCCATGGCGCCGAACGTCGACGCCGTGATCGTCGAGCTGGACTACTGCAACGTCGAGATGTTCCAGGCCATCGAGGAGAGCTACCGCTTCCTGACCTCGAACGGCATCGCCGCCGGCAACAAGTAGCCGCGCATAGCCCGGCACCAGGACAACGGCGCCCCCTGCACGGGAGAGGGGCGCCGTAATATCATGGCTGCCAGACGGGCTGCCGGCGGGGGCGTCTTTGCGCTCCCGCCGGCTTGCGGTGTGCCGATGTGCGCACCGCCTGGAAACTCCCGTGGTAGGAGAAGAAACCATGACTATCATCGAACCGCATATCCACATGTACTCGCGCACCACCGACGACTACGAGGCGATGTACGCCGCGGGAATCCGCGCCTGCGTCGAGCCCGCCTTCTGGATGGGATGCAACCGGCGCTACAGCGGCACCTTCTTCGACTATTTCCAACTGATCCTCGAGTTCGAGACCGAGCGCGCCCGGCGCTTCGGCATCGACCACTTCTGCGCCATCTCGCTCAACCCGAAGGAGACCGAGGATACCGGCCTGGCGGATGAGGTGATCGCCGGCCTCGGCCCCTACCTCGACCATCCGCGCTGCGTGGCCATGGGCGAGATCGGCTTCAACAACATCACGCCCAACGAGGAGCGCGCCCTGGTGCGCCAGTTCGAGATCGCGCAGGAGCGCAAGATGCCGGTGATCGTCCACCTGCCGCACCTCAACAAGCTCAAGGGTGCCAAGCGCATCGTGGCTATCATCCGCGAAATGGGCCTCGATGTGGATCTCATCGAGCTCGACCACAACACCGAGGAGACGATGGCCGTCTGCAAGGATTCGGGCTGCTACTGCGGCATGACGGTCTATCCCATCTCCAAGCTGACACCCGAACGCGTCTCGGAGATCATCCACCAGTTCGGCGCCGAGCGCATGATCGTCAACGGCTCGGCCGACTGGGGCGTCTCGGATCCGCTAAGTCTGGTCAAGGTGGTGGACTACATGGGTCAGCACGGCCACACGCAGGAGACGATCCGGAAGCTGGTCTTCGACAACGCCAATACCTTCTACAGCCAGTCGCCGCGCTGGCAGCCCGACTTCAGCCTGGTTCCGATTGATCCGCATATCTTCCAGCGGTGAACCGCGAATGAACGCGAAATGAGGCGGGGATAAGGGAGCCGCGAATGGACGCCAATGAACGCGA
>Ga0123332_1002518_pt1 | contig 17315 bp, 14 predicted proteins | sample BioC12SIPDNA_4_FD_89958 | JGI IMG/M metagenome (GOLD analysis project Ga0123332, IMG submission 89958) | Anaerobic biogas reactor microbial communites from Washington, USA - Biogas_R2_A C12 SIP DNA | ecosystem: Engineered > Bioreactor > Anaerobic > Unclassified | place: Washington, USA...
GCTGGCCTGGCGCCGCGACCACGGCTCCACCCGGACCTGGGAGGATCGCCTGGAGACCACCGCCCTGGAGGACGCCGGCGGCGACCTCTGGGACACCCTGACCCGGTGAGGCTGCACGTCATACGACCCACGGCGCAACCCACCGCCCCACCACCCATCGGTGCCGCATCACCCACCACCACCCGAGGACGAACATGAGCAACGAGGCCCTGCTGGTCGAGCGCGACGAGCACATCGAGACCTGGACCATCAACCTGCCCGAGAAGCGCAACCCCATCTCCGACGAGGAGGTGGTCCGCGCCCTCGTCGGGGCCGTGGACCGGGTCAACCGCGACCGCGACGTGCGCGCCGTGGTGCTCACCGGGGCGGGCTCGGCGTTCTCCGCCGGCGGCGACGTGAAGAAGATGGCCGACCGGCAGGGCATCTTCGGTGGTCATCCGCACCAGGTGCGGGACGGCTACCGCTACGGCATCCAGCAGATCCCGCTCGCCTTCCACGGGTGCGAGGTGCCAGTCGTCGCGGCTGTGAACGGTCCCGCCGTGGGCGCCGGGTGCGACCTCGCGCTCATGTGCGACCTGCGGGTGGCGGCGGACACCGCGTGGTTCGCCGAGTCGTTCGTCAAGCTCGGCATCATCCCCGGCGACGGCGGCGCCTGGCTGCTCCCCCGGGTGGTCGGGCCGGCCCGCGCCGCGGAGATGGCGCTGACCGGCGACCGCATCGACGCGCAGACCGCGCTGGAGTGGGGTCTGGTCAACCAGGTCGTCCCCGCCGCCGAGCTGATGGACGCGGCCCTCGCGCTGGCCCGGCGCATCGCGGTGAACCCGCCGCACTCGGTGCGCATGGGCAAGAAGCTGCTGCGCGAGTCCGGCCACCAGACCCTCGCCTCGCACCTGGAGATGTCAGCCGCCATGCAGGCGCTGGCCCACCACGCGCCCGACCACACCGAGGCGATGGCGGCCTTCCTGGGCAAGCGGGAGGCCAACTACACCGGGGAGTGAGCAGTCTCCTCCCCCGACCGGGCGCACCGTATTGCGCCCCCAGACCCGACCGGGCGCACCGTGTTGCGGCATACGGCCGGCGGACGGCCCCTGACCGACTGACCGGCATTTATGGTCGCGCGGAACTCGTCGCATGCGACGTCATCCGCGTGACCAAAAGCGCTCGTCACACCGAGCACAGCCAGGCAGTCTGGTCGCACCACACTGGTCTCCACGAACGCAACACCAGGTGTTCGGTGGCCCCTTGGGTCGCAACGGGATGCGCTTGGTGACCTTCTGGGGAGACGCGCAGCGCGCTCGGTGCCCCTGGAAAGCACCGCCCCGCGCGCTCGATCAGGCGCCGCCGGCCGTGGTGACCAGCCCAAGGACAAGCGTGATCGCCACGAAGGTCACGCTGTAGCGCACCCAACCCCAGGGCCGCGAGGAGAAGAAGGCCCACAGTGCGGTGATCACGTAGGCCATCAGGCTGCGGCCGACGTAGAAGCCGATCGCCTCCGCCAGGTTGTCCGCACCCGCGGCGATCGGGATGATCGACAGCAGGGCGGTGAAGACCAGCGCCACGATGGCGGTGCGTCCCCACGCGTTGCGGTTCGGGCGACCGCCCGCCTCCTCCGCCGCCCCGTTCGGGACCCAGAAGTCCCACCCGTCCGGCGCCGGCCCCCACGCCGGGTCGGGCTGCCAGTCCTTCGGCGGGGTCCAGCCCTCAGGAGGTGCCGGCCAGTTTGGGGGTGGGTTGTACCGGTAGTCAGCCACCCGGTGATCCTGCCACGACTCGCACGAACACCTAAGCGTTGCTGGTCAGCGCGGAAGGCACGATCGTGACGGGCCACGGCAAGGCCACGTGTGCCGTCTCGTCACCCTCAGCCGATGTGGCTTTGACGTAGGCTCCGTCCCGCAGCTCCCAGACCTTAAGGCCGGGCCCGTCCGGGTCCACGACCCAGAAGTGCGGAATGCCGGCACTCGCGTAGCGCGACCACTTCAGTCCCACATCGATGTGCCGCGTACTGGGCGACAGGATCTCGACAGCCAGCAACGGCAACGACTGGTCAGGCTCGGTGGTGTCGAAGACCAAGAGGTCGGACTGCACGACGCTGTCGTTCGCGAGGCGGACGTCGTAGGGCGCGTGCAGTACAACGAACCGGTCCGGAGCGGGATTGGCGAGCGCGAGGTGCACCAGGAGGTTGGAAGAGACCACCTGATGGGACCAGGTAGGCGACGGTGTCACGATCAGCGAGCCGTCGATGAGCTCATAGCGGTGGCCGTCATCGGCCGCGCCGCGGATCGCCTCGAAGTCCTCGAGCGTCAGCGGTCGGCTCATCGGCATGGTCACCACGCTTGCCATCCTGCCGCGCTCAGCCTGCCTGGGCCAGCGCGAGCGGGAGCACCGCGTCGGCACCGGCCAGGCGGAGCGCCCGGGCGGCGACGGTCATGGTCCAGCGGGAGTCGACCAGGTCGTCGACCAGCAGGACCGGTCCGCGCAGGCCGGCGAGCTGCTGCGCCAGATCCGGGGCCGCCGCGAACTGCTCCCACACGCCGGCGAGGCGGAAGGCGCTGTTGCCACCGGACTCCCCCGTCGGTCCACCGTCGACCGCGGTCAGCTCGCCCAGGTAGGGCAGGCGTCCGAGCTCACCGATGCGGCGGGCCAGCGAGCCCACCAGCTCGGGGTGACTGCGGGACGGCACCGACACGATCGCCACCGGCCGCTGCGCCCAGTCCCAGTCGGCCAGCACCTTCGTCACCGCGTTGACGATCTGGTCGGGCACCGGCGCATCCGGTCCCTGGACGAGCTCCCTGACCCGCTGGCCCCAGCCGAGGTCGGAGACCCGGGCCAGGGAGCGGCCGGTCGTCATCGACTCCCCCGCCGCGATCTTGCCGCGGACGGGCACCCCCAGGCGGTCCATCCCGGTGGGCCACTGAGCGCGCGGCTCGAGCGGCACGCCGACCCGGGCGAGCTGTCCCATCGCCAGGTCGACCGCGTCGGCCGGGATGTCGGTCGGGAACCACGGCCCGGCGCACACGTCGCAGCGACCGCACGGCGCCGCGGTGGCGTCGTCGAGGCACTCCTGGAGGAAGGCCATCCGGCAGGTCCCGGTGCGCAGGTAGTCGAGCATGAGCTGCTGCTCCCGCTCCCTGGCCTGCGCGACCCGCTCGTAGCGCTCCGCATCGTAGGTCCACGGCTGACCGGTCGACGTCCAGCCTCCCTGAACCTTCTCGACCGCACCCTCGACGTCGAGCACCTTGAGCAGCAGCTCCAGCCGGGTGCGCCGCACGTCGACCTGGGTCTCCAGGGCGGCCGTCGACAGCGGCCTGGCGGACCCGGCGAGCGCGGTGAGCACGGCGTCGGCCTGCTCCTGGCGCGGCATCGCGGCGGAGGCGAAGTAGGCCCAGATGTTGCGATCCTCGACACCCGGGAGTAGCAGCACGTCGGCTCGCTCGGTGGCCCGGCCCGCGCGGCCCACCTGCTGGTAGTAGGCCACCGGCGAGCTGGGGGCGCCCAGGTGCACGACAAAGCCCAGGTCCGGCTTGTCGAAACCCATCCCGAGCGCGCTCGTCGCGACCAGGGCCTTGACCTCGTTGTCCCGCAGGCGCCGCTCCAGCTCAAGACGGTCGGCCGGGTCGGTCCGCCCGGTGTAGGCCGCCACCGTGTGCCCTGCCCGAGTCAGGGAGGTGGCCAGGTCCTCCGCCGCCGAGACCGTCAGGGCGTAGACGATGCCGCTGCCGGGCAGGTCGCCCAGGTGCGCCAGCAGCCAGGCGATGCGCCGCTCGGGTGTCTCCAGCTCGAGGACGCCCAGCCGCAGCGAGGCCCGGGCCAGCGGGCCGCGGATCGTGCTCACGGCCCGGGCGGAGCCGTCCGCGCCCACCGAGAGCTGCTCGACGACGTCGTGCACCACGCGCTCGTTGGCGGTCGCCGTGGTCGCCAGCACGGGGGTGTCCGCCGGCAGCCCGGCCAGCAGCGTCCGGATCCGGCGGTAGTCGGGGCGGAAATCGTGCCCCCAGTCGCTGATGCAGTGCGCCTCGTCCACGACCAGCAGCCCGCACCGGGCCGCCAGGTCGGGCAGCTGCTCCTCCCGGAAGCGAGGGTTGTTGAGCCGCTCGGGACTGACCAGGAGCACGTCGACGGAGTCCTCCGCCAACTGCTGGCGCACCGCCCCCCACTCCTCGGCGTTGGCGGAGTTCATCGTGACCGCGGTGATGCCGGCGCGCCGGGCCGCCTCGATCTGGTCCCGCATGAGCGCCAGGAGAGGCGAGACGATGACGGTCGGGCCTGCCCCTTGCTGACGGCGCAGCACGGTCGCCACGAAGTAGACCGCGGACTTCCCCCACCCGGTGCGCTGGACGACCAGCACCCGCTCGCGACGTGCGACCAGCGCCTCGACCGCCTCCAGCTGCCCGTCGCGGAAGTCGGCGTCGTCGCTCCCGACGAGCCTCCTCAGTGCCTGCTGCGCCTGATCCCTCATGGCCCCCACGGTACGGTCCGCCACCGACGGAGCCGCCCACCCGTCCACAGGCGCCACCGCTCGCCCTTCGAGGGAGGCACGTCATCCTCCAGACCGACACGGAAACCTCCTCGGGGCCAGCGACATCATCCTCTGGCCCGACGCGGCGGCATCACGAACATCCCTAGGTTCAAGTCTTGGCCCCACCACGCGGTGCGGCCGGGTCGGACCCACACAGCTGGGGGGCCGGTCCACCAGCCTTCCCCCTTCACCAGGAGTACATCTCGTGACGCGCAAGACCCTTTCCCTGTTAGCCGGTGTCCCCCTGCTCGCCCTGGTCACCACGGCCTGCGGCGGCAGCACCACGCCCACCGTCGAGACCGTCACCGTGCAGGCACCCGCCGGCGACTCCGCCGACGCCACTGACGCGCCCAAGCCGGACCAGGCACCGATCACCGCCGCGCCCGCCGACGCGGCCGGCAGCCCCATCACCAGCCACCTGGACGCCCAGCCCGCCGTCATACAGATCCGGGCCATGGGCGGCATGCGGGACCCCGAGTTCGGCAACTACGTGGGCGGCGGCAGCGGCAGCGGCTTCCTCATCAGCTCCGACGGCCTGGCGATCACCAACAACCACGTCGTGACCGGCGCCGCGACGCTGGAGGTCTTCATCGGCGGCGACACCACCCGCAGCTACAACGCCCGGGTCATCGGGGCCTCGGAGTGCAACGACCTGGCCCTCATCGACATCAGCGAGGCCGAGCCGCTGCCCTACCTGGACTTCGCCCAGGAGCCGGTGTCGGTCGGCCAGGAGATCTACGTCGCGGGCTTCCCGCTCGGCGACCCGGAGTACACCCTGACCCGCGGCATCGTCTCCAAGGCCAACGCCGACAGCGAGGCCCTGACCTGGGCCTCGGTGGACCACTCCCTGGAGCACGACGCCGCGGCACACCCCGGCAACTCCGGCGGACCCCTGCTCACCACCGACGGCAAGGTCACCGGCGTCCACTTCGCCGGCTTCCTGCCCGCGGACATGGTGCGCCAGCAGTTCGCCATCGACCATCTGCTCGCCCAGAACGTCCTCAGCCACCTGCGCGACGGCGACTACGAGTCGCTCGGCATCAACGCGCACCCGGTCTACGACCAGTCCATGGACATCACCGGCCTGTGGGTCAGCGGCGTCAAGCCCGGCTCCCCCGCCGCGCGCGCCAAGGTCGTCCCGGGCGACATCATCACCACGCTCAACGGCCTGCCGATGGCACCGACCGGCACGATGACCGAGTACTGCGACGTGCTGCGGACCTCCGGCGAGGGCACGCCCGTGGCCATCGAGGTGCTGCGCTGGGACACCGGTGAGGTGCTGCGCGGCGAGCTGAACAACCCGGTCGACGCGGACGCCGCCATGACCCCGGTCATGTCCTTCTACGACCAGCTCGGGGACGAGGTCGCCGACGGCGGTAGCGAGTACACCTACGAGCGCGTGGTCGACGACTCCGAGAGCATCGTCATCGAGGTGCCGACGACCTGGACCGACCGGGAGACCAGCGCCTACCCGTCCACCGGTATGCCGGCCATCGTCGCGGCCCGGGACATCGACGCCTTCAACAACAGCTGGTCCGAGCCCGGCCTGCTCTACACCCAGACCCCCACGACCGATGACCTCGGCGGCCTCATCGACGCCCTGGACTTCGTCGAGAGCTGCACCGACGACGGTCGCTCGGACTACTCCGACGGCCTGTTCACCGGCTACTACAACCAGTACAGCGACTGCAACGGCTCGGGCAACCAGGTCGTGGCCCTGGCGGCCAACCCGACCGACGAGTCCTTCACCGCGGTGCTCGTCGTGCAGGTCATCAACGACAGCGACGTGCTGGCCCTGGACCGGGCGTTCGCCACGTTCAACTACTTCACCGACTGACCACCGGCGCCCCGGCGCCTCCTTCCCGGTCCCGTGCGCACGCGCCCCACCCTGGGCTGACCTAGGGTGGGGCGCGTGCAGTGGGACGACTACGACGCAGCCCTGTTCGACCTCGACGGGGTCCTGACCCCGACGGCTGAGGTGCACATGAGCGCCTGGGCCCGGATGTTCACCGACTTCCTGACCGCGCGCGGGGTCGCCGAGCCCTACACGGACGCCGACTACTTCGCGCACATCGACGGCCGGCCCCGCTACGAGGGGGTGGCCACCATGCTCGCCTCACGCGGGATCGACCTGCCGGCCGGCTCCCCCGACGACCCGGGATCTGCGGAGACCGTCTCGGGGCTGGGCAACCGCAAGAACGAGCTGTTCACCCAGGTCCTGCGGAGCGAGGGCATCACGCCGTATGCCGGGTCGCTGGCCCTGCTGGACCACCTCGCCGGCGTGGGGGTCGCCATGGCCGTGGTCTCCTCCTCGAAGAACGCGCCGGAGGTCCTGCGGGCGGCCGGTATCGCCGACCGGTTCCCGGTCGTCGTGGACGGCGTGATCGCCCACGACCAGGGGTTGCCTGGCAAGCCCCGGCCCGACACCTACTCGTATGCCGCGGAGCAGCTGGGCGTGCCCACCTCCCGGTCCGTGGTCGTGGAGGACGCCATCAGCGGGGTGCAGGCCGGTGCGGCCGGGGACTTCGGGCTCGTCGTGGGCGTCGACCGGGGCGTGGGCGCCGACGCGCTGCGTGAGAACGGCGCCGAACTGGTGGTGCAGGACCTGGCCGAGCTGATCGGAGACCACTCATGACGCAGACCCCGCACCCGGTCGCCGACGATGGGCTGCACCGCGGCACCGGCGCAGAGCCGCCCGAGGGTCAGCACGAGCGCCCGCTGCTGGAGCCGCCGGTCGATCCCCTGGACCGCACCCGCTTCCCGGCGGAGCCCTGGCGACTGGTCGAGACGGACTACCGCGGCGACGACCTCGGCGTCACCGAGACGATCTTCGCCGTCGGCAACGGTTACCTCGGTCTGCGCGGCAACGTCGAGGAGGGCCGCGACACCCACACGCACGGCACCTTCGTCAACGGCTTCCACGAGACCTGGCGGATCAAGCACGCCGAGGACGCCTTCGGGCTGGCCCGGGTCGGGCAGACGATCGTCAACGTGCCCGACCCGAAGGTGATCAAGCTCTACGTCGAGGACGAGCCCCTGCTCCTGGCGGACGCCGACCTGGAGGACTACGAGCGCTCCCTGGACTTCCGCGACGGGATGCTGCGCCGCTCGCTGGTCTGGCGGACCTCCTCCGGCAAACGGGTCCGGGTCACGACCACCCGGATGGTCTCCTTCCCGGAACGCCACCTGGCCCTGATGACGATGGACCTGGAGATGCTCGACGGCGACGCACCGATCGTCATCTCCAGCCAGCTGCTGAACCGCCAGGACGGTTTCGACGAGTACCACGTGCGCGCCGCCGCGATGGGCGAGGGCCTCGACCCGCGCAAGGCCGAGGGCTTCGACCGGCGGGTGCTGGATCCGCAGTCGCACTGGGCCAAGGGCCGCAGGGCCCTGCTCGGCTATGTCTGCCACGAGTCGCGGATGACCCTCGCGGTGGCGACCGAGCACGTGCTGGAGACGGAGAACCCGTACACCGAGGAGAGCGCCTGCGAGAACGACAGCGCCAAGCACGTCTTCCGCATCGAGGCGAAGGCCGGCCACCCGATCCACCTGGAGAAGTGGGTGACCTACCACACCTCCCGCGGGGTGCCCGTGCGCGAGCTGAGCGACCGGTGCCTGCGGACCCTGGACCGGGTGCGGCAGGACGGCCTGGAGCAGCTGCACGCCGAGCAGCGGGCCTGGCTCGACGACTTCTGGTCGCGCGCCGACGTCACCACGCCCGGCCAGCCCGCGGTGCAGCAGGCGATCCGGTGGAACCTCTTCCAGCTGGCCCAGGCCTCGGCCCGGGCCGACACCACCGGCGTCCCCGCCAAGGGCGTCACGGGATCCGGCTACGGCGGTCACTACTTCTGGGACACCGAGGTCTACGTGATGCCGTTCCTGACCTACACCGCCCCGCAGGCGGCCCGCAACGCCCTGCGGTTCCGGCACAACATGCTGGCCGCGGCACGAGCCCGGGCGAGCGACATGTCGCAGAACGGGGCCCTGTTCCCCTGGCGCACGATCAACGGCGAGGAGGCGTCGGCATACTTCGCCGCGGGCACCGCGCAGTATCACATCAACGCCGACGTCGCCCACGCGCTGATGCAGTACGTCAACGCCACCGGGGACCGTACCTTCCTGCTCCGGGAAGGGCTGGACATCCTGGTGGAGACCGCTCGCATGTGGGCCGACCTGGGGTTCTGGTCCATCAACGGCGACCGGCACTTCCACATCCACGGCGTGACCGGACCGGATGAGTACACCACCGTCGTCAACGACAACCTGTTCACCAACGTCATGGCCCGGGAGAACCTCGCCAACGCCGCGGCAGCGGTGACCGAGCTGCGCGCCTCCGACCCGGGGGACTACGCGCGGGTCGTGGCCCGTCTGGGGCTGCGGGACGAGGAGGTCGAGGAGTGGCAGCAGGCCGCCGCGGCTATGTTCATCCCGTTCGACGAGGAGCTGCGGGTGCACCCCCAGGACCTGCACTTCCTGGAGCGAGAGGTGTGGGACCTCCCGCAGACCCCCGCGGACAAGCGCCCGTTGCTGCTGCACTTCCACCCGCTGGTGATCTACCGCTTCCAGGTGCTCAAGCAGGCCGACGTGGTGCTCGCGATGTATCTCGCCGGCCACTCGTTCACGCTGGATGAGAAGCGCGCCAACTTCGAGTACTACGACCCGATCACCACCGGCGACTCCACCCTGTCCGCGGTGGTGCAGTCGATCGTGGCGGCCGAGGTCGGCTACCACGACATGGCCCTGCGCTACTTCTACGACGGGCTCTTCGTGGACCTCGACGACCGGCACGGCAACACCTCCGACGGGGTCCATGTGGCCTCGACGGGCGGTGTGTGGGCCGGCCTGGTCGCGGGGTTCGGGGGAATGCGCGACCACGACGGCCTGCTGACGTTCGACCCGCGGCTGCCCTCGTCCTGGCCCGAGCTGGGCTTCCGCCTGGGGTGGAACGGCCGGCGCCTGCAGGTGGTCGTCCGCGCCGACGAGCTGCGGCTGCAGGTCCTCGAGGGCGATCCGGTGGAGGTGCAGGTGCGCGGCACGGCCGTGTCCGTGGGCGCCGCGGAGGTGGCGGTGCCCCTCGACGGCATGGGGCCGCGCATTGACGGCATCCTGCCGCCGACCCCGGTCGTCGGGGCTCACACGCAGGAGGGACAGCGCCTCATCCCCGCCGTGCCGAGGCCGTGACGTCCGGGCGGGAAGGCAGGGCAGGCGACGGGGTCGCCCCCCGCCATCGACCGGGATGTGATCGACTGGACCCATGACCGACGCGAACGACAGCGCTTCCGAGGCGGTCGACCCGACGCCTCAGGACACCCCCGCGGGGCCGCCGCCGAGCGAGACCGACCGTCTCGCGGCCCAGGTCAGCGGACCCGAGGACCAGGTCGGCATGACCGCGCTGTGGCGCCTCACGATGGGGCTGGACCACTGGTGGTTCATCGCGGTGGGCGAGCCGGGTCTCGAGTCGCCGGCCGCTGCCGAGATCGGGGGCCAGTTGATGCTGCTCACCTTCACGACCTCCGAGCGCGCGCGGGACTTCGCCGTCCGGCAGGACATGATCCAGGAGCAAGAGGACCTGCCGGCGATCGCGCTGCCCCCGACCGAGGTGATCGCCTCGAGCCAGAGCTATCTCGACGCCGGCATCCAGGGCCTGATGTTCGACCCGCACATCAGCGGGTTCTACATCCCCAGCGAGCAGTTGCCCGTGGTCTGGGACGCGGTCACCAGCACCCACGAGTCCGACTGAGGGCGCTCAGGGGGCCGGGATCTCCAGCTCGGAGCCGGCCTGCACGTGCAGCGTGTTCAGGTCGTTGGCCACCTGGATCGCGACGATCGCCCGATCGAGCGGGAGCTCCGGGAGCTCGCTCGTCGCGATCTGCGAGAGCGTGTCACCGGGCTGCACGGTGATCGTGTGGCCGGCCGAGGCGGTGGCCGGGAGCATGCCCAGCGCAGCCACGACTGCCAGGACGAGCACCGTCGCGACGGTCACGGTCATCGCCAACCGTCCCCGCCTGGTCAGGGTCAGCGGACCAGCCTCCCCGAGGGCCGCGGTCCGACGCGGGACCGTGTCCCCCACCGACGGCACGCCACGCTCCCCCGCCCCGACGACCCGCAGGTGGTCGCGGCGTCGCGGACGCGGCCCCTGGACCGCCGGCCCCTGGGGTATCTCGAAGTGGGGCGTCTCGAAGTCCTGCAGGTCATGCAGTGCGATCGCGCTCATGATCCCTCCGTCTCTGCTTGTCCGAACGCCTGTGCGTCGGACGCATGTTCCATGTCTAGCACACCCGTCCGAGGTTTGTCGACACGCCGCATCGAACTGGTGTTTGTCAGCACGTTCGAATACTCGTACGATGGCCTCACGCGATAGAGATAACCAGAGACCACTGACAGAGCTGTTGACCTGCGGTTTTGCGGCTGGAGCAGGGTCAGAGCGAGAGGGGTAGGAGATGGCCGACATTCATGAGATGCCGGACCGCGACGGGCGGGCCGATCTCACGGCACGCCAGGAGAAGGTGTTGCACGTCATCAAGGACTCGGTGGACCGGCGGGGGTATCCGCCGAGCCTGCGCGAGATCGGGGCAGCGGTGCAGCTGGCCTCTCCCTCGTCCGTGGCCTACCAGCTACGGATGCTGGAGCGGAAGGGGTACCTGCGCCGGGACCCGAACCGGCCGCGCGCCATCGAGGTCGTGCTGCCCGGGACCGGCGAGGGCGAGGCCCCCGGCTACCGCCGACCCGGCCCGTCGGCCACCGCCGAGGTCGTCAGCGAGATCGACTACGACGAGACCGGCATCGGTGACGCGCGCCCCGAGGCGTCCTACGTCCCGGTGGTCGGCCGGATCGCCGCCGGTGGCCCGATCCTGGCGGAGCAGGCGGTCGAGGACATCTTCCCCCTCCCCCGCCAGATCGTGGGTGACGGCGAGTTGTTCCTGCTCAAGGTCGTCGGGGACTCGATGATCGATGCGGCGATCTGTGACGGTGACTGGGTGGTCGTGCGCCGGCAGGAGGACGCCGTGAACGGCGACATCGTCGCGGCGATGCTGGACAACGAGGCCACGGTCAAGACCTTCAAGCGGACCGACGGGAAGCTGTGGCTGCTTCCGCACAACGACGCCTACGACCCGATTGACGGTGACGATGCCGTCGTCCTGGGGAAGGTCACCGCCGTCCTCCGGCGCATCTGAGCCTGCTCACCTCTGGCCCTCCCCGGCCCTGACTCACCGAGTTCCCACACCGGGCGGCCCCGCGCGATCGACGGCCAGTGCCATCGACGGTATGCGCGATCGAGCCGCGGCGGGGAACTCCCCGACTCAGGCGTGCGTTCCGCCTGTGTCCCTGTGCTGGTGCCGCCTGCCGGTCCTCCCCCCTCCCGGCAGGTGGCACCGAGAGACAACGACTGCGCCGCCCGACCACGAGGTCGGGCGGCGCAGTGCCGTGCCGGGCGTGCTCGGGTCAGAGCGCGCCGCGCGCCTCGTTGAGCCGTGCCCTCTCCTCGTCGGTCATGTCCGCCCCGTCGCGGTCCGGATGGTAGCCCTGCGGCCCGAACGAGTCCGGCTCGCCGGTGTCCTCGATGCCGGCGTCGGTGCCTGCGACCAGGGTGTCATCCGCGGGTCGGGCGTCCTCCGGGGTGAGGGCGTCCTCCGCGGGCAGGGTGGCTCCGTCCGCGGGGTTCTCCGTGTCGACAGCAAGTTCAGAACCCGGCTCGGTGTCGACGATCGGCGTGCCCTGCTCGGCCCCCGGGACCTCGTAGGCCGTGGTCTCCGTGTCGCTCGCCGCGATGCCGCCGGCCGCTTCACCCGAGGCCACCGCTCCGGCCACAGCGGCCTCGGCGCCGTCCGGGCTCTCGGGCGCCTCGGCAGGCTCGGGATAGCCGGTCCCCGTCTGGTGGGCGGCCCCCGTCACGGCATCATCGGCGCCGGCCTCGTCCACGGCCGTCTCGGCCATGACCGGCTCGACCGTGCCGAACTGAGCCGCGTCGCCGGGCTCCGGCGCGTTCGCGCCCTCGGCTGCCGCGCCTTCGGCTGCCGCACCCGCCGCTGCCGCCGCGGCACCGGTCGTGGCCGCAGCGGCTGGGGACGTGTGGCCCTCGTAGGCCCCGGAGTGCGCGGCAGGACGGTCCGGGGAGTAGCCGGACCGGCTGACCCGGGTGGGCTCCTCGTCCGCGGGATCGGTCGACGGGACCGACCAGTCGGTGGCGACGGGCTCCTCGGGGGACTCCTCCGCGGCCCAGTCCGAGTGCGCCGCAGGGTTCTCCTGCTGGTAGTGGGCGTGGTGGTCCTCCGACCCGGTCGCTGCCGTCTGACCGGCCGGACCGCGGGCGGCCACGGCAGCCGCGGCACCGATCGCGGCCGCGTCCGTCGTGCCGGAGCCACCTGCGGCATGCGGCACGGGCTCCTCGGTCACGGCGGGCTCCTCGGCCACGGCGAACTCCTCGGACTCGGCGGACTCCTCCGCCTCCCGCTCATCCTCGCCGTCGGTCCGACCGTCGGTGAGGTCGTCGGCCACCTGCTCGCTGCCGAACGCGGCCGTCCGGTCCGCGCCGCCGGAGTCGCCGGTGGACGGCGCCGCGCTGCGGTCCACGCCGTAGTAGTCGTAGAGCAGAGCCTGCTGGCTGTCGTCGAGGTGGTGCTCGGCGTCGATGCGCGGGGAGTCCTTGACGAAGTCCTTGGCGTAGGGCACCTGGATGTTGCCGTTGACGACCTCGGCCGCGCCGAGCGGGACGAAGGACTCGCGGAGGCCGAACAGGCCGCTCTTCACGCTGACCCAGGCGGGCTGGCCGCTCGCGTCGTCCAGGTAGATCTGCCCCACGCCACCGACCTTGTCGCCGTTCTGGTCGATCACGTCGGCATCGGTCAGGCTGGCAAGGTGTTCGCTGTTGATGGGCACGTTCACTCTCCTTGCTCGAGGGCCCCCCACGTGGGAGTCCAAGGTCACTTCCGAACGTATCCCGCGGCGAACCCCCGCGCCACTGGGGGGACCGCCGGCCCCCAGGCCGAGGCCCCCAGTGCCGGGCGGTGCGGCCCCGGGAAGAGGCACCGCCCGGCACTGTCGCGGGGCACGTTGTGCGCGAGGCTCAGTGCACCTCGACGGTCTCGTCGGCGATGACGCCGAGCAGATGGGCCTGGTTCACGGCGCTGAGCCGGTCGCTCACGCCGAGCTTGTCGTAGATGTGACCCAGGTGCCGGTGCACGGTGCGGGTCGAGCACCCAGCCTTGCGAGCGATGACCGCGGCCTTGTAGCCGTGAGCCAGCAGTTCCAGGACCTCGACCTCGCGCCCCGTCAGCCCGGGGTCGTCCGCCCCACCGTCCGCCACGGACACTGGCCCGCTCCGTGGGAAGCTGAGGAGCATCCCCAGGCCGGTGACCACGGGTTGGACCGCGCGCAGCAGCGCGAGGTCCTCGTCGGTGAAGTCGGGCCCGGACCGCCCCACGACGAACAGGACCGCGTCCGGCCCGCCGTGCACCGGAAGCGTCGCGATCTGGTCGACCCCGAAGGTGATCATGCACCCGGTGCGGGCGGCAGAGCTCTGCCAGACCCCCCGGCCATGGGCCCGGGCCGCCGTCGTCGGCGCGAGGTCGCCCCGGGTGACAGGCCCCAGCAGAGGGTCGTCCAGCTGGTCACGGAACTGGTGCCGGGTCCCCTGCACGCCCAACCCCTGGTGCAGCCGGCCGCCGATCACCTGCACGTGCGCGTCGGAGGCCGTGACCCGGGTCAGCAGCCCGATCGCGGCGCCCAGCTCGCCGATCAGGATGTCGGCGATCGCCTGCACCCGGTCCTCCAGCCGCTCGGGCGCGAGCGACACCGCGGTGACCATCTCCACCACCACTGCATACGGGTCCCGAGCCATAGGCACACGGCCATTGTTCTCCTCCGACAGCGGGGTGTAAACGTTCTGGAGATGTATTTCTCAGCGCCTGCCGAAGGCCCTGACCTGTGCCGAGCCACGCAGCTCCAGACGCACCGACGCCGGGTCAGCCACCTGGGGGTGAGGGGGGTCGAAGGGCGCCGCCCTGGCGACCAGCTGAGGACTGTGACGATCCACGGAGGCGTCCGCCACGGCATACCCGTGGCGTTCCAGGACCCGCTGTTCGGTGGGCCGGAAGGCGTCCAGGTCCGTGCGGACCTGGTTGATCTGGTCGACGAGGTCCGGTGGGTATGCCGTGTGGTCGCCGGGCGCCGGCCCGTGACCAGGCACCGGGGAGACGGTGTTGGTGGACTCCAGCGACCAGGTCGCCCCCTGGAGGATCCCCGCCGAGGAGCTGGCCCGCAGCCAGAGGAGCCTGGTCGTGTGCTGGCCCGAGCCGGCGATCGACGGCGTGTGCAGCAACCGGCCGACGAACGAGCCCGCCGGCCGGGAGCGGAAGACCGCCCCGCCGTCGCTGACCAGGACGGCCCGGTGGTCGGACCACACCGGCTCGACCCCGAGGTTGTCGTAGATGCCCCCGTCGGCGAGCTGGATCCGGGCGAGCAGCCCCTCCCGGGCCTGCGCCGGCTCGGCAGGGTCGGGAACCCCTCCCTGCAGCCCGAGGCCTCGCCCGTCGAGCTCCATCGGGGGGAAGAACGGTGGGTAGGCGCAGGAGGCGGCCACGGCGTCGGCGACGCTCAGTCCCGGGGGCGGGGCGGCATACCCGAGGCGGTGGTCGCCGATCCGGCCCGGGGGCCGATCGACCGGGAGTCGGCGAAGACCCAGCTCACGCCGTAGCCGATCTCGGTCGCGGAGGTCAGGATCACCGGACCGCCCCGGTCGGTCTCGCGCAGGTCCGAGGACCACCACGGCACGGCGACGGCCAGCTGCTCGGCGAGACTGTCGACGCTGGCCGAGGGCTTCGCCCAGCCGCTGGGACGCACCCGGGACAGCAGCGCCGGGGTCCGCAGGTTGCGCCCGGAGAGCCGCCTGAGGGGCCCGGCGACATACTCCTCGAAACCCAGGACGGGGGCGGCCGGGCCGTGCGGGTCCGGCCACCCCAGCCGGGGGTCGGCCAACAGGTTGGCGACCAGCGCACCGCCCGAGACGGCGCTGATGGTGCGCAACCGGCCCAGGATCCCCAGCTCGTTGAGTCGGCGCACCGCGCCGAGGTGGAAGAGCGCGGCCCGGAACCCACCACCGGACAGGCACAGGGCCGTGCCCGCGCGGGGCCCGGGGGCCGAGGGCCCGTGGTGCGCGGTGGCCCGCGCCGCAGCCAGCTGCGCGGACTGGGGGTCGCCGGGGGCGAGCGGTGCGTGGGCGTGGTGCAGCACGCCGTCCAGGCAAGAGGGTCCGGATGACCAGCCGGTGAACGGCACGCTGACGCCGAGGTGACGGTTTCGGGACGGGTCAGCTCACGCCAGCGCCTCGGCGACCAGGTCCACGTCGGCGTCGGTGTTCCACACGTGGAAGGCCAGGCGGACCCGGCCGGCCCGGCTGGCGCACCGGACACCAGCACGCTCCAGGACGTCGGCCAGGTGACCGGTCGGGTCGTCCAGCGTGATGACCGGGCGGTCGCACGGCTCGAGACCGAGGCGGGCGCGCAGCTCGGCGGCGAGCACCAGGTCGTGGTCCCGCACCCGGGCGGGGTCCAGGGTGGCGAAGACCTCGCTCGCGGCCGCCGCCCCCACCCAGCACAGCCAGGCCAGGGAGACGTCGAAACGGCGGGCGTCCGGCGCCAGGTGCATCTCCGGCCCGTAGACGGAGTCCCAGACCGAGGCCCCGGCATACCACCCGGCGTTGTTGGGGGTGATCAGGTCGGCCACCTCGGGGCGCACCGTGAGATAGGCGGTGCCGCGGGGCTGACAGAGCCACTTGTAGGCCGAGCAGATGGTGAGGTCGAACAGGCTCGCGTCCACCGGCATCCACCCCGTGGCCTGGGTCGTGTCGCAGAGGGTCAGCGCCCCGTGGGCGGCGGCCGCCTCGGTGACGGCAGCGACGTCGACCAGATCGCCGGTGCTGCTCTGCGCCAGGCTGAAGGCCACCAGGTGGGTCTGCGGGGTGACCGCGTCAGCCAGCTCGGCGAGCGGCAGGTGCCGGACCCTGACCCCGCGCCGCTCCTGCACCTGGAACGGGAAGGTGACCGAGGTGAAGTCGCCGGTGACGCACAGGACCTCCGCGCCGTCCGGCACGGCCGTGGCGACCGTCCCGGCCAGGACCGAGGCCTGCGAGCCGAGGGCGACGCTGTCGGTCGGCACCCCGACCAGCTCCGCGTAGCGCTGCCTGGCGCGCTCGGCCAGCTCGCCGTACTCCACCGGGCAGGCCCGCCCCGTCTGCCACTGGACCATCGCCTCCTGCATCGCGGTCACGACGGCACGCGGCGGGAGGCCGAGCGTCGGCGCGTTCAGATAGCCGGGCACCGGCGCCCACAGCTCCGCCGCCCGGGCGGCGACCGTGGGATGGTCCGTCACAGAGGTCATGTCTCCACGGTGACGGATCACGATCAGTTACACAACCGCATACTTTGTTCGATATTCATAACTGGCAATTATGCCCCGAGGTCACCATCCCCGGGACCCGGGGAGTCCCGACCGACGCCGCGGGCTACTGACCGAAGAAGCTCGACGAGCCAGACTTCTGGGTGCCACCGGTCACGACACCCTCGGACGGCTGGACCAGCACGTAGCCCTGGCCGCCGAAGGCCATCTGGAACAGCTCGCCGGTGCCGCCCCTCACCATGGAGGACAGCCCGCCGGTGTCCACCTTGACGTCCATGCTGACCCCCGAGGTCCAGAGCACCACCGCCTGGGCGTCGCCGAAGGTGGGGGCGCTGGCGACGTCGAGCGCCACCGGCTCGCCGTGGGTGGTGACCGCCACGTAGCCGGTCCCCCGCAGCGAGAC
>Ga0123332_1002531_pt1 | contig 17268 bp, 7 predicted proteins | sample BioC12SIPDNA_4_FD_89958 | JGI IMG/M metagenome (GOLD analysis project Ga0123332, IMG submission 89958) | Anaerobic biogas reactor microbial communites from Washington, USA - Biogas_R2_A C12 SIP DNA | ecosystem: Engineered > Bioreactor > Anaerobic > Unclassified | place: Washington, USA...
GCGCGATCGCCCGCATCGACACCGCCGGCGGCGCCGAGCTCAACCCGCACCAGCGCGCGCGCCTGGATGCCTTCATCCGCCGCTACGTCGAGCGCACGCCGAAGTCCAAGGCCTACGCCCGGCAGCACCGCCCGCACATGGCCGATCCGCGTGTGGTCACGGGCTTCCGTCCGCTGACCAAGGAGATCGTGTACCAGATCGTGGTCGAGCGCTCGAAGGGCCCGCGGGTGTGGGACATCGACGGCCACGAGTACGTCGATGCGCTCAACGGCTTCGGCACCAGCCTGTTCGGCTGGCAGCCCGATTTCGTGGTCGAGGCGGTCAAGCGCCAGATCGATGCGGGCTACGAGATCGGCCCGATGCATCCGCTGGCCGGCGAAGTCTGCCGCCTGGTGTGCGAGCTGACAGGGCAGGATCGCGCCGCGTTGTGCAACACCGGTTCGGAAGCGGTACTCGGCGCGATGCGCATCGCCCGCACCGTGACCGGGCGCGAGAAGATCGTGGTGTTCTCGGGCTCCTACCACGGCATCAACGACGAGGTGATCGTGCGCGGCACGAAGAAGCTGCGCTCGGTGCCGGCCGCCCCGGGCATCCTGCGCAACACCTCGGAGAACGTGCTGGTGCTCGACTACGGCACGCCCGAGACGCTGCAGGTCATCCGCGAGCGCGCGCACGAGCTGGCCGCGGTGCTGGTCGAGCCGGTGCAGAGCCGCCGCCCGGACTTCCAGCCGGTCGAGTTCCTGAAGGAAGTGCGCGCGATCACCGCCCAGGCAGGCGCGGCGCTGATCTTCGACGAGGTCATCACCGGCTTCCGCTCGCATCCCGGTGGCGCCCAGGCGCTGTTCGGCATCCGCGCCGACATCGCCACCTACGGCAAGGTCGTGGGCGGCGGCTACCCGATCGGCGTGATCGCGGGCAAGCGCGAGTTCATGGACGCGCTCGACGGCGGGTCCTGGCAGTACGGCGACGCCTCCACGCCGACCGTGGGCGTGACCTACTTCGCCGGCACCTTCGTCCGCCATCCGCTGACCCTGGCGGCCGCGCACGCCTCGCTGCTGCACATGCAGCAGGAGGGCCCGGCGCTGCAGCAGCGGCTCAACGAGCGCACCGCGGCCATGGCCGCCGAGCTCAACGCGTTCGCCGAGCAGGTGGGCGCACCGGTGCGGGTCAAGCAGTTCGCCTCGCTGTGGCGCACCCACTTCGAGGAAGACCATCCGCTGCAGGACCTGCTGTTCGCGATGATGCGCAGCCGCGGCATCCATATCCTCGACAACTTCCCCTGCTTCTTCACCACCGCGCATGGCGAGGCCGAATTCCGGGCCATCACCGAGGCGTGGAAGGAGTCGGTGCTGGAGCTGCAGGAGGCCGAGCTGCTGCCGCGCGCGGCGGTTCCGCCGGGGAAGGTCATGGACGCCGCGCGGCCGGTGGTCCCCGGCGCCAGGCTGGGTCGGGATCCGGAGGGACGGCCGGCGTGGTACGTCCCGAGCCCGGGCGAGCCCGGACATTACCTGAAGGTCGAGGCCTGAACGGCATGGCGGACGGGCGCGGGAGGAACGTGAGCGCGGTCGACTACGACCCGTTCGCGGGCGGGGCGCTGGCGCGGGTGGTCCCGACCACCGAGCCGCAGCGCGAGCTGTGGCTGGCGGCGCAGCTGGGTGAGGACGCGTCGCTGGCCTACAACGAGTCGGTTTCGCTGCAGCTGCGCGGGCCGCTGGACGTGGCCCGGCTCCAGCGTGCGCTGCAGCTGGTGGTCGACCGCCACGACGCGCTGCGCGCCAGTTTCGGTCCCGACGGGGAAACGTTCTGCGTGCTCGAGCCGGCGCCGCTGCCGCTGGAGGTCGTCGACCTGTCGCAGCTGCCGCAGGCCGGGCGCGAGGCCGCGCTGGCCCAGCGCCGCCGTGCCGGCGTGGAGACCGCGTTCGCCCTCGCCCAGGGGCGGCTGTTCCGGGCCGAGCTGCTGAAGCTGTCGCCGCAGGAACACGTGCTGCTGATGCACGCGCATCACATCGTGTGCGATGGCTGGTCGTGGTGGGTGCTGGTGCGGGAGCTGGGGACGGCCTATGCGCGCGGCGACGAGGCCGCTTCCGCGCTGCCGCCGGCCGAGAGCTTCGCCGACTACGCACTGGCCGAGGCGATGCGCCCCGGTTCGCCGGGGAGCGTCGAGGACGAGCAGTACTGGCTGTCCCGGTTCGCCGGCGCCCCGCCGGTGCTCGACCTTCCCACCGACCGGCCGCGACCGGCCCGGCGCACTTTCTCCTCGCGGCGCGAGGACTACGTGCTCGACGCCGAGCTCGTGTCCGCGGTGCGGCGCATGGGCGCGCGCCGCGGTGCCAGCCTGTTCGCCACCTTGCTGGGTGCGTTCGCGACCCTGATGTCGCGCGTGGCCGGGCAATCCGAGGTGGTGGTGGGTATCCCGGCCGCGGGACAGTCGGTGGACGGCCACGAGCACCTGGTCGGGCACTGCGTCAATCTGCTGCCGCTGAAGTTCGAGCTCGCGCCCGAGCAGAGCTTCGCCCACGTGCTCGATGGCGCGCAGACCCTGCTGCTGGACGCGATCGAACACCAGCGCTACACCTTCGGCACGCTGCTCAAGAAGCTGCACATGGCGCGCGATCCCGCACGCCTGCCGCTGGTCAGCGTGATGTTCAACATCGACCAGGCGCTGGACCAGGAGCGCAGCGGTTTCCCGGGCCTGGAGCTCGACTTCACCACCAACCCGCGCAGCTACGAGAACTTCGAGCTGTCGATCAACGCGGTGCAGGTGGAAGGGCGGCTGCGGCTGGAAACCCAGTACAACACCGACCTGTTCGATGCCGCGACCGTGCGCCGCTGGCTGTCGGCGTTCGAGTGCCTGCTGCGCAAGGCCTGCGAGGCGCCCGACGAGCCCATCGCGCGGCTGCCGCTGGTGGATTGCGCACTGTTCGCCGAGCTGGCCGCGCTGCAGCCGGCGCCGACGCCGTTCGACCGCGAGTGCCGGATGCACGAGCTGTTCGAACGGCAGTGCGACCGGGAACCGTCGCGCCTCGCCCTGAGCGCTCCGGACGGCTGCCTGGACTACGCCGCACTCGAAGCGCGTGCCAACCGGATCGCCCGCCTGCTGCGCGGGCACGGCGTGCAGAAGGGCGCCCTGGTCGGTCTGGCCATGGACCGCGGCACCGACATGGTTGCCGCACTGCTGGGCATCCTGAAGTCCGGCGCCGGCTACGTGCCGCTCGACCCCGGCTTCCCCGCGGACCGCCTGGCCTACATGGCCGGCGATGCCGGCCTGGCCGCGCTGGTCACCCAGCAGGCCCATGCCGCGCGCTTCGACCTGCGCGGGCGGCCGGTGCTGGCGCTCGATGCCCTGGCCGACGAGCTCGAGGCGCTGCCGGCCACGCGGCTGGGCCGCGACGCCGGCGCGGCCGATCCCGAGTCCCCGGCCTACGTCATCTACACCTCCGGCTCCACCGGCCGCCCGAAGGGCGTGGTGGTGCCGCACCGGGCGGTATCGAACTTCATCGCCTCGATGCAGTCCGAGCCCGGGCTGGACGCGCAGGACCGCCTGCTGGCGGTGACCACGCTGTCGTTCGACATCGCGGTGCTGGAACTGATGCTGCCGCTGAGCGTGGGTGGCGAGATCGTGCTTGCCGGGCGTGAGAGCGCGATCGACGGCCTGGCCCTGGTCGACCTGCTGCGCGAGGCCGGCATCACGGCGATGCAGGCCACGCCCGCCACCTGGCGCCTGCTGCTCGAGGCCGGCTGGCAGGGTAGCGCCGGCTTCAAGGCGATGTGCGGAGGCGAACCGCTGCCGCCGGACCTGGCCCAGGCGCTGCTGGCGCGTTGCGGCGAGCTGTGGAACCTGTACGGGCCGACCGAGACCACGGTCTGGTCGACCGCCACCTGCGTGCAGCCGGCCGCCGCCGGCGCGCTGCCGGACATCCACATCGGCCGCCCGATCGCCAACACCCAGGTCTGGATCCTCGACGAGCACGGCCAGCCATGCCCGCTGGGCGTGCCGGGCGAGATCTGCATCGGTGGCGAAGGCGTCACCCTGGGCTACCTGGCGCGCCCGGAGCTGACCGCCGAACGCTTCCTGCCCGACGCCTTCGCCGACGCCAGCCGTGGCTTCGGCACCGGCATCGCGCAGCCGCTGCTGTACCGCACCGGTGACCGCGGCCGCTGGCGCACGGACGGCCAGCTCGAGCACATGGGCCGGCTCGACTTCCAGGTCAAGGTGCGCGGCTACCGCATCGAACTGGGCGAGATCGAGAGCCAGCTGCTCGTCCACCCGGGCGTGGCGCGGGCGGTGGCGATGGCGCGCGAGGACCGGCCGGGCGACGTGCGCCTGGTGGCCTATGTCGTGCCGGCACCGGGGCATGGGGCGTCCGACGCCGATCTGGTCGCGCACCTCAGGGCAAGCCTGCCCGACTACATGGTGCCGCAACACTTCGTGCGCCTGGACGCGATCCCGCTGCTGCCCAACGGCAAGGTCGACCGCAAGTCGCTGCCGGCGCCCATCGCCGCGGCCCAGCCCGAAGTGCCGGCGGCGGTCACGCCGCCCGAGGATGCGCTGCAGGCGCAGGTGCTCGGCGCGATGCGGCAGATCCTCGGCCGCCCGCAGCTGGGCATGGACGACGGGTTCTTCGAATCAGGCGGTCACTCGCTGCTGGCCGCGCAGCTGTGCGCGCGCCTGGGGCGCGAACTGGCGACCACGGTGTCACTGCGCCAGCTGTTCGACGCGCCGACCGCGCGCCAGCTCAGCGAGCTGCTGCGCGCCCGCGCCGGCGTCGCGCAGGCCGCCGCGCCGACGATCCCGAAGCTCGCCGATCCATCCACCGCGCCACTCACCCCGATGCAGGAGCGGCTGTGGATCCTCGAGCAGATCGAGCCGGGCGGCGTGACCTGGAACACCCCGTCGGCGCACCGCCTGCGCGGGCCGATGGACGAGCAGGCCTTCGCCCGCGCCTTCGCCGAGATGGTGCGTCGCCAGCCGGCGCTGCGCACCATCATCGTCGAGGACGACGATGGCCCCCGGCAGAAGGTGCTCGACGAGGTCGACGTGCCGCTGCTGCCACCGCTCGACCTGTCGCACCTGCCCGAGGACGCGCGCATGCGTGCGCTGTACGACGACCTCGAGGCGCAGACCGCGGTGCCGTTCCAGCTCGACCGCGGGCCGCTGTTCCGGGCCCGGCTGTACCGGCTGGCCGAGGACGACCACGTCCTGTACTTCATGACCCACCACGTGATCTGGGACGGGTGGTCGTTCGACATCCTCTACACCGAGATGTCGGCGCTGTACGAGGCCTTCGCCGCCGGCCGGCCCTCGCCGCTGCCGCCGCTGGAGACCACCTACACCGAATATGCGGCCTGGCGCGCGGACGCGCTCGCGGGCGGGGCGGTGGACCGCCACCTGGAGTTCTGGAAGCGGCACCTGGACGGTGCGACAGAACCGCTGCGCCTGCCCGAGGATCTGCCGCGGCCGGCCAAGGCCAGCGGCACAGGCGGCACCGACTGGGTGCACGTGGACCTGGCCACCACCGAGGCCCTGCGCCAGGTCGGAACCCGGGCCGGCGCCACGCTGTTCATGACCCTGCTGGCGGCCTACTACGTGCTGCTGCACCGGCTCAGCGGCCAGGACGACCTGGTGGTGGGACTGCCGTTCCGCAACCGCCCCACCGAGGCCCTCGAGAAGGTGATGGGCTTCTTCGTCAACCTGCTGCCGCTGCGCCGCAGGCTCGACCCGTCGATGCCGTTCCTGCGCCTGGTCGAGGAGGTCAAGGCCGGCGTGGTGGAGGCGTTCGAGTATCCCGACCTGCCGTTCGAACGGCTGGTGCGCGAACTCCAGGTGCCGCGTGATCCCTCGCGCTCGCCGGTGTACCAGGCGGTGTTCTCGTTCCAGGACGTGCGCGCGAGGAACCTCAACTGGGGCGACCTGTCCCACGAACACCTGCTGATGTTCCAGAAGGGGATGGCCAACGACCTGGGCATCTGGTTTCTGGAGCATCCGGCCGGGCTGTCGGGGGCGATGGGCTACAACGCCGACATCATCACCGCCGCGGGGGCGCGTGCGATCGCCGAGCGCTTCGAGGCGCTGCTGCGCTCGCTGTGCCAGGACCCGGCCCAGGCCATCGGCGATGCCAACCTGCTGTCCCCGTCCGACCGCGCGCGCCTGGCCGAGTGGAACTCCACCACCCGGCCGCTGCCGCCCTACCGCTCGGCCCATGGCCTGCTCGCCGCGCAGGCGGCGCGCACGCCGGACCAGGTGGCGCTGCGCTTCGGCACGACGGCGCTGACCTACGCGCAGCTGCACGCGCGCGCCGCGCGCATCGCCGGCGCCCTGCGCGCGCGCGGCGTGCGGCCGGGAGACCGGGTCGGCGTGTGCCTGGAGCGCTCGCCCGACCTGCTCGCCACGCTGCTGGCGACATGGCGCTGCGGCGCGGCCTACGTGCCGCTCGACCCGGCCTATCCGGCCGACCGCCTGGCCTACATGGCCAGCGACGCCGGCCTGGCCCAGGTGGTGGCCGAGGGCGCGCTGGCCGATCCGCTGGGGCTGGAGCGCGGGCGGCTGCTGCTGCTCGACGCGGATGCGGCGGTGATCGACGCGGCCGCGGCCGTGCACGACGCCGCCGACCCGGTCGGGCGCGAGGCGGCCGCCTATGTGATCTACACCTCCGGCTCCACCGGCAAGCCCAAGGGCGTGGCGGTGCCGCACGGCGCGGTGCTCAACTTCCTCGACAGCATGCGCGAGGCGCCCGGCCTGGACGCGGACGACGTGCTGCTCGCGGTCACCACGACCTCGTTCGACATCTCGGTGCTGGAGCTGTTCCTGCCGCTGGCGGTGGGCGCGACGATCGTGCTGGCCGCGCGCGAACAGGCGCTCGAGGGCGACGAGCTCGCCGCGCTGCTCGCACGTGAATCGGTCACCGTGCTGCAGGCCACGCCGTCCACCTGGCACCTGCTGCTGGACGCGGGCTGGCGTGCGCAGGGGAAGTTCCGCGCGCTGTGCGGCGGCGAGCCGATGTCGGCCGAACTGGCCTCGCGCCTGCTTGCGGCGGGGGCGGAACTGTGGAACGTGTACGGCCCCACCGAGACCACGGTGTGGTCCACCTGCGCCCGGATCGAGGCCGCGCCGGGCGACGCCCCCGACATCCACGTCGGGCGGCCGATCGCCAACACCACCGTGTGGGTCCTGGACGCGCGCGGCCAGGTCTGCCCGCCGGGCGTGGCGGGCGAACTGTGCATCGGCGGCGCCGGCGTGACCCTGGGCTACCTCGGCCGCGAGGAACTGACCGCCGAGAAGTTCATTCCCGACCACGTCGCCCCGGTCGACCACGACACCGGCCTGCCGCCGCGCCTGTACCGCACCGGCGACCGCGCCCGCTGGCGCCAGGACGGCGTGATCGAGCACCTGGGCCGGATGGACTTCCAGGTCAAGCTGCGCGGCCACCGCATCGAGCTCGGCGAGATCGAGGCGGTGGTGGAGGCGCAGCCGGGGGTGTCGCGCGCGGTGGCCGTGGTGCGCGAAGACCAACCGGGCGACCAGCGCCTGGTGGTGTACCTGGCGCGTGCCGGTGCCGGCCCCGACGAGGCCGCGCTGCAGGCCGCGCTCCGGCGCACGCTGCCGGCCTACATGGTCCCGCAGCACGTGGTGGCGATGGACGCACTGCCGCTGCTGCCCAACGGCAAGGTCGACCGCAAGTCGCTGCCGGCGCCGGCGCAGGCCACGCCGGCCGCGGCGGCCACGGGTGGCGGCCGCCATGCCGACCCGCGCGTGCAGTACCTGGCCGAGCTGTGGACCGCGCTGCTCGGCGTGGAAGCCGGCCCGCAGGACAACTTCTTCGACCTGGGCGGCCACTCGATGCTGGCGGCGAAGATGGCCAGCCGCGTGGCGCGCGAGACCGGACACCGCATCCGGCTGATGCCGCTGGCGACCCAGACCCTGGCCCACCTCGCCGCCGAACTGCCACTGCAGTCGCTGCCCGGTGCGCCGGCGCCGGCCGTGCCGGCGCCCGCTGCGGTGCCGCCCCCGTCCGCCGCCCAGGTCGTGCGCGGCGAGCGCGCGCTGTACTTCGGCGACGCGCCGCGGCGGCTGTTCGGCATGCACCATGCCAGGGCCGACGCCCGCGCCGGGCGTCCGCTGCTGGTGCCCGCGCCGCTGCTGCAGGAAGGCGTGGTCTGCCAGCGCGCCCTGTGGACGGTGTGCGACGCGCTGGCCGCGTCCGGCGGGCAGGCGCTGCGCTTCGACTGGTACGGCAGCGGCGAGTCCGCGGGCGATTCGGCCGAGCTGACCCTCGAGGGGATGGCCGGCGACCTGGCCCGGGCGCAGGCGTTCATCGGCGGCGACCCCAGGATCCTCGCCCTGCGCAGCGCCAGCCTGCCGGTGCTGCACGCGGCGCTGGCGCGCGGCCAGGCGGTGGACCTGGTGCTGTGGGATCCGTGCCTGTCGGGCGCGCGGCTGCTGGCGCGATGGCGCGGCCAGCACCGCGTCCAGCTGACCGCGGCAGGGCGCTACCTGCGCGAAGGCCGGGCTCCGGTGGCCGCGGACGAACTGCTGGGCTTCGACCTGTCGCCCGGGCTGCCGGCCGCGCTGGAAGCGCTCGATTTCCGCCAGGCCGTGCTGCCGGCCGGCAGCCGTGTGACCGTGGTGACCTGGGCCGAGGCCATGGACGGGGCGGAGTCCTTCGTCGCCGCCCAGCGCGAGGCCGGCCTCGAGGCCACGCACGTGGTGCTGCAGGCCTCCGACATGCCCGACTGGGACGATGCCTCGCGGTTCGAGGCGCAGGTGTTCCCGCGGCGCAGCGTGGCCGAGGTCGCCGCCCTGATCCAGGAGATGCCCGCATGAACCTCCAGGCCGCCGTGCCCTTGCCCGCAGCGGCGCATGACACGTCCGCGCCGTCCGACCGCGGCTACGAGGAGCGCGTCCACCGCTTCGGCGACGGCCTGGTCGGCGTCGCGACGCTCCCGGCCGGCCGCGCCCCGCGCGCGACCGCGCTGATCCTGCTCAACGCCGGCCTGGTGCACCGCATGGGGCCGTTCCGGCTCTACGTGCAGATGGCGCGCCGCCTGGCCGCGGAGGGCTACGTGGTGCTGCGCTTCGACCAGTCGGGGCTGGGCGACAGCCCGCTGTCGAGCCAGCACAGCGACAACCGCAAGCGCGACGAGGTGCGCGCGGCGATGGACCTGCTCGAACGCGAGGCCGGCGTGCGCCGGTTCGTGCTCGGCGGCATCTGCTCGGGCGCCGATGACAGCTTCAACATCGCGCCGCTCGAGCCCCGGGTCGCCGGACTGGTCCTGCTCGACGGGGTCAGCTACCGCACCCGCGGGCACAAGTTGCGCCACTACCTGCCGCGCCTGCTCAATCCCTTGCGCGTACTGCGGGCGCTGTGGCGGCGCCTGGTGCCGCGGCGCGAGCCGCCGCGCGCGGTCGGCAACGACGACCTGCGCGACTTCCCCACGCGCGACGAGGCGAGCAGGCGGCTGCTGGCGCTGGACGCGCGCGGCTGCCAGGTCCTGCTGCTGTATACCGGCGGGGTGGCCTCGTACCACAACCACCGCCGCCAGGCGCTGGAGGCTTTCGGCCCGGTGATGCGCTCGTCGAACATGGCCACCGAGTACTGGCCCGAGTGCGACCACACCTTCTACGTGCGCAGGCACCGCGAGAAGCTGTTCGCCTGCCTGCAGGACTGGATGCAGGCGCGCTTCCCTGATTGATCCGCGGCGATTGATCCGCGAGCGCCCCGCGTCGGGCGCGGCCTGCTCCCGGCGGACATCCGCGATCCCGCGCCACGAGGTTCCGGATCGAACGGGTGGACGGCCCGGGGCGGCCCGCATCGCCGTGCGACCGGGCAGCCGTCTGCTGGTGGAGCCTGCCCCGCGCGGCAGCAAACCGCCGCCCGGCGGGGACGCCCGGATGCGTCGTGCATCGACGCGCGACGGCGATCGGTGCGGTCTCAGGCGCTTGACCGCCTGCGGCCAGGACCCGGTGCCGGCCCCGGAATCGCCTGGCCGGATGCCGGCGCGCCCCCGTTCCGGGGGCGCGCAAGGTGGGACCGGTCTGTGCGCCGCGGCTCAGGCGGCAGCGACGGCCCGCTGTCGTGGCGCCTCGGGCGCCGGCTCGACCGGACGGGCGAGGTCGGTGCGCAGGTCGAACACCCGGCCTTTCGCCTGCCCGCGCCAGTCGTGGGCGTTGGCCACGTCGGTGCACAGCAGCAGCAGCTCGGCGTGCTCGAGGACTTCCTCCGGTTCCGACACCAGCATCTGCGCCAGGTGCGGCAGGTGGCGGTCGATGTAGCTCAGGTTGCGGCCGCGCAGGCGGCCGAGGCTGACGTTGGGATCGTAGATCTTCACCGAGTAGCCCCAGCCGGTGAGCGTCTCCACCATCTCGACCATCGGGCTCTCGCGCAGGTCGTCGGTGCCGTTCTTGAAGCTCAGGCCGACCAGGCCGATCTTGCGGCTGCCCTCGTCGCGCACCATCTTCAGCGCGCGCTTGAGCTGGTTCTCGTTCGAGGCCATCACCGAAGGCAGCAGGTTCAGGCGCAGCGCCGCGTGCTCGGCGAAACGGTTGATCGCGCGCAGGTCCTTGGGCAGGCAGGAGCCGCCGAAGGCGAAGCCCGGGCGCATGTAGGCCGGCGAGATGTTGAGCTTGGTGTCCTCGCAGACCAGGCGCATCACCGCGTGGCCGTCGGCCCCCATCGCCTTGGCGACCGCGCCGATCTCGTTGGCGAACGCCACCTTGACCGCGTGGAAGTTGTTGCAGGCGTACTTCACCAGCGCCGCGGTGCGCGGGTCGGTGACGTGCTTGCCGGCCTCAACCGCGGCGTACAGGTCCAGCACCGGCCGGGCGTGCGCCTCGTCCTCCGCGCCGACCAGCACGTACGGCGGGTGGTAGTAGTCCTTGAGCGCCGAGCCCTCGCGCAGGAACTCGGGGTTGTTGCACAGGACCACTTCGGCCGGGAAGCCGGGGCCCAGCTCCTCGTCCAGCGCCGGCCGCATCTGGGTCTCCAGCAGGCCCGGCAGCAGGGTCGAGCGGATCACCACGTGGTAGGACTTGGGCGCGGCGCGCAGCGCCTTGCCGATCGAGCGGATGACGGCCTCGAGCACGTGGGTGGTCACGCTGCCGTCGTCCATCGACGGCGTGCCGACCGCGATCATCGCGATCTCGGACTTCGCCACCGCTTCGGCGGTGTCGGTGGTGGCGGCCAGGCGGCCGGCGGCCACCTGCCCGGCGACCAGCTCGTCCAGGCCGTTTTCCCGGATCGGGGCCTGGCCGGCGTTGATCTCGGCCACCTTGTCCGCGTCGATGTCGACGCCGATGACGGAGTGACCGTCCCTGGCCAGGCAGGCGCCGGTCACGCAACCGACGTAGCCCAGGCCGAACACCGCAACATTGCTCATGATTTCAGTGGCTCGCTACTGGAAAGGAAAGGGTGGGGCGTGGCCCGGCGCACGCTGCCGCGCTCGCGGACGCGCGCGAGCACGTCCAGGCAGATCGCCTCGAACTGGCGGGCGATCGGCTCGCTGCCGTAGTGCGCGCGGACGAAGGCGTCGGCGGCGTCGCCGATCCGGCGCCGCAGATCCGCGTCGTCGAGCAGGCGCAGCACGTCGGCGGCGAACGCCTCCGGATCGTCGGCCTGCAGGTAATGGGTGCCGGGCTCGACCGGCAGGCCCTCGGCGCCGATCGTGGTGCTGACCGTGGCCCGTGCCATCGCCATCGCCTCGTAGATCTTCAGCCGGGTGCCGCCGCCGACGAGCAGCGGCACCACCACCACCGAGGCCGCGGCCAGGTAGGGGCGCACGTCCGGCACCGAACCGGTGACCTCGATCCCGGGGCGCTCGGCCAGCGCGCGCACCGACGGCGGCGGGTTGCGGCCGACGATCTGGAAGGTCGCGTCGGGGCGGGCCTCGCGCACCCGCGGCCAGACCTCGTCGCAGAACCAGCGCATGCCGTCCTGGTTGGGCAGCCAGTCCATCGAGCCGAGGAACATCACCCGGCCCTCGACCTCGTCCCCGGGACGCGGCTCGAACAGTTCGGTGTCGACCGCGGTGTCGATCGCGTCGACGTCGCGCCAGCCGTAACGCTCGGCGAAGATCCGCGCGTCCTGGCGGCTGACCGCGATCACGTGGTCGAAGTGGTTGCCGCACGCGGCCTCGAACGCGGCCATGCGGCGGTACTGGTTGCGCATGTAGGCGCGCATCAGGGCGCCGCTGGTGACCTCCGCGTGGCGCTCGAGGATCTGCGCCTCCACGTTGTGCTGGAACAGGATCGAGGGCGGCAGTTCGAGCCCGGCGAGGTGGCGCACCATCTGCACGGTGTCGCAGATCACCAGATCGAAGGCCTCGCGGCGCAGCAGGTCCGCGATCCGGCGCCGCAGCGCGGGATCGTAGTTGCGGTCGACGGCGTAGGGACGCGAGGAGGCGAGGTTGGCGAGCGCGCCGAGGTAGAAGCCGGCGCTGCCGTGCGGGGAGACCTCGCCCGGCACCGCCTCGACCTTCATGCCGAGCGCCTCCATCTCGGGCAGGAACGCTTCCTCGCCCCGGCGCAGGTTGCATACGTAGGTCACGTCGTGCCAGCGCGCCAGGTGCTTGAGCAGGTTCAGCACGCGGATCTTCCCGCCGGTGTCGCGCGGGAACAGGATCTGCTTGTGCAGGAACAGGATCTTCAGGCGCGGCTGGCCGCTGGTGTCGGGCATGGGTGTGCTCGCGGATGCGCGGGCGCGGTGCGCCCTTGCCGAAGGGTCTGTCCGTTCGAACGTCAACCGGCGGCGGATGGGGACAGCAGGCGCGAGACGCGCGCGCGGTCGGCGCTGTGGCGGAGGAAACGCGCGATCTCGGCCACGGCCTCGCGGCGGTCGCGCGGCCCGGTGGCCGGCGCCGGCGGCGGCGCGTCGAGGCCGCGGCCGATCGCCTCGGCCAGCGCCGCGGGCTGCTCGGGCGGGACCAGGATGCCGGCGCCCAGCGAGGCGATCTCGGGAATGCCGCCGACGTCGCTGGCCACGTAGGGCGTCCCGCAGGCCGATGCTTCCAGCAGCACGTTGGGAATGCCCTCCGAACGGCTGGGCAGCACGAACAGGTCGGCCGCGCGCAGCCACGCCGGCAGCTCGGCGTGGGCGCGGCTGCCGTGGAAGCGCACGCGCCCGGAGAGCCCCAGGGACTGCGCCTGCGCCTCCAGGCGCGCGCGCTCGGCGCCGTCGCCCACCAGGTGCAGGCACCAGTCGTCGCGCTGCGCGGCGAGCGCCTGGCAGGCCTGCAACAGGACGTCGACGCCCTTGACCGGAAGCAGGTTGCCGATGAACAGCAGGTGGCGCCGGCCGTCGTCGAAACCGACGCCGCGCCGGGCCGCGTCGCGGTCGCCCGGGTGGAACAGGCTGCGGTCGACGCCGTCGAGGATGGTCGCGACCCGGTCCGGCTCGGCGCCCAGCGCGACCACGCGCGCGGCCAGGTCGGCCGATACCGCGATCACCCCGTCGGCCGAGCGCAGCGCCTCGCGGGTGCCGCGGGCGCGGGCCGGGAATTCGTCCATCCGCCGCACGTCGCTGCCGTGCACCAGCACCACCACCGGCAGCCCATGGCGGCGCGCCAGTCGCACCGCGGCCCAGCCGTCGGGATAGGCCCAGGTCGCGAGCACCACGTCCGGTGCCAGCTCGTGCACCGCGCGCGCGAACGCCCCGGCGACGCTGGCCTGGAAGAAGCGCCCGTACTGGCTGCGCAGCACGCCGGGCGTGTACCAGTAGCGCGGATGTTCGACCGGGATGCCGTCGCAGGTGGTGCGGCGCCCCCGGGGGATCTTCGCGCCGCGTCCGCGCAGCGCCCATTCCTCGCGCCAGGACACCGGCGCGACCAGCCGCAGTTCGTTCGTTTCGGCGAGGAACCGGAAGCGGTGGCGGTTGAACGCGGCCCGGTGCGGCTGCAGCGGGTTCGGGTAGAGGTTGGTGAGGGCGAGGATTCTCATGCGGTGCGGGGTGTGGACGCCGCGCCGGGGCGCGGCGGCGCAGGGTGGGCGGGTTCCGGCCGGGGCGGCGCGGCGTGGTGCGCGATGGCGGTGCCGCCGCGACGCTGGCGCGTGTCCACGCCAACGGCATCGCTGTCTCCGGACAACGTCGCCATGCGCGGGATCCGGACAGCGCGGCGCGGCGGTCAGCCCGGTTCGCCGACGCCCGGGCCGGGCTCGCGCTGGCGCAGGACGCGGGCCGGGATCCCGCCGACCGTCGCCCCCGCCGGGACGTCGTGCACCACCACGGCGTTGGCGCCGACGCGGCAGTAGTCGCCCAGCGCGACCGCGCCCACCACCTTGGCGCCCGCGCCGAGGAACACGTGGCTGCCCAGCACCGGCGAGGCCTGCTTCTCCGCGCCGATCGTCACCTGGTGCTCGACGTAGACGTGCGCGCCGCCGCGCACGCTGCCGTTGATCACCACGCCCTGGCTGTGGATCAGCACGAAGCAGGGCCCGAACTCGGCGCCGCGGCCGATGATGCACTGGCCGAAGAAGGCGTTGAGCTTGTTGAACAGCATCGCCAGCGGCGCCAGCCGGTGCCGCTGCGACCACTGCATGGCGCGGTAGCAGGCCATGGCGAAGGTGCCGTCGGTGAGCAGCGTCTTGAGCAGGTTGCGCGGACGGTCGTCGCCGTAGCACCACCTGGACTTGGCCTTGAGATCGTCGACGAACAGCATGCTTCTCCCGCCGGCGGTGGCCGGAACGCGTCCCCCAGTGAACGCATCGCGCCGCGGTTTCCGGCCGCGGGCGCCGTGCGCGTGCCCGGTTCCGCCCGCATTCCGCGTTCATGAGGTGGACGACCGGACAGGGGAAGCTGCGGATGGACCGGGTGAGCGTGGTGATGCCCGCCTACAACGCGACCGCGACGCTGGAGGCCTCCATGCGCTCGGCGCTGGCGCAGACCCACGCCGACGTCGAACTGCTGGTGGTCGACGACTGTTCCACCGACGGCACCTGGGACGTGGTCCAGCGCCTGGCCGCGGAGGACCCGCGGGTGGTGCCGATCCGGCAGCCGCGCAACGCCGGCGTCGCCGCCGCCCGCAACGCCGGCATCGAGGCCGCCACGGGACGCTACATCGCCTTCCTCGACAGTGACGACCGCTGGTACCCGGACAAGCTCGCCATCCAGCTGGCGGCCATGCGCACGGAAGGGGCCGCGGTCGGCTACGCGGCGTACGAACGCGTGGACGCGGCGGGACGGGTCCTGTCGCGGGTCCGGCCGCCGCCACGGGCGGGCTACGCGCGGATGCTCAAGGGCAACTGCATCGGCAACCTGACCGGGATCTACGACCGCGCGATCGGCGAGCCGCGCTTCAGCCGGATGGGCCACGAGGACTACGCGTTCTGGCTGCAGGTGGTGCGGATGGCGGGACAGGCGGTGTGCGCGCCGCCCGAACGGATCCTCGCCTCGTACCTGGTGCGCCCGGGGTCGCTGTCGGCCAACAAGCTGCGCGCGGCGCGCTGGCAGTGGCGGATCTACCGCGAGAGCGAGCGGCTGGGGATCGTGCGCGCGGGCTGGTACTTCGCCCACTACGCGGCCCAGGCGGTGCGCAAGCGGATCTGACGGGTCCGCCGTCCGGGCCGGCCGGGCGCCTGCGCAGCCGCGTGAGCCCGGTCACACCCGGGTCGTGAGCCCGGTACGCGCTGGCGGCTGCAGGCGGCCTTTTGCGCCCGTGGCTCGCGCGTTCAGCTTTGCCGTGACACATTCGCCGGGCCGTGCGCCGGGCGAGAGGCCGGTGCGCGGAAACCAGGGGGAAAACGCACTCGCAACAGCCACAGCCCGAGGGATTCCCCCGATGCCACGCAGCACCCTGACGACCGCCCTGGTCCTGGCTCTGGCCAGCGCCCCGGCGTGGTCGGCCGAACTCTTCGTCTCCACCTCCGGCAACGATTCCAGCGCCGACGGCAGCAGCGCGCGTCCCTACCGGACCATCGGCCGCGCCATCTCGGCATCGCGCGCCGGCGACACCGTCACCGTCCTCAACGGCACCTACAACGAGTGCGTGCGCCTGCGCCACCGGCTGACCCTGCGCTCGCCGTCGGGCCAGCGGGCCCACATTGCCTGCAGCACGTCGACCGCCAACTCGGTCGGCATCCAGGTGGATCCGGGCGCCTCCGGCAGTCGCATCGCCAACCTGGAGATCAGCGGCGGCTACTACTACGGAATCATGCTCCAGACCGACTGGTACCAGGGCGGGCCGACCTCGGCCACCGGTGCCTCCAACGTGGTCATGGAGGACCTGCTCGTGCGCGACTCCGGCCGCGACGGCATCAAGATCACGCCCAAGTCCAACGGCGCCATCATCCGCCGGGTCGAGATCCGCAACACCGGCCGTCGCGACCCGAGCAACGCCGACGGCATCGACAACGTCAACGGCGACGGCATGGTGGTCGAGGACAGCTATATCCACGACACCGCCACCACCGGCCTGTACTTCAAGGGCGGCGCCCGCAACGTGGTGATCCAGCGCAACCGGATCGAGAACACCGGCGACGCCGGCATCCTCGCCGGCTTCGACACCAGCCCGGAGTACTTCGACCTGCGGGTGAACCCGGACTACTACGAGGCCATCGACGGCATCGTGCGCAACAACGTCGTGCGCAACACGCGCTACGCGGGCATCGGCCTGTATGCCTCGAAGAACACCGTCGTGGCCAACAACACGATCGTCAACGCGGCGAGCGGCGGGCACTCGGCGATCTATTTCGGCGTCACCTTCCAGGACTGGGAACCCCAAGCCAAGCGGCCTGCCAACGTCAATCCCAAGGTCGTCAACAACCTGATCATCCAGAGCAACAACCGCTGCGTGGAGATCCGGTACTCGAACGAACTGGGCGGGCTGTCGGGCCTGAGCGGCTCCCCGGGCACCGACTGGAACGGCTACGGCAACGGCTGCGTGTTCCGCGACGGCCGGCCCACGACCTCGTTCAGCCAGGGCAACCTGTCGCAGTGGCGCAGCGCGCTCAATGTCGACGCCAACAGCAAGCAGGCCGCCTACAGCGTGACCTCGGACGGCCACCTGCCCGCGGGCAGCCCCGCGATCGACGCCGGTACGGTGCTGGCCGAGGTGACCGACGACATCGACGGCCAGGCCCGCAGGGCCCCGTACGACCTGGGCGCCGACGAGGTGGGCGGTGGATCGCCGCCGCCGCCTACCTCGCCGCCATCGGGGCGTCGCAGCACCGGCTCGCAACCGCTGGCGCCGCCGTCCATCGCGCAGGCGGCCGCGCCGCGGTCGGCGGCGGCTCCGGCGAGGCCGGTTGCGGCCACGCCCGCCCCGGCCGCCGCCGCCGCCGCC
>Ga0123332_1002540_pt1 | contig 17239 bp, 14 predicted proteins | sample BioC12SIPDNA_4_FD_89958 | JGI IMG/M metagenome (GOLD analysis project Ga0123332, IMG submission 89958) | Anaerobic biogas reactor microbial communites from Washington, USA - Biogas_R2_A C12 SIP DNA | ecosystem: Engineered > Bioreactor > Anaerobic > Unclassified | place: Washington, USA...
ACGCGGATGCTCGTCCGCCTCGTCTGCACCAATCCGGCCGGCGAGATATGGCTGCAGGCGCGCAAGCCCCCCTGGAAACGCACTTCGGCCACCTGCGGCTTCATCCAGAGCTGGAAGTGCAGATGGCAGGCGATACCTTGCATGAGATTCTGATCGGGCAGCTGACGCTGGCGCCCGCTGTGGCGAGCCAGCAGATCCAGGTGCGGGGGCAGGTGTGGAAGGTGAGGGCGCTCGGCGATCTCTTCGAGCAGTGCCAGTCTATCTACTCGCACGTCCTGCGGTCGCAGGGCATCTCCACGCCGGGCGCTCTTTAGCTCGCGGTGCCGTCAGCGGGCGCCGCAGCGGACCCGGCTCGACGGACCTTCGCATCCAGCCGGGCCAGCGCCTCCTCAAGCCGGCACAGCGTCTCGTCCAGCTCGGTGTAGATCCGGCTCGCCGGTCGCTCTGAGGGCTGGCGCGCCGAAAGGATGCGGCGAAGCACCCGCGGGCTGTAATCGGAATCCCAGATCTCCTGCATTTCTTCGACCAGCAACCGGCGGCTAACCGGAATGCCGTGGCGCGTGAGGATCTCCTTGTAGTGGGCAAAGTCCTGGGCGAGGTCGAGGGTCACCGACTCAAAGCCGTGGCGGGCAATTGTCAGGCGGGCCGAATAGCGCATGATGTTGTCGAAGTGCATATGCTCGTCGTCAGCCCGAGGCTCCACGAGGATGATGTCTACGTCAGGGTAGCGGCGCCGGAGTTGCTTGACGTGGTAATGCAGGCCAGAGTGCAGCAAGATCGCCAGCACCTGGGAAGTAACGGCCTGGACGCCCCGGTCGCTGATATGCCCGTCGGCGCGGTCGCGGCGAAGGACGCTCTCACCACCTTCGCTGTCAAAAGGCACGACCGGGTTGATGCAGACCACGAGCTTCGCCCCCTGTTCGATAGCCAGGTCGAGGCTGGCATTGCCGCGCAATCCACCATCGACGTATTCCCTCTGACCGATGCGCACCGGCTTGTACAGGAAGGGCATCGCCGCCGAAGCCGCTACCGCCTGCGAGATGGTCGCCTGCTCGTCGTAGCCGGCGCCAAAGACGGCCCGCTCTCCGTTGTCGAGGTCGGTAGCGATGATGTAAAGCTGCCGCTCCAGGTCGCCGAAGCGGTTGCTGACGTTGGCCTGCTTAAGCACGCGGCGCACGTACCGCTCCAGGCCGGCGCCATCGTAGAGGCCCGGCGGCAGCAGCTCGAGAAGCTGCCAGAGAAGGTCAAAGAGGGTCGTGTCGCCGCGCCCCTGCTGCACGTAGGCAGACCAGGCCGCCAGGAGCTTGCGCGGAAACCGGACCGTACTCTGCAACAACCCGGCCGGGTCGATGGGGAAAATATCGCCCCGCCGGATCGGGGCGATCTCAGGATGCTCCTCGTTCATCACGTCGAGCATCAGGCCGGGGCTGAAGCCCGCCGCCAGCATTGCCGCCACGAGGGCGCCCGCGCTGGTGCCGACGAAGATATCAAAATCGTTGACAGTGCGGTCCACGAGCAAGTCGTCAATGGCCCGCAGCGCGCCAATTTCATAGACGGCGCCGGTCAGGCCGCCGCCGGCCAGGACGAGCGCCGTCTTCCCTGGGGTTGGAGCCATGCTTAGCCGCCTCTGTTGAGGCTCGGTGATGTGCAGCACTTGCACTGATTTCATTGTATCGTGTGCCAGCCGGCGCGCAATTAACGCAATGCGTAACCGATCCGGCTCGTTTGGTGGTAGAATGGGCGTGGATGTGCCGGGCAGCCTGGGATATGGAAATCAACGGAGGACAAACATGGCATCCCTTTTCCCTAGCGAAGAATGGATTTTGGAGCTGATGGAGGTCGTCAACCAGAGCAGCGACTACGCCAAAGCGGCCGAAAAATGGGAAGGCGATCTGAACTTTATCGTCGAACCGGGTCCGGGGCTGCCGAAACCCGCGTGCCTCTACATGGACCTCTGGCACGGCAGCTGCCGCAGCGCCGGCCTCTTTCCCATCGGGGAAAAGAACGCCGAGTTTGAGATCAGCGCGCCGCTCGCCACCTGGCGCCAAGTGCTCGACGGCAAGCTCGATCCAATCATGGGACTGACGACCCGCCGGCTGAAGTTGAAGGGCAACCTCATGAAGATCCTTAAGACGCCAAAGGCGGCGATTGAGCTGGTCAACTGCGCGCGTCAGGTCGACACCCGCTTCCCGGCGTAGGCCATGAACGAGACAAACGGCCGCCCGCGCGTGGGCATCGCCCTGGGTGGGGGCGTCGTCCGCGGCCTGGCCCACATCGGCGTGCTGGCGGAGCTGGAGGACGCGGGCATCCCCATCGACATCGTGGCGGGCACGAGCGTAGGGGCCGTCGTGGGCGCGCTCTATGCCGCCGGGATGAGCACAGCGGAGATAGAATATATCGCCGGCAAGATCCGCTGGCGCGATCTGGCGCGTCCCGTCTGGCCCCGGCGAGGGCTGCTGACGTTTGAGCCGCTGGAGCGCACCTTCATCCGCCTGCTGGGAGACATCACCTTTGCCGATCTGGTGCGTCCCTTTGCCGCCGTCTGCACCGACATGCGCACGGGCCGGCAGGTGGTGATCGACAGGGGCCGGGTCGCGGCGGCCGTGCGGGCCAGCGCTTCCGTGCCCGTTGCCGTCGAGCCGCTGGAATACGAACCCTATCTGCTGGCCGATGGGGTGCTGGTCAACAACACGCCCGCGTCGGTGGTGCGCGCCCTGGGCGCCGACTACGTCATCGGCGTGGACATTCTCGCGCCCGATTTTATGCGCGGTGGGGGATTGCTGGGGATTGGCATCATGGCGCTGGAGATTGCCTTCGCCAACAGCGGCGGCTGCCACGCGGAGAGCGACTGCTATATCGCGCCGCGCCTCGGCGGGTTAACTTACGTCCTCTTCAGCGAGATGGAGACGTTTATCCGCCACGGGCGTGAAGCGGCGGCGGAGGCCCTGCCGGGGATACGCCGGGCGCTCAGGCTGTAGTCATTCCCGTCCGGCAGTAAAGAAAACGAGGGGCCTTGCGGCCCCTCGCAGATCTGGCTACTCGGCGGTCTTCTCGACCTCTTCTTCAGCCTGCTTTTCCTCCCCATCTTCACCGGGCAGCTCGCGGTCGATGAGACGGGGTGGCGGCGCGGTGGCCGGCTGGTCCACAGCGCCAATGCCCAGCGGCTGCCACTTCTGGCTGGCGTCGCCGCTGCGCAGGCGATGCTCGGCGCCGCCACGGGCATGCACGTCGCCAAAACCTTCCGGCTCGATGAACATGCGCTCCCCTTGCAGGAGACCGAGAATGCCTTCCTGCCCGGGCTCCAGCCGCCGTTCAACCTGCTCTTCCAGATGCTCGATCTCACGTGGGTCGTAGTCGTCCGGCTCCGTATACGTGGTGATGAAGCCTTCAAAGTTGCGCAGGACCACTTTGCCCGGCGACTGGGCCATCACGTAGTTGGGCGCTACCGGGATCTTGCCGCCGCCGCCCGGCGCATCGACGACGTAGGTCGGCACGGCATAGCCCGAAGTGTGGCCGCGCAGCCCCTCCATGATCTCGATACCCCTGCTCACGCTCGTGCGGAAATGACCGGAGCCGGCGACGAGATCGCACTGGTAGAGGTAGTAGGGACGCACGCGGATCTTGACCAGCTCGTGAACCAGCCTGCGCTGGATATGCACCGAGTCGTTGACGCCCGCCAGCAGTACGCTCTGGTTGCCAAGGGGCACGCCCGCGCGCGTCAGCCGGTCTGTTGCCGCCGCCAGCTCCGGGGTGATCTCCTTCGGGTGATTGACATGAATATTCAACCACATCGGATGGTACTTGCTAATCATCTCGCAAAACTCGGGGGTCACACGCATCGGCAGGAATACAGGCACGCGCGAGCCGATACGGATGATCTCTACGTGCGGAATCGCCCGCAGGCGCCCGAGGATCATGTCCAGGAGCTTCGGCGCCAGCACCATCGGGTCGCCCCCGGAAAGAAGGACATCACGGATCTGTGGCGTCCGCTCGATGTAGTCGATCTGCGCGTCGAACTCTTTGCGGCTGAAAGTCTGTGTTGGGTCGCCGACGATGCGGCTGCGCGTGCAGTATCGGCAGTAGCTGGCGCACTGCGTGGTCACCAGCATCAGCACGCGGTCAGGATAGCGGTGCACCAGACCGGGCACCGGCGAATGTTTGTCTTCGGCGAGGGAGTCCTCCATCATCGACTGGAAGGGCACCATCTCGCGGGCCGTGGGGATCACCTGCTTGCGCACGGGGCAATGGGGATCGTCGGGATCGATGAGGCTGGCGAAGTAGGGCGTAATGTCCACGCGGAAGAGCCCCTGCTGGCCCAACGCCTTGCGCTCGGAATCGGTGAGATTGATCACCTTCTCCAGTTCGGCGACGCTGTTGAGCCGGTTAGCCATCTGCCATCGCCAGTCCATCCACTGTTCGTCGGGAACATCCTGCCAGTAGGGGGCGCGGGTGTGGACAGGGTCGGTGACAGGTGTCGCAGTCTTCGCTTCACTCATGTGGGAACTCCTTCTAGGGTCATCTCGTTGCCTCCGCACGCCTCAGCCAGCACACTCCGGGAAAAGCGCTACACCCGGAGGCATTATAGGCTGATTTTACGGCGAAGGCGGGCTTTCGACAATGAGACTCATCGCCGGCTATTGTGCGGGCGCCAGGTTGAAGATCAGTTGGGCTGTCGCCGATGGACTCAGCGGATCGCCGAGCGACGCCTGTACCTGGACCTGGGTCAGGCCATCCGCGTCCGGCGGCAGCGACAGCTCGAGCAGCCAAAAACCGTTCCGGTCGGCCTCGACGGTCGTATCGGCCAGCACGCGCCCATCCTCGGTGGTCACGTTGATGTGCACTTCGCCATTGGGCGCGTTGTAGGCCACGCCGTTGACGTTGATGGTCTGCCCGCCGGTAAAACGCTGGCCGGCCGACGGGTGGGCAAAGGCGATGCTCTGCCCGCGCTCGTCGTCGCGGGGATAGATGGTGAGCGGCACCTGGGCGGCCATCCAGCCTTCGCTGCCGGGCTCGTCTTTGGTTACCACGGCACAAGCCGGCCCATCGACGTTCTCCGGCAGGATAACGTAGACCTGCCAGAATGTGCTGCCGTTCAGCATAAAGCTGTAATCGGTGACTTCTTCCTGGCAATCATTCATGAGCACAGCCACGTGCATCCTGCCGCCCGTGTCGGAGCGCAGATTGCCGTCGAAGTAGAGCGCGTGGCCGGCAGCGGCGATGAGATCGGGCTGGGGGCGGATGAGCGTGAGATAGCTTTCCGGCCGGGGCTCGGCCAGCTCGATGAAGACCGGGATCGTATCGGTGGTCAGGAGGCCGCCGCCGGCATCCAGCAGCGCCGCCGTCAGCTCGGCGCTGCCGTAGACGTTGGCCGGTATCTGCAGCGTGCCGCGCCAGCTACCCGTTTCCAGCTCTCCCGTCGCCGTGGCGATGGCCCAACCGGTGTGGCTGGTCAGCCCCAGCTGCAGGATCATGCCCGGCACGCTGTAGGTAAAGCCGCTGACTTCGACTTCGCCGCCCAGCGGGAGGCGCGCCCCCGGCGCCGGGCTACCGATGCTCAGGATGGGGGCGATGACCGGCGTCGGCGTGCGCGTGGCCGGGCGCGTCGGCTCCTGCGAAGTCGGCTGGGGCTGCGGCGTCGCCGTGGACAGATCCCGTGTTGCCGGCAGCGCCTCAGACTCATCCGCCGTCGGGGAAGCGGGCACAGGCGGGGCGGCAGTGGGGATGGGCGTCGGCAGCGCTGCCTCAGAACAGGCTGCCAATCCCAGTAGAAGGACGAGTAAAATGAGCGTTCTTGTAGTGTGCATAGATACCCTCTCCCTTCTCCGTTGGCCGAGAAGCGGCTCTATTATAGTCGCGATTTGCGTTTTCGCGGGCTTAGGCTTAGATCAGGCGGTTGATGCTTAACCCTGTCTTATTCCTCGTTCTGCTGCTGCTGGCCCTCGTGCTGGTAATTGCCACAGGCCGGATTCGAAGAGAGCGCAGCCACATCGTCGCCACGGCCGGCGTCGCGCTCATCCTGCTTCTCCTATTGGCAGCCCGCTTCACAGCCCTGCCGCTGTCGAGTCCCGGCTTCCCCTGGTCCTGGCTCATCGCAGAAACGAGCTGGTGGCCGGCGCTGGCCCTGTCGCTGCTGGCGCTGGTTGGGCTGCTGATCGCCGGGCCGGGAGCTACGGATTTCCGCCAGCACGCGCTCCTGCTACTCCTGCTTGCCGCCGGCCTTGCGGCAACGTGGGCCAATTCGCCCGCCACGCAGGTGGCGACGTGGACGCTGCTGGCGCTGCTCGTCTGGCTCCTGGTGCGCGCGAGCGCCCGGCCAGAACGCGGCGCGCTGCCCTGGCTCCTGGGCCTGGCGCCGCTGGCGCTCTGGCTGGCAGCGGCCGCCTTTCCCGCCGTCGCCACTGTCCCTGAGATGGAGACGTGGCGCGGGCCGGTATTGACGGAGACGTTGTGGCTTCTGGGCGTTTTCGTCGCGCTGGGCGCCTTTCCGTTCCATCTCTGGCGCCCGCGTCCCGAGCAGCAGCACGCGGCGATCGTAGCCATGGCCAACAGCGCACCGGCTGCGGCCGGCGTCGCCCTGCTCGCCGGACTCGCCGGCGGCGAGGCGATAGCCAGCTATGCCCTGCCACTGACCCTGGCCGGGCTGCTGGGCCTGCTCTGGGCCGCCTATCTGGCCTGGAGCCGGAGCGTGGCGCCGGCCCTCATCCTGGCCGAAGCCGGTCTGGTGCTCCTGCTGGGTGCGTGGGGCACGCCCGAGGCCGTGCTGGCCGAGGGCCGCGTCTTAATCCTGGCGGGCGGCGCCCTGCTGCTGGCCCCTCGGCTGCCGGATGAGGGTCCGTGGCGGCAGATTGCCCGCGCGCCGGCCCTGGCGGCGCTGGCAGCCGTTCCCCTGACGGCCGGTTTCACCGGGCGCGGCCTGCTCTATACGACCTGGCTGGAAAACGACAGATGGCTGCTGATCGTCGTCGCCGTGCTGACACAGATCCCTGTGCTGGCAGCTGGGCTGACGCGGGTCTGGCCCCGTTCGCGGCCTGCAGGCCGGCCAAAAGTATCGGAGCTTGCGCTGATGCTGCCACTCCTCGGGCTGATCTCCTGGCAGCAGATGGAAGAGATCGCCCCGCTCGTCTGGGGCGCGATTGCCCTGCAGATTGTCGGCGCTTTGGCCCTGTTCCGCTTCGCCAGCGAGGCCGGCGAGCTACAACAGGCCCTCCGGCAGGCAGTCGCCGTCCGGCTGGAGAAATGGCCGGACCTTGCTCCGCTGCGGGCAGCGGGCCGCCAGGCCGGCAACGCCCTCCGCGAGGCGACCATGCTCCTGGAGGGAGAGGGCGGCCTGCTGTGGATCGTCCTCTTTCTGGTTATCGTCTGGCTGGCGCGTTAATTGCTTATGTTAACTTTTCCGACGATCTTCGACTGGCTGGAACGGCTTGATTTTCTACGCGGGCTGCCGGCTGCCTACCTGGCCCTGCTCGCGGCGGGCATTCTGACGGTCATCTGGGACTGGCGTGTCGCCATTCTTGCCCTGGTGGTGCAGTACTTTGCCGTCGGCCTGCTCTATGCAGAGGTGCTCGATCCCCGCCTGGCGATAGTCAAGCTGCTGGTCGGCGTCTTCGTCTGCCTCATCCTCTATTTCACCGCCCGTCAGGTCGGTTGGGGAACGCTGCCGCCAGAGCTGAGCGCGGTTGAAGCGGGGCAGTGGCAGCGCGAGCGCCAGCTTCGTTTCGGCCGCTATCTCTCGCCCGGCAGCCTGCCCTTCCGTCTTCTGCTGGTGCTGCTCCTGATCGTAGTCGTTTTGACGCTATCCGGCCGGCCCGGCTACCAGCTCCCGGCTGTGCCCGAGGCTGTGAACCTCGCCGTCTATGCCCTGGTCGGCCTCGGCCTGCTCAACGCCGGACTGACGGGCGAGCCGCTGCGTAGCGGCATTGGCCTGCTGATGGTGCTCTCCGGGTTTGAGCTATTCTACAACACCGTGGAGCAATCCATTCTGATGCTGGCTTTCCTCGCCGGCGCGAATCTGGCGGTGGCGCTGGCCATCGCCTACCTGACCCAGGCGCGGCACGCTCTGCCGGCCCTGATGGACTGACGATGCTGGCTCTTATCCTGCTCCTCGTCGTGCCCTTACTGCTCTCCGCAGTGACTCTGCTGCTGAGGCGCTGGCCGAGCACGGCATCCTGGCTTGCGGCAGGCAGCGCGGCCTTGCTGGCGCTGGCTGTGGGCGCCGTCGTACCCGGCAGCGACGATCCGGCGCTGCAGTGGGAGCTGTTGGGCCGGCTGCTGGTGCTGGACGCCGCAACCGGCGAGATTCTCACGCTTCTTCACGCCGGGAGCGCGCTGCTGCTCTTGCTGGCGGCGCTATGGCCGCAGGGTCAGGACTTCGTGCCCGCGCTTCTGGCGTCGCTGGCGCCACTGGCCCTGGCGCCGATGGCCCGGCCCTTTGTCTTTGGCGCCGTCGCCCTTCTGGTGGCGGCGACCGTTCTCGTGGCTCTGATCCAGGCCGGGCGGGCAGGCTCGACCCTCGCCGCCACGCGCTACCTGACCGTGATGGTCCTGATGCTGCCCTTCTTCCTCGTGGCGGGCTGGATGCTGGAAACGGAGCAGCTCATTTTCCTGCGCACGCTCTGGCGCCTGCTCTTTGCCGGCTTCGGCCTCCTGCTGATGGGCATTCCGTTTCACTTCTGGCTGCGGCCGCTGATCCAGGAGGCGGCGCCGCTCGCCGTCGTCTTTGTCCTGGGCCTCAGCCAGCTTGTGCTCGTCGCCTTTGCCGGCGCCGTCATCGGCGGCAGCCCCGTGCTGGCGCAGACTGACCTCGGACTGTGGCTGCGCGTTCTCGGGCTGGCGACGATGGTCGCCGCCGCCCTGCTGCTGTTTGCGGCGAGAGAGACAGAACAGGCCATTGCCTATGCCGTCTTGCTGGACGCGGGCGTCGTGCTGGCAACATTGGGAGCGGGCGCCACGGGCGTGGCGACAGCGCTGACCGTGGTTCTGGCCCGCTCGCTGGCCCTGACGCTCGTGATGGTCGCGCTGCAACTGCTGCGCCAGGAAGAGAGCGGCGCGCAGCCGTGGTGGCTGCTGCTCGTGTTGGGCTACGGCGCTGTCTCTCTGCTCGGCCTGCCGCTGACGCCGGGATTTGCCGGGCGCTGGCAGGCGATTGCCCTGCTCGGCGCCCAGTCGCCATGGCAGGCGCTGCTGGCGGTGCTGGCCGTCGCCGTTGCCGCGGTCGGGCTGTGGCGGGCGCTGCCGCTTCCGGCGTTTCCACCAGCAGACAGGAAGCTGGATTGGCGGCTCATTGCAGGGCCACAGCTTATCGTTGCCGTGCTGCTCCTGGCGGCCCTCCTCCTGACGCTGTTCCCGAGCTGGCTGCCCGCGATGGCGGCGATTGGCAGCCCGCCTGCCTGAGCCCCCAAAACCCGGTGCCCAAAAGCTGCATTGCTTAAGCCACTCTGCTTTGCTAAAGTTAGCTGCCTGTCGCGCCAGGGCCGCAAGCCGGGAGGGCAATGGTCGGCTTGCGGCGAGGCCCGAGACACAAAAGACCGGGGCGGGCAGGCTGCTACTCTGCACGCCTGAACCGATGAAAGAGGATCACAAATCAATGAGCAGTAAACAGAAGTTGCTGGATCGCATCGCGTCACGCGATTTGACGGTCGGCATTGTCGGCGTCGGGTACGTCGGCCTGCCACTGGCGGTAGCCTTTGCAGAGGCGGGTTTCGACGTCGTCGGCGTGGACGTCGATCCCGCTAAGGTCGATTCGCTGAATGCTGGCTGTAGCTACGTAGAAGACATCCCTGACAGGATCCTGCAGCCGCTCGTCGCGTCGGGTAAGTTCCGCGCGACCACCGATTACGCCGAACTCGCCGGAGTAGACGCCGTTTCGATCTGTGTGCCCACCCCGCTGGGCAAATCGAAGGATCCCGATATCTCCTACATCATCGACGCCACCGAGCGTATTGCAGCTTACGGCTGGGCGGGCAAGCTCGTCGTTCTGGAAAGCACGACCTACCCGGGAACGACCGAAGAGGTTATCCTGCCCAGGCTGAGCGAAAACGGCTGTCAGGTGGGCCAGGATTTCTTCCTGGCCTTTTCGCCTGAGCGGATCGATCCGGGCCGCACCGACTACACGGTGTGGACCACGCCTAAGGTTATCGGCGGCATGACGCCGGCCTGCCTCGAAGTGGCGGTCGCGCTTTATGGCACGGTCGTCGCCCAGCCCGTGCCCGTCTCCAGCCCTGCCGCGGCGGAGATGGTCAAGCTGCTGGAGAACACCTTCCGCGCCGTAAACATCGGCCTCGTCAACGAAGTTGCCCTGATGTGCGACCGGCTGGGGCTGAATGTCTGGGAAGTGGTCGAGGCGGCGGCGACCAAGCCCTATGGCTTCATGCCCTTCTACCCGGGGCCGGGTCTGGGCGGTCACTGCATTCCCATCGACCCGCACTATCTGAGCTGGAAGTTACGGACGCTGAACTACACGGCGCGCTTTGTCGAACTGGCGGACGACGTGAACCGGCATATGCCTGACTACGTCGTGAGTCGGGTCGGCGAAGCGCTGAATAGTGTGCGCAAAGCGATTAACGGCAGCCGCATTCTGATCCTCGGCGTGGCCTACAAGCCCAACGTTAGCGACGTACGGGAGAGCCCGGCGATGGACGTGATTTTGCTCCTGCAGCAGAAAGGAGCCGAGGTCAGCTACCATGACCATCTTGTACCGGACCTGACACACGAGGGTATTCCGCTACAGTCGGTGGAGCTGAGCGACGAGGCTCTACAGAGCGCCGATTGCGTCGTCGTCGTTACCCACCACGACAGCTTCGACTGGCAGCGCATCGCCGATCAGGCAGCGCTCGTTCTGGACACGCGGAATGCACTGCGGCATTACGCCGGACGGGCGCGGGTGATTCCGTTGTAGCGAACGGCTAGTTGAGACGCCCCAGCAGGGCGTACTTGGTCCAGAAGGCGGTGCGATAAAGCGGGTCGATCTGCAGCGCCCGGTCGTAGGCAGCCAGGGCGCTTTCCACCTGGCCGAAATGTTCGTAAACGCGCCCGAGGTTCATGTGGGCGAACTGCGGCACTTCGTAGCGCGGCGCCTCCGTTGCCTTCTTCAGCCAGGGCACGGCCTCTTCCCACTGCCCCAGCTCGATGAGATAGGCGCCGATGTCGTTGTACGGATTGCCAAAAGTCGGATCTACGGCGATCGCTTTCTTGCACTCCTCAATCGCTTCCTCGTAGCGTGACATCATGCTGTAGGTCCAGCCGAGGAAGGTGTGCGCTTCCGAAGTGGGGAAGAGTTCCAGCGAGCGTTTGTAGAGCAGGATGGCATCGGCCAGCTCGCCCTGCATCTGGTGGCGGTAGGCCCTTTCAAAGAGAACCATAGCCTGCTGCCGCTGGATTTCGCTCATGGAAGCAAGTGTAGCATGGGGCCTGACAGGGGCCAACGCCCCGGCGCGCTAGAGCCGGAAGTCGCGATAACGGCCCGCCAGGATGACGTAGACGCCAAACGTAAACAGCCCCACGGAGACGGCGCCGAGCAGGTATAAGCCATAGTCCTGGCTGGCAATTACCGCCAGCGTCTGGCCCAGCCCCCGCGCCTCTTCCGGGTTGAACGTGACCGCCGCCCTCACCAGGAAAATGCCCATTAGCGCGTAGATGATGGCCCTCACCGTATAGCCGATCCGGCCTGTCCAGGTCACCCACCTGTCCTGGCTGCGGGAAAGCTCGGCCAGCGTCAGGGCTTTCCGAAAACGGGCGGTGTAGGCGCGGTAAAGCTGGTAGAGGGCCAGCCCGATAAATCCCAGGCCCATCCCGACAACCAGAGCCTGCCCGTAGCGCACGCTCAGCAGCTCGCGCGTCCAGTCCGCGGGCGTCCGGCCGTCGCTCGTCGTCGGACCGAGTCCGGAGCCGAGCTGCGCCGCTACCAGCGCCAGGCTGAGGTGCAGCAGGCCATTGACGGCGTGGGCCACGCGGTTGACGATTGAGGCAACGCCCTTCCAGTCGTCTTTTTCGGGATCGCGAGCAGCCATCAGGATGTGACCCAGGGAATAACCTGCCAGGCCAAGGGCAATGACAAGCAGGATCACGCGGCCGAACGGCTCGTAGACGATCGCCCGCAGCGCCTCTTCGCGGCTGACTTCCGGGCTGCGAGCCCCGAGGCTGGCGTCCAGGGCCAGCAGCCCCACCAGCATGTAGACGACGCCATTGGCCACATAGCCGAAACGCGTAATGCGTGTAGCCCAGGCTGCCGGGCCGGCCATCACGCCGACGGCGTGCTGCTCCTTTGTCTCAGTCATCGCTGGCGGCTCCCGGGCTTTGAAGTAGTGGGGTGGCTAATCAAGCGTCAGCTTGACCACGGTCACGCCAGCGCCGCCCTCGCTATCTTTGCCTTCTTCCCACGAACGGATGCGCGTATCCCGGCGCAGGCTGTCGCGTACGGCTTCGCGCAGCCGGCCCGTACCCTTGCCATGGATGATGCGCACGTAGGGCAGCTCGGAGAGGATGGCAGCATCCATGTAGCTTTCCAGGCGGGCCAGCCCTTCTTCCACAGTCGTGCCGCGCAGATCCAGCTCCATCGGCGGGGCCGGGGCCGCACGCGTGCGCACCGCCGGCTGGACTGCATCTTCGTCGCCGCTGCCCGCCTCTTCCAGCAGCTTCAGGTCCGCCAGGCTGACGCGCGTCTTCAAGCGGCCCAGCGCCACCTCGGCGTCTTTGTTGCCGACCGAGATCACCTCGCCGCTCTTGTTCAGCGACCTGACCAGAACACGGTCGCCCGCCTGGAGCGTCTCGCGCAGGCGGCGCACCGACCTGCGCTGCGAAGGCGGCTCCGGCACTTCCGCATGCAACGCCGCCTCAGCCTGATCGACTTCCCGGCCAAGCTGCTTGAGAATGGTGCCCGACAGCTCGCCGTCGCCCCGGCCGCTGCGCAGTTGTTTGCGTATCCGCTGTATCTCTTCGCGCAATGCTTCAAGCTCGGCCTGACCCTGCCGGCGCGCTTCGGCCAGGATCTCGTCGCGCTCGGCGTCAATCTCATTCAGGCGTTCCTGCAGCTCGTCGCGCTCCCGCTCGGCCTTTTGCAGCGCCATGCGCGTCGCCGCCTCCTGTGAGGAAATGCGGTCGCGAATGTCATAGATGGAGTCCAGCAGCGTGCTCGCGTGGGCGCTGCCGGCGCCAAGCAGCCGCAGCGCGTCGTCCAGGATCGTCTCGTCCAGGCCGAGCCGGCGCGCAATCGCCACGGCATTCGATTTGCCGGGCAGGCCGATCGTCATCTCGTAGGTCGGCGACAGCGTCTCGAGATCGAATAGCAGTGACGCGTTGGTCGCGCCGGGCGTCTGGCTGGCATAGACCTTCAGCTCCGGATAGTGCGTGGCGACAAACGTCGTCGCCCCCCTGTCGCGCAGGAAATTGACGATAGCCTGAGCCAGCGCCGCGCCCTCGGCCGGGTCGGTGCCGGAACCAAGCTCGTCCAGCAAGACCAACGAGCGGTCGTCCACCTGTTCGAGGATGCGCGTAATGTTGGTGATGTGCGCCGAGAAGGTCGAAAGACTCTGCTCAATCGACTGTTCATCGCCGATGTCAGCGAACACGTTGTCGAAAACGGTGAGGCGCGCCCCGACGGCCGGCAGATGCAGGCCGGACTGGGCCATCAACACCATCAGCCCCACCGTCTTGAGACTGACAGTCTTGCCGCCTGTGTTTGGGCCGGTAATGAGGACCAGGAAGATATCCTCGTCAAGCAGGAGATCCGTGGGGACCACTGTTTCCGGCGGTAACAGCGGGTGGCGCGCGCCGCGAATCCAGAGCGTCGAGCCAGGGTGGCGGCTGGCAGGCTGCTCGGCCTGCTTCTGGTGTCGGCTGGTAGAGGTGACACGCCAGGGCACGAACTCTGGCGGAATGGCGTCGATGGCCGCGGCATAGCGGGCGCGGGCGAAGATCAGGTCCAGCTCCGCCAGCCGGTCCACGATGCGCTTGATCGCGTCGCCGCGCTCGGCAACCTGGACCGATAGCTCGGCCAGTATGCGCTGGATTTCCTCTTCCTCTTCGATCTGCAGCGAGCGATACTCGTTGTTCAGCTCGACGGTGTTCATCGGCTCGATCCACAGCGTCGCGCCGCTGCCGCTCTGGTCGTGGACGATGCCGCGAATCTGGCCCTTGAACTCGGCCCGCAGGGGCACAACGTACCGGCCGCCCCGGCTGGTGATGATCGGCTCCTGCAGGAAGCGGCTCATGCTGCTGTTGATCAGCGCCTGGAGCCGTTCGTGAATCCTGCTGTGCGTGATACGGATCGAACGGCGGATGCTGGCCAGCCGGTCGCTGGCGCTGTCCAGTACTTCGCCGCGATCTTCGTCAATCGCCTCGCCGATGGCCTGCACGAGGCGCGGAATCTCCTCAATCAGGTGGGCGATAGCTGCCAGATTGGGGTAACGCTCCTCGACGCGCAGCAGGGCGCGTTGCAGGTTCCGGGCGGCTATCAGCGTGCTGCGTATGTCGAGCAGATCCTCGGCGCGCAAAACAAAGCCGCGCATGGCATTGTCCGCCGCCCGGCGCACGTCGCGCGCGCCGCCTATGGTTGCCTCGCTGCCGGCGTTGAAAAGCTGCAACGCCTCCTGCGTCTCGGCCTGGCGGCGGGCAGCCTCTGCGGCGTCGGCCGTCGGGTGCAGGGCAAGCGCCAGCGCCTGGCCCGCACTGAAGCTCGTATACGAGGCGAGCCGTTCGAGAATCTTATCAAACTCCAGAATCCGCAACGTCTTTTCGTCCATAGGACGCCATTATAACGCTCAAGGACGGTGTATGACCATCAACAGAATATCCGAATCAGGCGGCAATTGAGGTGATAGGTTGATGATGGCGACGGGTCGGGCCGGGGACGAGGTTGGACTCAGCTACTACTTTGGTTAGAATCGAGGCCCGGGATTGAGATCTGCCAAAGGAGATTTGGATCTGCACCACTTTCATCCGGAGACTGCCGGGCTGCCTGCGGTCAGCTTCGAAGGGGTCAGCAAGCGCTTCAAGATGTCGCCGGAACGGCCGCGCACCGTGCTGGAGACGGCTATTGCGCTCCTTCGTATGCAGCGGCGCCCGAAGCAGGAGCTTTGGGCAGTGCGCGACCTCAGCTTCGACCTTTACCGGGGCGAAAGCCTGGGCATCATCGGCCGCAACGGTAGCGGCAAGAGCACGGCGCTGAAGCTCATCGCCCGGATTCTGCGGCCCACCGAGGGCCGGATTACGGTGCGCGGTCGCGTCAGCGCGCTGCTGGAGCTGGGCGCGGGCTTCCATCAAGACCTCACCGGCCGGGAGAACATTTATCTCAACGGCTCCATTCTCGGCCTGCAGCAGAAGGAGATTGAGGCGTATTTCCCGGCGATTGTCGATTTTTCAGAGCTGCACGACTTCATCGACATTCCGGTGAGGCACTACTCTTCCGGTATGTATATGCGCCTCGGCTTCAGCATCGCCATCCACGTGCAGCCGGACATTCTCATCGTAGACGAGATTCTGGCGGTCGGCGACCAGGCGTTCCAGGCGAAATGCTTCGAGCGTATTGAGGCGCTGCAGCAGGCGGGCACGACGATCATCCTCGTCAGCCACAACATGGACATGGTCCAGAAAGTGTGTACCCGTCTCCTCTGGCTGGAACAGGGCCAGCTGCGCAAAGCCGGGCTGACCCACGAAGTGCTGGCCGAGTACACGAGCGAGAACTACCGGCGGCCCGAGGGCCCCGAACGCAGCCCCCAGCGCGCCGCCTTCCGGCGCATGGGCACGCGGGAGGTGGAGATTACGGGCGTGCGCCTCTGCGACGGGGAGGGCCGAGCCGCCACCCGCTTCCGGACCAACGAGCCGATGACGATCGAGATGGAATACGTGGCGCACAAACCAGTCCAGAACCCGGAGTTTGGCCTGGCCCTCTTCCGGCAGGACGGCATCCAGGTCAACGGGCCAAATACCCGTCTCGCGGGCGTGGAGATGGGCCGTGTCGAAGGGCCTGGCGTCGTCCGCTACCATATCGAGCGGCTGCCTCTCCTCCCTGCGCGTTATGAGCTGACCGTGGCCGTACACGACAGCCGGTATCCCGTCGCCTACGATTTTCACGACCATGCCTACCAGTTTGAAGTGGTCGGCGGCGGCACCACGGAGATATACGGGCTGGTTGTCTTCCCGGCGCGGTGGGAGTGGGTCTGTGGTGAAGAGGCAGTGGCGGCGAAGCCGGCGGGTCAGGTAGATTCATGATTTCCTGGCGAGCGTCCGGCGAACGCTGGCTGATGCTGATTCCTGTTGGCCTGTACCTATCGCTGGGCCTGATCTATCTGCTGGCAGTACCCGTCGGGGAGTCGCCCGATGAGCCGGGCCATCTGCAGTGTATCGAGCAGGTAGCGCAATATCGCCGGCTGCCTCGTATCGATCCGTGGCCGAGCGGCGAATGGTGGTCACGCACGACCTTACTCTCCGGCCATATGTGCTATCACATGCCGCTTTACTACGTCGCTGCCGGCTCTCTGCAGCTCGCGGTTCACAGTCTTGGGCAAAGCCCGCTGCATTTCGAGTTCCCGGAAAGCAACCCGGAATGGGTCAACGGCTCGCCGTCCATGTTCGTGCACGAAGGCAACTGGCAGCTGGCCGAAACGCGGGCAGTCACAGCCGTGCGCATCTTCACGCTGGCGATCGGTTTGTTGACACTCTGGGCGACCTACCGGGTGACCGTGGCGCTCTTTCCGGGCCAGCCCGTCCTTGCCCTGGCTGCCGCCACGCTGGTTGCCGGATGGCCCCAGTTCGTCTATATGAGCCGGGCGATCAGTAACGATCTCCTGGCGACGGCGCTCTCGGCAGCCGTCCTGGTTGTGGTGCTACAGGAAGGACGGCCTTCGCGCTACCCGCTGGCAGCCGGCCTGGCCAGTCTGGCGTTCCTGACCAAACTGACGGCGGCCTTTACGGCGGGCATCGTCCTGGCAGCCTTTGCCCTGGAATTCTGGCAACGGCCGGCACAGCGGAGAGAATTGGCCCGTGCCGGCTTCCCAATGGCCGCTATTTTCGCCGGCAGCGTCGCCCTGATCGCCCTTGTACCGGCGTTGCGCGAACCCCTTGTCAGAGGCGTGCGTGCGTTTGCCGGTGTTTCTCCGGCAGCCTCCAGCACCGCGTATTGGCTTGACGTGCTGAAGCTTACAGCCAGCTCTGGCTGGGCTCGTTTCGGCTGGATGAATGTTGCCGCGCCGGCATGGCAGGCATACGCCTGGTGGCTGATCATCCTCGGCGGCGCGGTAGGGGGCCT
>Ga0123332_1002545_pt1 | contig 17223 bp, 13 predicted proteins | sample BioC12SIPDNA_4_FD_89958 | JGI IMG/M metagenome (GOLD analysis project Ga0123332, IMG submission 89958) | Anaerobic biogas reactor microbial communites from Washington, USA - Biogas_R2_A C12 SIP DNA | ecosystem: Engineered > Bioreactor > Anaerobic > Unclassified | place: Washington, USA...
GCCTGGAGGCCGAGCCGATAGGCGAGGCCGACCCAGCAAGCACGGCACCGCAAGTTCCGAGCGCAGCGAGGAATCCGTCTCGCGACGACGCTCGCTTTCCGCTAACGCTCCTGGCACCTCGTGAGGTTCATGTAAGGGAATCACGCGGGGGCGATGGTGGCGGCGACGACGCCGCCGAGATCGCGGCAGGCGTCGAGGTCGGCCGCCGATGGGGCGCCCCGCACCTCGACGACCGCGGCGGCCGCCTGCCAGCGGAGGCCCGTGGTGATCGAGTCGAGGGCCCGCCGGGCGCCGGTCGTGTCGTCGTTGCCGTGGAGGTAGGCGCCGAACGGCCGGCCGACCGTGTCCTCGAGGCACGGGTAGTAGACGGTGTCGAAGAAGTGCTTCACCGCACCGGCCAGGTAGCCCAGGTTCGCCGGTCCGCCGACGACCACCCCGTCCGCCCCGAGCACGTCGGACGCGGTGGCGGCCAGCGCGGCGCGGACCTCGACCTCGACGCCGTCGATCAGCGGGTCGTTCGCCCCCGCCCGCACCGCGTCGAGCATCGAGTGCAGGTGGGGCGACGGGGTGTGGTGGACGATCAGCAGCCGGGCCACGTCCCCGTTCTAGGCGGCGCCGTCCACCCGCGCCGCGAACCGGGCACGAGTCCTCCGCCGTGGGCGGAACACTCGTGCCCGGTTCGAGCAGGAGACGGGTTGGGGGCCGGCTACTTGCCGGCGGCGCGGCGCTGCCAGCGGGTGCGCTTGAGCATCTTCTTGTGCTTCTTCTTGCGCATGCGCTTGCGGCGCTTCTTGATGAGCGATCCCATGAGGTCCGCCAACCTAGCGGCGCCCTCGTCGGGACGGCCAAACCGGTCGGGACCTCCCCGTCGGTCCCTACAGTGGCCCCACCTTCCGGGGTAGTTCAGTTGGTAGAACACCGGACTTTGAATCCGGATGTCGCAGGTTCGATCCCTGCCCCCGGAGCCGACGCGGGAGAGGTGGCAGACGCCGATCGCGCGAGGGCGGGGAACACTTGACCGGCGGGTCAAGTTAGGGTGGGACCGTGGCCGTAGCCGAGCCGGATCCCGCGTCGCCGAAGCAGGAGAAGGAGGAGGCCTCGACCGAGGTGGTCGAGGTCGTGCCGGGCATCCTCCGCCTCCAGCTCCCGATCGACTTCACCGGGCTCGGCCACGTCAACTGCTACGCCCTCGTCGACGGGCGGGGCGTCGCCCTGGTCGACCCGGGTCTGCCGGGGGAGGGCACGTGGCAGGCGCTCGGGGCGCGGCTGGCCGCTGCCGAGATCCCACTCGAGCGGGTGCACACCGTCGTCGTCACCCACTCCCACCCCGACCACTACGGCTCCGCGGGCCTGCTCGCCGAACGCACCGGCGCCGACGTGGTCGCCTTCGAGCGCTTCCGCACCCGGTGGGACGAGACCGACCTGGACGACGACGAGCTGACCCCGGCCGGCACGCCCGCGGACGGTCCCCAGCCGGGCCCGACGCCGGGGTCCCCCTCGGGGCCGTCGCCGGAGGAGCTCGAGGCGGAGGTGATCGACGTCGAGCGGATGCTCAACCAGCCGTCGCCGTGGGGCGGCACGCCGTTCGGTCCGCCGCCGGAACGCCTGGAGATGATCCGCGAGCACGCGGCGGAGTTCCTGCGCTGGATGCGCCCGCCGAGCCCCACGATCCGGATCGCCGACGGCGGCCGCATCACGCTCGGTGGCCGCGACTGGGTCGGTCTGTTCACGCCCGGTCACACCGACGACCACCTCTGCCTGCACTCCGAGGACGGCGGCATCCTGCTGGCCGGCGACCAGGTGCTCCCGACGATCACGCCCCACGTGTCGGGCTTCCTCACCGACGACTCGCTCAACCGCTACGTCGAGTCGCTCGACCGCCTCACCGGCCTACCCGGCGTCGAGCTGGTGCTGCCCGCCCACGGCCACCCCTTCGGCGACCTCGGCCGGCGGGTCGCGGAGATCAAGCGGCACCACGACGAGCGCCTCGACGAGCTGCTCCGGATCGGCGCCGAGGTCGGGGAGGCGAGCGTCGTCGACTTCTCGCAGCGGCTGTTCGCGCCCCGGTCGTGGGGGGCGATGGCCGAGGACGAGACCTTCGCCCACCTCGAGCACCTCCGCCTCGCCGGGCGCGCCGAGCGGCGCGAGGAGGCCGGCATCCTCTACTACCGGCTCTGATCCGGCTCATCCGATGCGCGCCGCTCGACCCGTTCGATCACGTCCGCGTCGAGCCCGGCCAGGCCGGCGAGGGTGAAGTCGGTCAGCAGGTCGACGACCGCCTCGGCGTCCCACCCGGCGTCGCGGCCGGCGCGGATCACCGCCCCGGCCATCCCGACGAACATGGCCGCCAGCACCTCCGGGACCACCCGGTCCGGTCCCCCCCGGGCCCGGAGGGCGCGGCGCAGGTTGTCGGTGACCGCGCCCGCGACGGCGTCGCGCCCGCTCCCGTCGAGCAGGCCGGACGCCTCGGGGCGGCCGAGCAGGGCGAGCGACGTCGGGTGGGCCTCGGCGAAGTCGAGGAAGGCGTGGAACTGGCGGCGGACCCGCTCCCGCCCCCGCAGCGGCGTGCCGTCGTCGGCGCTCACCGGCGCGACCTGCGCACGGGACACGACCTCGACGAGGCGGTCGCGTTCGCGCCGGACCGCCGCCGCGAAGAGGGCGTCCTTCGACGGGAAGTGGCGGTAGACGAGCGCCTTGTTGATGCCGGTGGCCTCGGCGATGGCGTCGATCGGCGCCATCGGGCCGTGGGTGGCGAACGCCCGCACCGCCTCGTCGAGGAGGCGCGCCTCGCGGTCCTCGAAGGGTTCCTTGCGCGGCCGTCCCGCCCCTCGTCGCGCCGCCTCGGGGGCGGGGGAGTCGGCGACGTCGTCGGCCACGACCCCGACGCTACGGGTCGGAGCGGCCGTCGGCGGCCATCGCTCGACAATTTCTAACCACTAAGTTACAAATGGGTCCCGCCCCAGACGCCCACCGCCGAGGACCAACGTGACCAACGACCCGGCTCTCCACCTCCCGACCCCCACCCGATCGACCCGGTCGGCCCCGACCCGATCGTCGAGCCGGACGGCGCGAGCCACGCGACGCCGGGCCGTCCATCTGGTCGCCCTCGTCGCCCTGGTCGCCGTCGTGGCCGGCTGCGACCTCCACCGGGCGCGCCCACCCGGTGACGCACCCCTCCGCTACCGGGACGAGGTGTTCGCCGACGTGGCGGTCACGCCCGGCCTCCCCTACGGCGAGGCGGTGACCCAGGAGGGTGAGACCCAGACCCTCCTGCTCGACCTCTACCGGCCGGTCGGCGACACCGTCACCGCCCGCCCGGCGATCGTGTGGATCCACGGCGGCGGGTTCCGCCAGGGCACCCGGACCTCGCCGGAGATCGTCGACCAGGCGACGGCCTTCGCCCGGAAGGGGTTCGTCGGCGTCTCGATCAGCTACCGCCTCACCGCCACCGGCTGCTTCCCGGTGTCGGCGAGCTGCCTGCAGGCGATCATCGACGCCAAGCACGACGCCCAGGCGGCCGTCCGGTGGCTGCGGGCCAACGCCACCACCTACGGCATCGACCCGACCCGGATCGCGGCCGCAGGCACGTCCGCCGGTGCGATCACCGCGCTGAACGTCGGGTACGGCGCCGAGGACGTCGGCGACAGCGGGAACCCCGGCCACGACAGCACGATCCGGGCCGCGGTCTCGTTGTCGGGCGCCCGCATCCTGACCCGGGCCAACCCCGGCGAGGCGGCCGCCCTCCTGTTCCACGGCACCGCCGACCCGATCGTTGCCTACGCGTCGGCCATCACGACCGTCGACGAGGCCCGGGCGGCGGGGCTCAACGCCTTCCTGACGACCTGGGAGGGCGATGGCCACGTGCCCTACGTGCCGCACCGCCAGGAGATCCTCGACCAGACGACCAACTTCCTGTGGTGGGAGCTCCAGCTCGGCCAGGCGGCCCGATGAGGCCCCGGCACCGGTCGCCGCGTGGTGCGCCGGTCGTGGCCGCCCTGCTCGCCGCGGCCGCGCTCCTGGGCGCCTGCGGCGGCGCGAGCCCCGATGCCGCCGATCCGACGACCGACGCGACGGACGGGCCGACCGCGAACCGACCCACAGCCGGCGAGGAGGAGCACCCCTGCGCGTGGCCGACCCGCGCCGACGAGACGGTGAACAACATCGCCTACCCCGACACGGCCGCGACCTACTGGGGTCAGTCGTTCTCGCTCGCCGAGGGAGAGAGGCTGGAGCTGGCCGGATCGTTCCCCGACGCCCGCTACGCCTCGTTCATCACCTACCGGCCGACCGGCGGCGCGGTCGACGTCCTCACCGACCGAGACATCGAGCCCGACGACGGGAGCACCAACCCCTTCGCCGGCGAGGGACGCGACGACGGCCCCCACGCGTACACGGTCACGGTTCGCCCCGACCGGACCGACGACGCCTCCGGCAACGACCTCGGTGCCGACACGACCGGGATCGATCCGACCGGAGGCGACGACGTCGACGGCGAGCTGGTGATCGACGACGACGTCGCGGCGCGGGTCGCCCGCGACCGGATCGGCTCCGCTGGCGAGGACGGCGTCCGCGGCACGATCCTCTACCGCGTCTACACGCCGACCGACCCCGACGACCGCACCGGCGGCGCCGGGCTGCCCGCCGTCACGCTCGTGGCCGCCGACGGCACCCGGACGTCGGTGCCGGGTTGTCCCGAGCCGGGCGAGAACCCGGCCGCGAGGGCGCTCGTCGAGCACTACGGCCCCGCCACCGATCGGGCCGCCCCGCCCGCGCCGATCTTCGTGCGGCCCCAGGGCGACTCCGCCCGGCTGTTCCCGAACCCCGACAACGTGTACGTGGCGACGATCCTCGAACACGAGCCGGGCCGGATCGCCGTCGTGCGTGGCCGGGCCCCCCGCTTCCCGGACACCGCCGCCGGGGACGAGGTCGGCGGCGACGAGCAGGTGCGCTACTGGTCGATGTGCACCAACGAGTACCGCAAGCCCTATCCGGTGACCGAGTGCGCGGCCGACGACGCGACGGCCCTGGACGCGGACGGGTGGTTCACCTACGTGATCTCGACGCCGGAGGACCGCCCCGGCAGTGCGACGACCGAGAACGGTGTCACCTGGCTCGACTTGGGGTCGACCGAGGTGGACGTCGTGCTGCTGCTCCGCCACATGCTCCCCGACGACGACTTCCCGAACTCAGCCCTCGAGCTCGATCCGGGTCAGCTCGCCACCCAGGTGATGGGGCAGTACGCGCCGGTCGGCGCCTACTGCACGACCGCCCAGTTCGACGCGGGCGACGCCGCCTGCCGTCCGGCCTGAGGGTCCCCACCGGCGCGGGGCCGGGCGACGTGGCCGTCGGGCCGACGTCGCTGTCCGGCGCGGGTGGCGTCAGGGGCGGGTGGCGAGGCGGGCGGTGAGGGGGCGCTCGATGCCGGCGAGGTGGTGCTCGCGCGGCTCGCCGAAGCGGAGGTCGCTGGCCGAATCGGCCAGGTCGGCGACGACCGCCGACACCAGGACCTCGCCGGCGGCGGCGACGTCGCACAGCCGACAGGCGATGGTGACGTTGCGGCCGATCACGTCGGTGCCGTCGTGCTCGACCTCGCCCGCGTGCACCCCCACGCGAACCTCCAGGGGCGTGTCGGCATCTCCGTCGCGCCGCGCGGCCAGGTCGTCCTGGAGGGCGGCGGCGAAGCGGATCGCCGAGCGGGCGCTCGCGAAGGTCAGCAGGAAGCCGTCGCCGACGGTCTTGACCTCGGTGCCGCCGTGGTCCGCGAGGAGCCGTCGCACCAGGTCGTTGTGGTCGAGCAGGACCTCCCGCCAGCGCTGGTCGCCGAGCAGGTCCGCGTAGCGGGTCGATCCGACGATGTCGGTGCACACGATCGTGACCAGCCCGCCGGTGACGGGAGGCGTCGACGGGGGAGCGCCGGTGTCCGGTGCGGAGGTGCTCGTGGCCGAGGGTCCCGGGGCCGCCGACGCGGGAGCGGGCGCGGGCATGGACGCCGGGATGGGGTCGGTCGGGGCCGGGGCCGGCGGGACCTCAGCCGCCGCGGGCCAGGGGGGCGGCGGTGGGGGCGGACCGGGCGGTCCCGAGCCGGCCGGGGTCGAGGGCACCTCGGGCAGCGGCGGTGCGTGCCCGTGGCCGTGGCGCGCCCGGACCTGGCGGCGGATCTCGTCGCGCTCGGCGCGGAGCGCCTCGCGCTGGCGGTCCCGCTCGGCGCGGAGGTCGTCGCGGAGGCGGCCGCGTTCGGCACGGGAGGCCGCCCGCTCGCGCTCGCGCTCGGCCTTCTTCTTCTTGGAGACGACCGTCACGCCCCCCCACAGCCCGTAGCCCGCCACGTTGACCGTCGGTGCTCCCGGCGGCATGGGCACATCCGCGATGCGGGTGGTGCGGCCGCCCATCAGGACGAACCCCGACGTCTCGACGGGGATGCCTTCGGGCACGACGACCGTCACGCTCCCCATGAACGCCCAGGCCTCGATCTCGATGTCGCCACCGTCGAGCTCGGCCTCGCGAAGGTCGATCAACACCGATCCCCACCACGCGAACGCGCCGACCCGGCGGTCGGCCCGCCACCGGCCCTTGCGGGTCGCCCCGCTCATCACCGCCACCACCCAGCGCCGCTTGCCGGCCGAGACCGTCGCCGCGGGCGCGGCCGCGGGCGTCGCGGGCACCTCGATGGGTGCGGCGGGTCCGGGCGGCGGCAGCTGCACCTGGGTGGCGACGCGCGCCAGCTCGTCGCGGGTCCGCGACGCGTAGGCCTCGCCCGAGAAGGTGGCGAACTCCTCGAGCGTGATCAGCCCCTCGCCCGCCGCCTTCGACAACCAGTCGACCATCGCCTGGCGGTCGGCGTCGGAGGCCCGGACGCCGAGTGGTCCCGTCGCCGGTGCCTCGGCCGGTGCCGGTCCGGTCGGGGCAGCGGGCGCCGCCCCGTCCGGAGCGCGCGTGGAGGGGGCGGGTTCCGGCTCCGGGGCGGGCGCGACCGCCTGGGCCTCGCCGCCGTCGGGGCGGCCGGGGCTGCCACTCATGCCCGCGAGCGTGTCACATCGGCGCCGCTCGTGGCAGGGGTGTGACCGTTCGCACGTCGTCGGGGCCGTCCGCCCGCCTACCGTCGCGCGGACGGTGCGTCCGCTGGCGAATCGCCGGCGAATCGCTGCCGGAGGGGCGAGCGGGTGCGCTGGCGAATCGCTGGCGAATCGCCGCCGGCGGGCCCGCCGCCGGGCCGGCGACAGCGGGCGACCCCGTGGTGGCCCGGGCCGATCCGGCCCCGGGTTCCCAGGCGGGGCCCGGCGCGCTAGAACCAGGCGCATGGCCGACCGCCCGCTCGCCGCCGTGGTCCTCGCCGCCGGTGAGGGCACGCGGATGCGCTCGGAGCGACCCAAGCCCCTGCACCTCCTGTGCGGGAAGGCCATGGTGCGCTACGTACTGGACTCGCTCTCGGACTGCGACGTCGACCGCGTCGTGGTCGTCGTCGGCCACGGTGCCGAGCGGGTCACCAAGAAGCTCCAGGCCGAGGAGGGTGACCTCCTCCTCGACTTCGTCGAGCAGCACACCCAGCAGGGCACCGGCGACGCCGTCGCGGTGGGCCTCACCGCCTTCCCCGACGACGACGACCGCCACGACGGCGGCGACGTCCTGGTGCTCCCGGGCGACACGCCGCTCCTCCGGGCGGCGACGATCCGCCAGCTCGTCGACCACCACCGCGCCAACGACGTGGCCTGCACGGTGCTCACCGCCCGGCTCGACGACGCGACCGGGTACGGGCGGATCGTTCGGGGCCGCGACGACCGGGTCGCGCGCATCGTCGAGCACCGCGACGCGTCGCCCGAGGAGCTGGAGATCGACGAGATCAACACGTCGATCTACTGCTTCCGCCGCTCGGTGCTGGCCCCCGCGCTACGGCGGATCCAGCCGGTCAACGACCAGGGCGAGTACTACCTGACCGACGTCGTCGAGGTGCTGCACGACGCCGGTTACGGGGTGGCCGCGATCTCCGCCGACGACCCCGCCGAGACCCACGGCGTCAACGACCGGGCCCAGCTCGCGGCGGCCGAGGCCGAGCTGCGCCGCCGCACCAACCTCGAGTGGCTCCGCCGGGGCGTCACGATGCTCGACCCGTCGGCGACCTACGTCGACACCACGGTCGACCTCGCCCCGGACGTCACCCTCTTCCCGGGCACGATCCTCCAGGGCGAGACCGTCGTCGGCCGCGGGGCCGAGATCGGGCCGGGCACCCGCCTCGTCGACTGCGTCGTCGGCGCCGGCGCCACCGTCGAGCGCACCACCGGCCGCGACGCGGAGATCGGAGCTCACGCCCACGTCGGCCCCTTCGCCCACCTCGCGCCCGGCGACGTCGTCGCCGACGGGGTCTCGACCGGTCCGTTCTTCGCCGCTCCGGGCGATCGGGAGGGGCCGTGACCCCGGCTCCCCCGCCCGCCCACGACCTCCGGGGGGAGAGCCCGATGGAGACCTACACGACCAAGCGGCTGCACGTGTTCAGCGGCTCGTCGCACCGGGACCTCGCGGTGGCGATCGCCGCCCACCTCGGCGTCGAGCTGGGGGAGCCGAACCTCCGCCGGTTCGCCAACGGCGAGATGCACTGCCGGTTCGGCGAGTCGATCCGGGGCGCCGACGTCTTCATCGTGCAGACCCACTCCGGCGAGACCGGCCAGTCGGTCAACGATTCTCTGATGGAGCAGCTCATCATGATCGACGCCGCCAAGCGGGCGTCGGCCAAGCGCATCACCGCCGTCTGTCCCTTCTACGGATACGCCCGCCAGGACCGCAAGGCCGAGGGCCGCGAGCCGATCACGGCCAAGCTCGTCGCCGACATGCTGACGGCGGCGGGAGCCGACCGCATCGTGTCGGTCGACCTCCACTCCGGTCAGATCCAGGGCTTCTTCGACATGCCGGTCGACCACCTCACGGCCATGACCGTGCAGGTGAGGTACCTCCAGGACAACACCGATCCGAGCAACCTGGTGGTGGTGTCGCCCGACTCCGGCGGCGTGAAGGCGGCCAAGCGCTTCGCCAACGAGGTCGGCGCCGACCTCGCCTTCGTCAACAAGTTCCGCCCGCCGGGCACGATGAACCAGGCGGTCGCGGCCAACATCATCGGCGAGGTCGCCGGGCGGAGCTGCGTGCTGCTCGACGACATGATCGACTCCGCCGGCACGATCTGCGCCGCCGCCGAGCTGCTGCGCGACGAGGGCGCCACCGACGTGTGGGCGATGGCCACCCACGGGGTGCTGTCGGGGCCGGCGATCGACCGGCTGAAGAACTCCTCGCTGGGCAAGGTCGTGATCACCGACACCCTGCCGCTGCCGACCGAGAAGCAGATCGACATGATCGAGGTGCTCTCGGTCGCGCCGATCGTCGCCGACGCCATCCGGGCGGTGTTCGAGGACACGTCGGTCAGCGAGATCTTCCGCGGCAAGAACCAGAGCTGACTCGGCTCCGCCGGACGGCGGGGCGCCGGGATCCTCCGTCGGACGTCCGCCGGGCCCGTCGGCTCGGGAGGGACGCCAGCGGGCGGAACGCGCGGAACGATGCGGTGAGGGATGTGTCGGGGATGCGGTGGCCTTGGGGCGACCGGGTCCGGGTCGGTAGCCTCGACCGGTTCCCGAACGAAGCGCTCCGGCGCGATCTCAGACGTAGGAGTCCCCGATGGCCGAGATCACCCTCACCGCCACCACCGGCCGGTCCACCGGCACCCGCAACTCCCGCCGCCTGCGGGCCGAGGGCAAGGTCCCCGGCGTCGTCTACGGCCTGGGCCGCGAGCCCGTGGCGGTCACCGTCGACTGGCGCGAGCTGCGCCTGGCGCTGATCACCGACGCCGGCGTCAACGCCCTGATCGACCTCACGATCGAGGGCGAGGGCGAGTCGCAGCTCTCGATCGTCAAGGAGATGCAGCGCCACCCGATCCGCCAGACGGTCGACCACGTCGACTTCCTGCTGATCCGGCGCGATCAGGAGATCAGCGTCGACGTCCCGGTCCTCCTGGAGGGCGAGCCGGAGAAGGTCAACCAGAACCAGGGCATGATCGAGCACGTCATGCTGACGCTGACGATCAATGCCAAGCCGGCCGACATCCCCGACCACATCATCCACGACATCTCCGCCATGGAGATCGGCGAGACGGTCACGGTCGGCGACCTCACGCTCCCCGGTGGCGTCACCACCGACATCGCCGACGACGAGGTCATCGCCAGCGCCCAGGTCTCCCGCGCGGCCATCGACGCGGCGGCCGACGAGGAGGCGGCCGAGGCCGCCGAGGCCGCCGCGGGCGCCGAGGGTGGCACCGCCGAGGGCGAGGGTGGCGAGTCGGACGGCGAGGCCGAGGGCGGCGACGAGGGCTGAAGCTCCTCGGTCGCCTCCGCCGCTCCGCCCCCGCGGGGCGCGACGACCCTCCCCCCGCCGTGCCCGCCGACATCCTCGTCGTGGGCCTGGGCAACCCGGGCCTCGACTACGCCAACACGCGCCACAACGTCGGCGCCGACACCGTCGCGGAGCTGGCCGGTCGCCACGGTGGCCGACTGCGTGACGGCCTGCGCAACGAGCGGTCGCTCACCGACGAGGTGTCGATCGGCGGCGTCCGCGTGGCGCTCGCCTTCCCGCAGACGTACTACAACGACTCGGGGTTGGCGGTCGCCGCCCTGATGCGCCGCCACGACATCGACGAACTGGACCGCCTCGTCGTGGTGCACGACGAGCTCGACCTGCCGCCGGGGCGGGTCAAGGTCAAGGCGGGCGGGGGGCTGGCGGGCAACAAGGGGCTGAAGTCGATCGTCGCCCACTGCCACGGCGACGGCTTCGTGCGGGTGCGGATCGGCGTCGGCAAGCCGCCGGGGCGCCAGCAGGGCGCCGACCACGTGCTGCGCCGGCCGGGGAAGGCCGAGCGCACCGAGCTCGACATCGCGATCGGCGAGGCTGCCGACGCGGTCGAGACGATCGTGACCGACGGCGTCGAGCGCGCGATGGCCCAGGTCAACCGCCGGTAACAGGTGGGGTCGGAGGAAAACCGTTACCGCGGGCAGTCGGGCGGTCTCGTCGCCCGTCGCCCGTCGGCCGGGCGGCTAGAGCAGGCCGATCTCGACGAGGCGCTGGTTCAGGTACGCGTCGGCGGTGATCGGCTCGAAGTGCCGCTCGCCGTCGCCGACGATCGAGTCGGGCGCGTCGAGGACGACCTCGGGCCGCGGATGGCAGAAGAACGGCATCGAGTAGCGGGCGACGTCGTCGGTGTCGGGGTTGACGACGCGGTGCGTGGTCGACGGGATCACCAGGTTCAGGTGGCGGCTCAGCATGTCGCCGGCGTCGACCACGATCTCGCCCTCCAGACCGTCGACGGGGTGCCAGCGGCCGTCGCGGTCGAGCAGCTCGAGGCCCGACTCGGTGGCCGCCGGGAGGAGCGTGATCAGGTTGATGTCCTCGTGGGCGGCGGCGCGCACCGCGCCGGGGACGTAGGCGTCGCGCAGCGGCGGGTAGTGGATGATCCGCAGCACCGAGCGACCGTCCACGACCATGTCGGCCAGGTCACGCTCGGGGAGGCCGAGGAAGACGGCGATCGCCTCGAGCAGCGCCTGGGCGGCGGCCTCCAGCGCCCGGTAGAGCCGCAGCATCGCCCCCTCGAACTCGGGGACCTCGGCGGGGAACACGTTCGCGCCGTAGTCGGCGAACAGGCGGTGGTCGGCCGGGACGGTCTGGTGGACGTGCCAGAACTCCTTGAGGTCGATCGCCTCGCTGTCCTTGGCGTGCTCGGTGCCGAACGGCGTGTACCCGCCGGCGCCCTTCGGGAGGACGTAGCGCTGCTTGACCTCGACCGGCAGGGCGAAGAACGCCTTCGCCGCGTCGTAGGCGGCGTCGATGTCGGCGGGCGTGACCGTGTGGCCGTCGACCTTGACGAACCCGGTCTCGACCAGGCTGCGACCCAGCGTGTCGACGAACCCGGCCCGGGTCGCGTCGCCGCCCGCGGTGAAGTCGTCGAGGTGGACGGTCGCGACGTCGAAGGCCATCGCCCCAGGATGCCACCGGCGGGTGGCGGATTTCCCGTGCGGTAACGGTTTTCCTCCGACCCCAACTGTTACGGCGGTAGGTTGGGAGGCCGCTCGGGACCCGGTGGGCGCCGGATCCCGGCGTCCACGCGCGTCCTCACCCCGATCGAGGCCCCTCCTGAGCACCACCGACGCCCCCGTCGAGCCGCCCGCCGAGAGGCGCGCCCCCGCCGATCCCAACGCGGGGGCCCCGCTGTCGGACCTGCCGCCCCTGCTGGCGCAGGATCCGGGGCTCCTGGCCGTCCGGGGCCGGAAGCAGGCCCACCTGGCGGTGGCCGAGCCGGCCCGGGCGCTCACGGTCGCCAACCTCGCCCTCGGGACCCGGACGCCCGTGCTCGTCGCCACCCCGACCACCGGCGAGGCCGAGCGGCTGGTCGGTGACCTCGGCGCGTACCTCGGTCCCGACCGGGTCGAGCTGTTCCCGGCCTGGGAGACGCTGCCGTTCGAGCGGGTCAGCCCCAACGTCGAGACGATGGGCCGCCGTCTCCGGGTCGCGTGGCGGCTGCGCACCCGGCACGCGCCGAAGGTGGTCGTCGCTCCGGTGCGGGCGCTGGTGCAGCGGATGGGTCCCCACGTCGAGGAGGTCGAGCCGCTGATCGTCCGGCCCGGTCAGGCGCTCGATCGGGACGAGACCGTCGCCTGGCTCGTCGCCGCCGGCTACCGCCGCGAGCCGCAGGTGGAGGCCCGGGGCGAGTGCGCCGTCCGCGGGTCGATCGTCGACGTCTTCCCGTCGACCGAGGACCGGCCGGTCCGCATCGACCTGTGGGGCGACGAGGTCGACCGCCTCACCGAGTTCTCGGTCGCCGACCAGCGGGCCACCGAACCCGTCGCGGCGGCGGCGATCTTCCCGTGCCGGGAGCTGATGCCCACCGACGACGTGCGCGCGCGGGCCGCCGCCCTGGTCTCCACCCAGCCGTGGGGCCGCGAGCAGTGGGAGCGCCTGGCCGAGGGGCTCGTCTTCGACGGGATGGAGTCGTGGCTGCCCTGGCTGACGGCGGACGAGCACGTCGCGTTCGACCTGCTCGGGCCCGACGCCCTCGTCCTGCTGGTCGAGCCGGGCCGGCTCCGGTCGCGAGCCGAGGACCTGATCGCCGAGGAGGGCGACCTCGCCCGGCACCTGGCCCGGACGACGTGGGACGTCCCCGACGACACCGCGATCCCGACGCTCCACCTGCCGTTCGAGCGGCTGCTCACCCACACCGACGCGCCGGTTTGGACCGTGACCGGCACCGGCGAGTCGCCCGACACGCCGACGGTCAGGTCGGTCGGGTGGAACCCCGTCGTGGGCGACGCCGCCGGGCTGGTCGGCCAGGCCCGCGACGCGATCGCCGACGGCGTCCGGATGGTCGCCGCGGCGGACACCGAGGCCTCCGCCGCCCGGCTCGCCGGCGTCATGCGCGAGCACGACCTCGACGTCGAGGTGCGCGTCGCGTCGATCGACCGGGGCTGCGTGCTTCCCGGCGCGGGAGTCGCCGTGTTGGCCGAGGCCGACCTCACCGGCCGTCGCCGTCCGCACCGGCGCCCGCGGAGCCGCAAGCGCGACGCCGCCGGATACTTCGACGACCTCCGCACCGGCGCCTACGTCGTCCACCACCAGCACGGCGTCGCCCGCTTCGGCGGGATGGTGAAGCAGGCGATCGGCGGCGTCGAGCGCGACTACCTGCTGCTGGAGTACCGCGGCGACGACAAGCTGTACGTCCCGTCCGACCAGATCGACGCGGTGCGCCACTACACCGGCGGCGACGATCCCTCGCTCAGCCGGCTCGGCGGCGGTGACTGGCAGAAGCAGAAGGCGAGGGTGCGGGCCGAGGTCCGCCACATCGCCCAGGAGCTGGTGGTCCTCTACCAGAAGCGGCTCCAGACGCCCGGCTTCGCCTTCCCGCCCGACACGCCGTGGCAGGCGGAGGTCGAGGACGCCTTCCCGTACCGGCCGACGCCGGACCAGGAGAAGGCCTTCGTCGAGGTCAAGGCCGACATGGAGAGCGGCGTCCCGATGGACCGGCTCGTCTGCGGCGACGTCGGCTTCGGGAAGACCGAGGTCGCCATTCGGGCCGCGTTCAAGGCGGTGCAGGAGGGCAAGCAGGTGGCGGTGCTCGTGCCGACGACGCTGCTCGCCCAGCAGCACTTCCAGACCTTCGGGGAGCGCTTCGCCGGCTTCCCGGTCCGGGTCGAGGTGCTCAGCCGGTTCCTCACCGCCGGGCAGGCCCGCGACGTCGTGGGCGCGGTGGGGCGGGGCGAGGTCGACGTCGTCATCGGCACCCACCGGCTGCTGTCCGACGACGTGCGCTTCAAGGACCTGGGCCTGCTGGTCGTCGACGAGGAGCAGCGCTTCGGCGTCGGCCACAAGGAGAAGATCAAGGCGCTCAAGACCAACGTCGACGTCCTCACCCTGACCGCCACGCCGATCCCGCGGACGCTGGAGATGAGCCTCACCGGCATCCGCGACCTGACGCTGCTCCACACGCCGCCGTCGGAGCGCCAGCCGATCCTCACCTTCGTCGGCGAGTACTCCGACCGGGTCGCGGGCGAGGCGATCCGCCGCGAGCTGCTGCGCGAGGGCCAGGTGTTCTTCGTGCACAACCGGGTCAGCTCGATCGAGCGCGTCGCACGCGACCTGCGCGAGCTGGTCCCCGAGGCTCGGATCGCCGTCGCCCACGGGCAGATGGACGAGGGCACGCTCGAACAGGTCGTCCTCGACTTCTGGGAGCAGCGCTTCGACGTGCTCGTCTGCACGACGATCATCGAGTCCGGCATCGACATGCCGACGGTCAACACCCTCGTCGTCGACCGGGCCGACCGGCTCGGCCTCGGCCAGCTCCACCAGCTCCGGGGTCGGGTCGGGCGGGCGGGGCAGCGGGCCTACGCCTACCTGCTCCACCCGCCCGACGTCGCCCTCTCCGAGGAGGCCTACGAGCGGCTGAAGACGATCGGCGAGGCGACCGAGCTGGGCTCGGGGTTCCGCATCGCCATGCGCGACCTGGAGATGCGCGGCGCGGGGACTCTGCTCGGCACCGGCCAGTCCGGCCACATCGCGGCGGTCGGCTACGACCTCTACTGCCAGATGGTGACCGAGGCGGTCGCCGAGCTGAAGGGCGAGGAGCCGCGCGAGCCGGCCGAGGTCAAGCTCGACCTGCCCCTCGACGCCCACCTGTCCGACGACTACGTGCCCCGCGAGGACCTGCGCCTCGAGGCCTACCGGAGGCTGGCGACGGTCACGACCGAGGCCGAGGTGGCCGACATCCGCGACGAGTGGGAGGACCGCTACGGGCCGGTCCCCGACGCGGCCGCCCAGCTCCTGGAGATCGCCCGCCTGCGCGCCGAGTGCCACCGCATCGGGGCCCGCGAGGTCAACGTCACCAAGGGCCCGGCGTTCGGCGGCCCGGCGTACACCGCCCGGGTCACGCCGATCGAGCTGAAGCAGAGCCAGCAGATCCGCCTCCAGCGCCTGTTCAAGGGCGCCGTCTACAAGGAGACCGAGCGTCGCCTCGTGCTCCCGATCCCGCGCACCCCCGACCTCGCCGGCACGCTCGTCGACCTCCTCCGCCAACTCGTCCCCCCCGCCTGACGCGTTACATCCGGGGTCAGACCCCAGATGTAACGGGGTCAGACCCCGGATGTAACAACCTCGCCGCGGACCCCGGATGGAGCGCTCAGACCCGGAGTACCTCCCCGGCGCGGGCGAACCGCACGACCAGCACGGCGGTGACGACGGCCGCGGCCAGCGTCGCCAGGGCCAGCCCCACCGTGACGGGCTCGGGCAGGGGTGACCACGCGACCATCCCGCGCGCGGACTTCACCAGGGACGCGTCGGGCTCGGCCCAGAAGGCGACGAGGGCGGCGCGCGTGGCATCGAGCTGAAGGACCGACGCCCCTGCCAGCATCGACGGCGCGGCCCACCGTCCGGCCAGGCGGGTCGATCCGACGCCCACGACGACGGCGAGCGGGACCAGCGCGGCGAAGAGGTAGCGACCCTGGATCTGCGCTGCGACCTCGTTGTGGAGGTAGTAGCCGTACGCCGACAGGAACACCGCGACGGCGAGCAGCGGGACGACCGAGGCGAACCCGAGCAGGCGGAGGCGGGCGACGCGGGATCGCCCGAGCCGGCCGACGCGGCCGGGCGCGAGAGCGACGAGGACGGTCACGATCACCACGACGGTGGCGGTGACCACCAGCACCGGACTGAGCGGGGCCTCGTAGCTGCCCATGTTGCCCCAGAAGCGATGGGTGAACGTCGGCACGAACCTCCGGATGTAGGCGAACGGTGGTGGCCACAGGTCGGCCGGCCCGGCGCTCCGCCAGTCGAGAATGGTCGGCATCAACTCGCCGTGGCGGACGAGGTTCCGCGCCCACCAGAACGACCCGACGCCCAGGGTCGTACCGAGGGCGATCGTCCCCGCCCGGACCACCCGGGCCGGCCGGACCTCCCCGCCCGAGGCGGTGGCGGTCCCCGGACGTAGTGCGGCGACCGCGTACACCACGCCGATCCAGGGCAGGAACGCGAACGCGGGTGCCTTGGTCCACAGGGCGAGGCCGGCGACGACGCCGACCGCGAGCGCGGTGCGGGTGCGGTCGTCGCCCCTGACGACGCCGGCAAGCAGTACGGCGAGCACGGCGCCGAGCAGGACCAGCAGGTTGTCGTTGTTGGGCGACGCCCCGATGTGGAACAACTGCGGTACGGCCAGCGGGAAGAGCGCGGCGGTCAACGCGGCGTCGGGCCCGACGCCGAGACGTCGGGCGGCGGTGAAGGCGAGCAGGGGGAGGGCGACCACGAGCGCGGCGTTCGTCCAGCCCCATGCCAGGAAGGTCCGTTCGATGGGCTGGTCCCCGATCGTCTGGTCGATCAGGGCCCCGACCGGCGCCAAGGCCACGTAGTACAGGGGAGGGTGCTGGGCGAGCTGGTTGTGGTACGGCCACGGTTCGCGGCCACCGAGTTGCTCGTACGTCGGCCGGTCGCTCCGGCGAGGGGCGGCCGAGCTCGTCAACCAGCGCGACTCGCTGAGGCTGGAGACGCCGGGCCGGTAGGCGAAGACGACCGACACGTCGCCGGTGTCGGGCCGGAACTCGTCGTATTCGGGGTACCCACGACCATCGGCGACGTGGCGGAGCAGGGAGACGTGGCCCGGCGCGTCAGGGCCGATGCCGATCGGGGTGAGCACCGACCACGACACGAGGAGCGCCGCGAACA
>Ga0123332_1002550_pt1 | contig 17182 bp, 15 predicted proteins | sample BioC12SIPDNA_4_FD_89958 | JGI IMG/M metagenome (GOLD analysis project Ga0123332, IMG submission 89958) | Anaerobic biogas reactor microbial communites from Washington, USA - Biogas_R2_A C12 SIP DNA | ecosystem: Engineered > Bioreactor > Anaerobic > Unclassified | place: Washington, USA...
ATACCGCGTCGTGGACAGGCACGGCGCCTACATCATCATCTCCGACCGCTCCACGGCCATCCGGAACTCCAACGGGGATGCGGTGAGGCTCATCGGCGCCGTGTCGAACATCACCGAGCGGAAGCAGGCCGAGCAGATGAAGACCGATTTCGTGTCGTTCGTGACGCACCAGCTGCGCACGCCGCTGTCGGGGGTCAAATGGATGCTCGAGCTCGTGACGGACTCCCTGGACAACCCCGAGGAGGCGCGCGCGTTCATCCGGGACGCGCAGCTGTCGACCGACCGCCTGATCGACCTGGTCAACGACCTTCTCGACGTCTCGAGGCTCGAGCGGGGGACGCTGCAGATCGACAGCCGGGAGGTTGACCTGGCGGAGCTGACCCGGAGCGTCATCGACGAGCTCAATCCGTTGATGCTCGAGAAGGAGCAGTCGCTGGTCTTCGAGCCCCCCGGGGAGCGGATTCCGGTGACGGCCGACCCGCAGCTGCTGCGCCAGGTCATCCTCAACCTTCTGTCGAACGCGATGAAATACACCCCGCGGGGCGGGGACATCCGCATCGGCATGGAGAAGCGGGGCCAGGTTCTCAACTGGGAGATCCAGGACAGCGGGATCGGCATTCCGAAGACCGACATGAAGATGCTGTTCGAGAAATTCTACCGGGCCGGGAATGCCCGGACCGTGGAGACCGAAGGGACCGGCCTGGGGCTCTACCTGGTGCGGCTGATCGTGGAGAAGCAGGGCGGGTGCGTCGAATGTGAATCGGAAGAGGGGCGCGGGTCCGTGTTTAAGTTTTGCCTGCCCCTGGCAGGCCCGATGAACGATCCGGGCCCTCCGGGTATGGCCGGAAATTCCATGGGGGACCAACATGAAGGTGCTCTTGATCGAGGATGACAGGTTTTTGCGCCGGGCGTGCGAGACGGGCCTCAGGAAACAGGGCTTTGACGTCCTGACCGCCGACGACGGCGAGGAAGGCCTTCGGTGCGCACGCGAGCACGTCCCGGACCTCATCCTGCTCGACATGCTGATGCCCAAACTGTCGGGCATCGAGACCCTGGAGATTCTCAAGCGTGAGGAGCGGACGCGCGGCATTCCGGTTGTGATCCTGTCGAACACGTCCGACCAATCCGACAGAGACAAGGCCAGGGACCTGGGCGCCGCGGACTACCTGGTCAAGGCCTCCCTCTCGCTTCAGGAACTGGGGCGGAAGATAACCGGGTATCTCGCGGGCGGCAAGAGTGCGGATGATTCCGGGGCCCCTTCCTAGCCGGGTTCCCCGAAGGCCCCGGCGACTCCCGCCGAACATGGAAGCCGGATGGGGCTGCCGCTGAAGCGTTCCCTTCCCGTGCCTCATGCCGAGTGGCGCCATCCGGGAAGCCCCACTCCGGGAGCGGGGCGTTCCCGCAGCACCTCCCGGCGGAAACGGAACAGCTCGGCCGGCCGTCCGCCGGTACGCGAATCAAACCTTCCGGAGCCCTCCACCAGGCCCCCGCTTTCCACGAGGCGGCGGAAGTTCTGCTTGTGCAGGCGCACCCCGGCCAGGGCCTCGACCACGCGCTGCAGCTGCAGCAGGGTGAACGTGGGGGGGAGCAGCTCGAACACCACCGGGCGGTACTTGAGTTTCCCGCGGAGGCGGCCCAGGGCGGTTGCCAGGATCCGCCGGTGGTCCAGGGCCATGGGCGTGCCGAGGTGGGGGGGGCCGTCTGCCGCATCGCCCGGGCTCCCGCCGGCTTTTCCCGCCGGGGACGCATCGGGTTCGGGAGACCGGTCGCGGCGGGCTTCAAAGGCCAGGTCGACTTCGTAGATCAGCTCGTACCGTTCCAGGGCGCGTTCGGGAACCCAGGGCGCCCCGTGGAGCCCGAAATTGATGTCGCTCCGTTCGCGCCGTTCCCGCCGTGCCCCGGCGTCCGGCGCCGACTGGATCCACCGCTCCAGTGCGGGGACGATGTGCGCGTCGATCACCTTCGGCCTTCCGGTCCTCCAGTCCTCCCAGGGCAGGAACCGGTACCACGGGCGCCAGCGGGAGCGTCCGGTCCCCGAAGGCGTCTCCTCGCGCACCAGCGCCAGGTAGGCGATCGACAGGACCCTCGGCCCCCCCTCGGTTTCCGAAGGGTCCCTGTTTCGGTCCCCGAAGGTATAGAGCTGTTCGACGTAGCCCAGGTCCAGGCCGGCCTGTTCCCGGACCCAACGGCGCAGGCCCAGTTCCAGCGTCCGGTCGCCGGTCGGATCGAACGGGCCGAAGGGGATCGCTTCCGGTGTCGGGGAGCCCCGCCCCCGCTTGGGCGCAGGGGGGGAAGCCCCGGCCGCGGGCCGGACCGTCAGGATGCGGGGCGTTTCATCCGTGACGGTGACGATGACGGTGTTCAGTCCGATCACAACCGGCGGATACATGAGGACTCCTCCCCTTCGGGACCCGGGCGGCGCATGCGGCGGGCGGACTATTTCAGGTCTTTGCCCGTGTAGCCCAGGATGCGGCGCGCTACGATCAGCCGGTTGATCTGCCCCGTTCCCTCGAACAGGTCGATCACCTTGCCGTCGCGCATCCACTTCTCGAGCAGAAGCCTGCGCGAATATCCGAGGTTGCCCATCAGCTCGACGCATTTCTGGGTGATCCTGGTCACGACGTCGCCCGCCTTCAGTTTGCTCATGGACGATTCGGCCGTGTTCGGCTTCTTCCGGTCGATGAGCCAGGAGGCTTTGAGCACCAGCAGCCACGCCGCGTCGAGCTGGGCCTCCATGTCGACGATGTCCCGTTCGATCGCCGACAGCTGGTTCCGGGGACGGTCGTAGCCGATGGCGATGCCGTTGCCGGCCAGCTGCTCCTTGACGTATTCCAGCGCGGCCCTGGCGATGCCGACCCCGCTGGCGGCGGCCATGGGCCGCGCGCTGTCGAAAGTGGCCATGGCTCCCTTGAAGCTTTTGGCCTTCTGGGGATCCCCGGTGTTGCTCAGCATGTTTTCGAACGGCACCCTGCAGTTGTCCAGGACCACCACCGCCGTGTCGCTCGCCCGCAGGCCGAGCTTGTTTTCCTGACGCGCGATCTTGAGCCCCGGGTTGCCCGCTTCGACGACGAACAGCCGCATGCCCTTGCGCCCCGCCGCCGGGTCGATGGTGGCCCACACGATCATGATCCCCCCCGAATCGATCATGGAAGCGCGGGCGGTGGAGACGAAAAGCTTCTCGCCGTCCAGGACCCAGCTGTCGCCGTCGAGGACCGCCCGGGTACGGATGGCCGAGGAGTCGCTGCCGCAGTGCGCCTCGGTCAGCGCCATGCTGGCCCAGGTGATCTCCGGGCCGTGGAAGCGCTCGAGGAACCGCTCGATCTGCTCCTCCGTCCCCGTGGCCAGGACCGCCGTGCCTCCCAGCGCCGGCCAGGGAAGGCACATGTAGAGGCCCTCGTCCCCCCAGGCCAGAGCCTCGAGCGTGTGCACCTGGGTCATGAACGGCTCCTCGAAGTCCATCGATCCGGGGAGGAGGCAGCCCAGTTTGTGGCGGGCTTCGTCCCATATGAATCTGGCGAAATCCCACGGCACCTCGTGTTCGTGTTCGTCGTAGTGCCGGGCGTAGGGGCGGATCTGTTCCCGCGAAACCTTCTCGGCGTACTCCCGCTGCTGCCGGATTTCCGCGGACATCTCAAAGCTGATCATGGCCTTCTCCTCCTGGTGCGCCTAAACGATGGTGATCCCTTCCATGACCGCGAACCCGCGTGCGTTCCGCAGCCAGAGCTCCACGGGAAATTCCCGTGTGAATCCGTAGCCGCCCAGGATCTGCACGGCCCGGTCGGCGACGGTGACGGCCATGTCGCCGGTGAAATTGGCCGCCAGGTACGCGTCCCTCGTGGCGTCCTCCCCGCGTTCCAGTTTCCACGCCGCCCGCCAGACCATCAGCCGCGCGGCTTCCAGGTCCGTGGCCATTTCCGCCAGCATGAAGGCGATCGACTGCCGCCGCGCAATCGCCTCGCCGAAGGCCACCCGTTCCTTGGCGTACTCCCGGGCGTACTCGTACGCGGCGCGGGCGACCCCCAGGGCCATGGCCGACAGGCCGGTCTTTGAGGCGTTGAGGACCCTCTGGAAGTCGCAGCCCTGCGTGCCCCCCAGCCTCCGGGCGGCGGGGATCCTGCACTGCTCGAACGAGACCGTGAACATGGGGAACGCATGCATGCCCATGTTCCGTTCGCGTTCCTTGACGAGCAGGCCCGGGGTGCCTTTGGGGACGAGGAACCCCTGGGTCCTCCCTTCGCACGCGGCCCAGACCAGCATCCAGTCGGCTTCGGGCGCCAGGGGGACGTTGCACTTCGTGCCCGACAGCAGGTAGTCCCCGCCGCTGGGGCGCGCCGAAGCCTGCAGCCGGTTGGGGTCGAAGTCGAAGCGCGGCTCCATCAGGGCGGCCGACCCGGCCACATAGGCATCGCCGCAGAAGGCGGGGAGGATCTCCCTCTTCTGCTCCTCGGTCCCGCACATCAGCACCGGGAAGGCGACCAGGTTGGGGGCGGCAAGGACGAGGGCCGCGCTGAGGTCGCCCCATGCCAGCTCCTCGTCGGCCAGGACCCACGTGAGGGCGGAAGGGCCGCCGAATCCCCCGTAGGCTTCCGGGATGCTGGCGGGCAGAAGCCCCAGCTTCCAGCCCTCCAGAATCCATTCCGGGGCGGGTTCCCCCCGCTCGTCGCTCGGGCGCATGCGGCTGCGGAATTCCCGCTCCGCGAGCTTTCTTGCTTCGTCCACGATCAGTTTCTGTTCGTCGGTCGGTTCGAATGAGAACATGCAACCACCTTTGCTAGTTTCTGAAGGACATTTCCCGGCTGCGGACCTCCCGCCCGTAGAAGAGGGTCGCCAGCCTGTCGAATATCTCCGCCTTTTCGGAAGTGTAAAATTCCCGACGGCCGCGGCGGGAGCACCGGGCGGAGATTTCCCGATGGCGCCCCAGGTAATCCACCAGGCTTTCGGCCACGATCGCCCCCTGGGACACGATGCGGACTCCGGGGGGCAGGTGCCGGGCGATGGTCTCCCCCAGGAGCGGGTAATGGGTGCATCCGAGGATGATGGTGTCGATGGCCGGGTCCGCCGCCAGGAGCCGGTCGACGTGCCGCTTCACGAAATACTCGGCGCCGGGCCCCGAGCATTCGTCGTTTTCGACCAGGGGCACCCACATGGGGCAGGCTTCCTGCCGGACCGAAACGCCGGGGAAGAACCGCTCGATTTCCATCGGGTAGGAGTTCGACGCCACCGTTCCGGCCGTGGCCAGGACCCCGATATGGCCCGACGGCGACAGGCGGCCGACGCGCTCGGTCACGGGCCGCAGGATCCCCAGGACGCGGCGCCGCGGGTCGATCCGCGGCAGGTCTTTCTGCTGGATGGTTCGGAGCGCTTTGGCCGCGGCCGTGTTGCAGGCGATGACGACGAGGGGGCAGTTGCGGGCGAACAGCCACCGCACGGCTTCCAGCGTGTAGGCGTATACGAGGTCGAAGGACCGGTTCCCGTAAGGGGTGCGCGCGTTGTCCCCCAGGTAGAGGAAGTCGTTGCCGGGCAGCGCCGCTTCGAGCGCCCGCAGTACCGTGAGCCCGCCGAATCCTGAGTCGAAAACTCCAATGGGACTGTACTCCATGCCGCTCCTGTACTAGCGTTCGAGGTCCAGGGTGTCGAACAGGTCCTTGATGATGCGGGCCGTGAGCCCCCAGATCTGATTGGCGCCGTGGGAGTAGACAACCACATCCATCTCCCCTCCCGGGTAGCTTCTCTTCTCGGTGTGCAAACTCTTCGGGTCCAGGAATACGCCGAAGGGGACGCACAGGATCTCGGCCACCTCCTGGACCTGCCTGCGTGTTTCGAACGGGGTCCGGAGGAGGGCCACAAAAGGGGCCACGCGGAATTCCGTGACGGACCGGTAGTCGTGAAAACGCCCCAGCAGTTCGATCCTGTCTCGCGCGATGCCCACTTCCTCGAAAGTCTCCCTGAAGGCCGTCTCCAGAAGCGGCTCCCCCCCCTCCCGCATTCCCCCGGGGAAGGAGATCTGCCCCTTGTGCGTTTGCACGCCCTCGGTCCGGCGCGTCAGCAGCAGGCGGTACCCGCCGTCGGCCTCGAATACGGGTATGAGGACGGCGGCTTCCCGGACGTACCCGTTCGCCAGCTTCCGGAGCTCCAGCGATGCCAGGCGTGTGCGAATGTGATCGATCGTGTTCATTGGGCGATGGCCGCCATCCCGTGGCGTCACGGAAAAGAAAGATCATTATACCCGAATTGCCCGCGCGGCCCCAGCAAAGACTGGGGGCCGGGGCCGCCTCATTCCCCGTCCGCGCCGGCCGCCGGCGCCGCTGCGTTCTTCGTCCGGGACTCTTCGAGGATGGCCGCGACGCCGAGGGCGGTTCTTGAGACCGCTCCGCGGTTGCGGTCCAGGACGGAATACGCGGCACGTCCCATGGCCTCCCGTTTGGCCGGGTTTCCAAGCAGGAACCGGAACGCCTCCTGCAGCTGGTCCATCTGGCGGCCCCTGTCCTCGCATCCCGCCGTGACCTGCCGGATGCCGCCATGGGCGAGAAACTCCCGCAAAGCCGGCTGGAAGTTCTCCATCGAAGGCCCGACGACGATCGCTTTCGAATAGAGCGCCGGCTCCATGATGCTGTGGCCGCCATGGCGGACCAGGGTCCCGCCGACGAACACGACCGTGGCGAACCGGTAGGCGGCCGCGAGCTCCCCTATCGTGTCCAAAAGAATCACGGGCGCCCCGGGGGCGGCCACTGCCTGCGAGCGGCGGCCGAAGGCGAACCCTCTCCTGTCGATCAGCTGGGCGACGGCCTCGAACCTCTCGGGGTGCCGCGGGGCCAACAGCAGCCGGGTCCGTTCCAGACCGGGCGTGTTGCGCAGGTGGCCGAGCGCCTCGAGCAGCGCCTGCTCCTCGTTCGGGTGGGTGCTTCCAGCGACGATCAGGGGTGCCTCGGCCTCCGGCGGCCCGAGCAACGACTCCAGCGCGCGCGCGAGGGCCGCATTCTCCCCGCCTTCGACAATATCCCCGTCGAATTTGATGTTGCCCGTTGTCGTTGTCGTGGCGTCCGGGGCTCCCATGGCGCGGATCCTGGCGGCGTCTTCGGGCGACTGCATCATCAGGGCACGGTAGTGTCGCAGAACGTGCTTGAGGAACGGGCGCAGACGGCGATAGTACCGGAAGGATGCCCTGGAGATGCGGCCGTTGACCAGCACGACGGGGATGCCCCGGCGGTCGGCCAGGCGCAGAAGGTTCGGCCAGATCTCCGTGTCGACGATAACGACCATTGCCGGCCGTATCCGGTCCAGCACGCGTCCGACCACAAAGCCGAGATCCACGGGGAAGAAGAACGTGTTGCGGCGCCCGTACTCCGCGAAGCGCTCGGCTGCGACGGCGTGCCCGGTCGGGGTGGTCGTCGAAAACACGAAGCGCGCTCCGGGGAACCTCCCGTGGAGGGCCTTCACCAGCGGTTGGAGGCTCAGGGTTTCCCCGACAGAACAGGAGTGGAACCATACCGTGGCGCGCCCGTCCGAACGCAGGCCTTCCGGCAGGCATCCCAGGCGCTCGGCGAAGCCTTCGAGCCCCGAGCTGCGGCGCCATGCCCTGACCACGAACAGCGGGAGCAGGAGGATGCTCCAGACGGCGAGCAGGAAACTGTAGAGCAGATACATGGAACACCTCGCCCCGTCGCACCGCGGAGGGTGGCGGGGGATTCGGACTCGGGGCTCGGCCCCCTGTCTTTCTAGCACCGGGGCGTCTCCGCCGCGAAAAACGCTACGGCTCTCCGGAGGTCCTCTTCCGTGTCGACCCCGACCGTGTCGTAGGGCGTCTCCTGGACGAGAATGTCGATGCCGTTCTCGAGCAGGCGCAGCTGTTCGAGCTTCTCCGCCTGCTCCAGCGGGGAGGGGGGCAGGCGGTGAAAACGCTCGAGCGCCGAGCGCCGGTATGCGTAGAGCCCCAGGTGCTTGTAGTAGGGACAGGTGCGCGTCCCATCGCGGCGGTACGGGACGGGCAGCCGCGAAAAATAGAGCGCCCGCCCCCCGGCTCCGGTGACGACCTTCACGCAGTTGGGATCCTGCGCTGCGGCGTCGTCGAGGACCGTCTTCAGCGTGGTGACGTCGCCTTTGCCTGCGAGGATCGGGCCGAGCAGGCATTCGATGTGTTCGGCGCGCACGGTCGGCTCATCGGCCTGGATGTTGACGTAAATGTCCCCGTCGGTCCGCAGCAGGACCTCGTGGATCCGGTCGCTGCCGCAGGCGTGGTTCCCCGTGCGGATCGATGGGATGCCCCGTCGGGCGCAGTGCCCCAGGATCCTCTCGCTGTCGGTGGCCACCACCAGCTCCGTGAGCAGGGGCGATCGGCGCGCCCGCTCGTAGACCCAGTCGAGCATCGCCCGGTCCCCGATCCGGCAAAGGACCTTGCCCGGAAGCCTTTGGGAATCCATGTGGGCGGGTATGACGCCGATGATCTTGGTTGTTCCTTGCCGCATAGCCCCCGCCATTACAAAAAGAGTGCCCATTATCCCACACGACGGCCCCGGATGCGTGTAATAATAGTGGGGGCGGCCTGCCCGATGCGGGACCCTGCCGGCCAATGCCGGTTCCGCCCTGTTCCCCGGAGTCGAGGAATCCCATGAATCATGCCCTGTTCCATTCCCTGCAGACGTTAGGCCTCGCCGACGGCCGCCGCGCCGCATACTATTCCCTGCCGCAGCTCGAGAAGGAGGGGGTCGGCCCGGTCTCGAGGCTCCCCCTGAGCATCCGCATCCTCCTCGAATCGGTTCTCCGCAACTACGACGGGGAGAGCATCACCGAGGACGACGTCGTCCGCCTGGCCAACTGGAGCCCCCGGGCTGCCCGGACCGGGGAGATCCCCTTCCGTGTTTCCCGCATTCTGCTGCAGGATTTCACCGGAGTTCCCCTGCTGGTCGATTTGGCCGCGATGCGGTCGGCGGTCGCGCGGCTCGGGAAGCCCCCGGGCCTGATCGAGCCCCTGGTCCCGGTCGATCTCGTCATCGACCACTCGGTCCAGGTCGACGTCTCGGGCAGGCCGGATGCGGCCGACGCCAACATGCGCATGGAGTTTCTGCGCAACCGGGCCCGCTACCGGTTCCTGAAGTGGGGAACGCGGGGATTTTGCGGGTTCAACGTCATCCCCCCCGGTACCGGGATCTGCCACCAGGTGAACCTGGAGCATCTGGCGACGGTCGTCCGGGAGAAGGAGGGAGTTCTTTTCCCGGACACGCTCGTCGGCACCGACTCCCACACGACGATGATCAACGGTCTCGGCGTGCTGGGCTGGGGCGTGGGCGGCATAGAAGCGGAGGCCGGGATGCTGGGGCAGCCGGTGTACCTGCTGACGCCCGACGTCGTCGGGGTGCGCCTCGAGGGGAAGCTCGGGGAGGGTGTGACGGCGACGGACATGGTTTTGTGCGTGACGGAGATGCTGCGCCGGGCCGGGGTGGTCGGGAAATTTGTAGAGTTTTTCGGCCCCGGAGTCGCCGAACTGACGATCCCGGACCGGGCGACCATCAGCAACATGGGCCCCGAATACGGCGCCACCCTCGGCCTCTTCCCGGTCGATGACGCGACCTGCGCCTATCTTCTGGCTACCGGCAGGCCGCAGGCGCTGGCCGATACGGTCCGCGACTACTTCACCGCCCAGCGGATGTTCGGCCCCGTCGACGAAGACCGTGTCGCCTACAGCTTCGTGCTCGCGCTCGATCTCAAGGACATCGAGCCGTGCGTCGCCGGTCCCCGCAGGCCGCAGGACCGCATCCCGCTTGCGCGGCTCAAGGACGATTTCCTGGAGGCTCTCGCAAAGCCCCGGGACCAAGGCGGCTACGGAAAGGCGGCCGCGGATCCCGACGGCCCGGCCCCGGTTACGACCCGGCAGCCGGGGCGGGGGGCTGCCGACGGCCTGCGGCACGGCGCGGTGGCGATCGCGTCGATCACCTCGTGCACGAATACGTCGAATCCGGGCGTCATGATCGCCGCCGGGCTCCTCGCCAAACACGCGGTGGAGGCCGGGATCGCACCACCGTCCCACGTCAAGACTTCGCTCGCTCCCGGGTCCCGCGTCGTCAGCGCCTACCTGGTGAAAACCGGGCTCCAGCACTACCTGGACCGGATAGGATTCCATCTCGTAGGGTACGGATGCGCCACCTGCATCGGGAACTCCGGCCCCCTCGATCCGAACGTCGAGGACCGCATCGCGGCACACGGCCTGGTCGTGGCCAGCGTACTGAGCGGGAACCGGAACTTCGAGGCGAGGGTCCATCCGTCGGTCAGGGCCAATTTCCTGATGAGCCCGCCGCTGGTGGTCGCCTTCGCGCTTGCCGGACGGGTCGATATCGACCTGACCCGCGAGCCTCTGGGCCGAAATGCCGAAGGCCGGGACGTCTATCTGGCCGACCTGTGGCCGAGCCGGCAGCAGATCCGGGCGTGCATGGGGTCCTCCTCGGACGCCGGCGCCTACCGGGCCGAGTACGCCGCCAGCGCCGAAAGGAACCCGCTGTGGAACGCGATATCCTGTGCGGGGGGGGGCCTGTACCGGTGGGAGGAGGGCTCCGAGTACATCCGGGAGCCCCCCTACTTCGAACACTTCCGCATGGAGCCCGGGGGGGTCGCCCCAATAGCCGGCGCCCGCCCGCTGGCGATACTCGGGGATTCCGTGACGACCGACCACATCAGCCCCGCCGGGCCCATCCACCCGGATTCGCCCGCCGGACGCTACCTGCGGCAGGTGGGGGTGGCCATCGAGGATTTCAACAGCTACGGGGCGCGCCGCGGCAATCACCAGGTCATGATCCGGGGGACCTTCGCCAACGTCCGCATCCGCAACCTCATGGCGCCCGGCACGGAAGGGGGTGTCACCGTGCATTACCCGAGCGGGGACCTGATGAGCATCTACGACGCCGCCTGCCTCTACCGCGAATCCGGGACGCCGCTGGTCGTTCTGGCCGGGAAAGAGTACGGCACCGGGAGCTCGAGGGACTGGGCCGCCAAGGGGACCATGCTGCTGGGCGTGCGCGCGGTCGTGGCCCGGAGTTTCGAGCGGATCCACCGCAGCAACCTCGTGGGCATGGGCGTCCTGCCGTGCCAGTTCGAGGAGGGGGCCGGCGCGCAGTCTCTGGCGCTCGACGGCACCGAAACCTTCGACATTCTGGGGCTCGGGGACGATGTCGAGCCGCGCGCACGGCTTTTTTTGGCCGTACACCGGCGCGGCGGCCCGACGGAGACGGTCCCCCTTCTGGCGCGTCTGGACACCCCGGTGGAGGCGACCTATTACCGGCACGGCGGCATACTCCCGTACGTGCTCCGGCGATTGCTCCGATGAGGCCGGCGGGGCGTGCCTTTGTCCCGCCTGAAACCGGAATCCCGGGTGCGCATGCGCCGGCGGTGATATAGAATGGTTCGTGGTACCGGGACACGCGGCTGTGCCCCGGAGGGTGTTGTCCCAGATGCGGCGCCGCCGGCAGACCCGACGGGCGCCCGAAAGAATCGGAGGAGTTCTATGAAAGTGCCGCAGTACGTTACGGTCGAAGAAGTCCGGAGGGTGTGCAAGGAGCTCAAGATCAGGGACTGGACGAAACTCAAGCAGACCAAGGTCCTGCCCAGGGAGGCGAAAACGATCCTGGCCTTTGCGAACCCTTCGAAACTGAAGATCGACCCGGAGGATTTCCGCATCGGGCTGGAGGTCGAACTCGAGCATGGCTTCATGTACAAGGATGCCAATGTGACCAACAACCATCCCATCCTGACGGGTCTCATCGTGATGGCGCACTTCCACGAATCCCTGGACTATTACAAGCTCCTGGACGTTGCGGAGATGGAAGGGGACCTCGTGAAGGCGGTGGCGGCGGGCGACGCGGCCAAGGTCAAGAAATATTTCGGGAAGCTCGCGGCGGCCCGCATCGTTCTGAACCAGGCCGAACTGAAGCGGATCCGGTAGGGTCTTGCTTCCGCAGCGAAGCCGGGGGCCCCGCCGCCGGTGCGCCCGGGGGCGGGGATCGCGCCTAGTCCGGCAGCGTTTCCGCCAGGGAGATCCGGAGCCCCTCGACGGCCGACGCCTGGAGAAATATCTCCTTCTCCCCTTTTGCCCCCAGGAGCCCTCGGCTGTCGAGGAAGCTCTCCGCGCGGGCGAGCGATCGCACCCGGAAAATGGTCTTCTGGATCCCGTTTGCCGGACCCCGGACGATGCGGAAGGCTGGCCCGCGCTCGGCCCGCATGTAGCCGTCCGGCCCCGGCGGGCCGAGCAGGCGCGCCCATGCCCTCCTGGCGGCGTCGACGTCGTCGGACTCGAGCACCAGGGCGTAGGTCGCCAGGATGCCGAGCGGGCCGCCGCCGTCCAGGGCCAGGCGGTTGCCGAACTGTTTCCGCCGGACTTCCATGTTGAGGAACTCGGGGCTGTATTCGAACAGCGTGACCACAAAGGCCTCGTGCGAAAGCGCGGGCAGGCGCACCCTCATCCAGACGGGCCCCTCGCTCCCGTCCGGGAGGGCGGCGAGGTGGATCTCCGGCGGATCGTGGGGGAACCCAGCGGCCCGGAGATCGGCCAAAGCGTTCGCCAGCAGGCCGGGCTCCAGGGAAAGGGAGGCGAAGCGCGCCGGCGCCGGTCGCCTCTTCCTGTCGCCGTAGCGATAGAACTCCAGGATCACGTCCCCGGCGCTGACGCTGCCGCTGGTATAGGTTTCCTGTTCCGCGACAGGCCGGTCTACGGGCAGCTGCAGTGTGTCCCGGCAGAAGGCCACGAGCGCCCCGGGATCGTTCGACTCGATCAGCACGCGGTCCGCCTGGCGGATCAGGGGAGCCCGCTGCGGCTGCGCCGGGGCGACCAGGCAGCATGCGGCCGTCAGGGCACAGGCGGCGATAGGAAGGATGCGCTGTCGGTCCATGTCGTCTCCTCGGTTCTATTGTATCAGATGCGCGGGGGCCGGCCGCCCGGCGCGATGACGGCGATGCAGCGGGACGCAAGCCGGCGCAGTTCCGGCAGCGTCCCCGCCCCGGATGCCGCCCGGTGCAGATTCGAAAGGCCGGGGCGGACGTGGGCGAGGTAGGTGGCCATCCCGCGCGTGATTCCGAGGAACCCGTAGGCACCCAGGGCCTGCATCAGGCGCTGGGCGGAAGCCTCCAGAAACGCCCCCAGAAACGCATCCCAATCCATGCCGGCGACCGACAGCCCGTAGTAGAACCGCAGCAGCTCCTCCCGCTGGCCCTCCGTACAATCGACATAGGGATCGTACAGAAGGGACCCCAGGTCGTAGAAGAAGGTGCCGAAGCGCATGCCCTGGCAGTCGATCAGGAAGGGGTTCCCGTCGCGCACCATGATGTTCTGCGACTGCAGGTCCCGGTGCACCAGGCAGCGCGGCAGGGCGGCCAGCCTCTCGGACAGGGCCTCGAGCTCCTGCCGGAGCCCCGCGCCCTGGGCACCCCCCGGATCGATCCCGCAGAGCCGTCCGACGCAGTGCTCGAGGAAATAGTCGTGCTCCCACCGGTACAGGGCCGTGCCGAAAGGCTCGCAGAGCCGCACGCGGTTCGCGGGGAAAAGGTTTTCGGGAAAGGCGTGCAGGCGCCCGGCGGCGGCCAGGGCCTTCCGGTACAGGTCCCGGCGGGTCTCCCATCCGGAGCGTCTCAGCGCCCACAGATCCGTGTCCCCGAGGTCCTCGAGCAGGATGAAGCGGTGTACGGGATCGTGTTCCAGCACGCGCGCCGTCGGGACGCCGATGCTTTCGAGGAACCGGGAGATGTCGGCGCTGCAGGCGTTTTCGGGCCGCTTCGCATCGTAGTGCATCAGGATCGCCGAACGCGCTGCGTCCCACCGCAGGCGGAAATAGGACCGGTCCGACCCCCTGTGGGGAAACGGGGCCAGCGAGATCGCCGCCGCCGGGGCAAGCCCGAGGGCCTTCCGGGCAAATGCCTCCATCCGGTCCGCGGCGTTCACGGGCGCCCCCGGCCGTCGATCCGGTGCCGGAGGCCTTCGTAGGCTTCGGCCGACCCGATGTCGCACCACCGGCCCTGGTCGACGACGACGCCCGCTACCGACCCGGGGCGGCGGCGGATCCTGTCGATCAGGACCGGGACGATCGACGCGACTCGGCCCGCCTCGATGTGCTCGAGCAGGGAGGTCTCCAGGGCGTAGATGCCGGTGAACAGGCACAGGCGCGCCCCGGGCGCGCCCAGGGCGCCGCGCAGGTCGCAGACGGCGCCGCCGCCGTCGAGCGCCACGTTCAGGGCGGGGCCCCGGCTGCGCAGCAGAAGGGTGGCCTCGGGCCGCTTTGCGTCGTGAGTCCGCAAGAGGGGGGCGAGGGGCAGATCCGCGACGACGTCGCCGTTGTAGCACAGGATGGCTTCGTCGTCCTCGAGCAGGTCTTCGATATTTTTCAGCCCTCCCGCCGTGTCCAGGAGCACGGGTTCGTGCCGGAACAGAACGGGGCGGCCGCGCCACTGCCCGTCGGGAAAGGTCTCCAGGAAGACCTCAGGGCGATGGTGCGTGTTTACGATGAATCGCTCCACGCCGATTTCCAGGAGGTGGTCCATCCCGTAGGTGATGACGGGGCGGCCGCCGAGGTCGAGCAGGGGCTTGGGGCGCTCGTCGGTCAGGGGGCGCAGCCTCGTGCCCCGCCCGGCGCCGGGGATGAAGGCGGTTTTGAAACGCCGACCGGGTTGTGCCGTTGTCATGTCTCCCCGCCCGCCTGAAATCAGCGTGATATCGGAAGGGAATCGTGCATAAAGTCTTGAAATGCACGTCGCTGTTGTTTCTAATAGGAAATACTGGGGTGCCGCCCACTTTCATAGAGGCGCCTTCCAGGTGGATCATACAATACACCTCCCGGACAAGGCAAACCTTCACCAGGCAAACCTTCCCCTCCGGTCGGAAGGAAAACAGCATCCGGACCGCCTGCGGGGATTCCGGCCCCGGTCTGGGCTCAATCGAAGAAATAGGGGCCGCCCCGAGATCCGCAGGAAGGGCAAACCGGCATGCTCCCCTCCGTCGGCGCGCCGTCGGCCGCGCAGGAGCTGCAGGTGATGAAACCGCATTTTTGGCAACGAAGAGCCACGCTCCGGACCGAGTCCCGGGTCGATAGCGTGATGGCTTTGTCGGAGGTTCGGACCACTAAGGATCGGCCGCACTTCTGACAGGTCACCGGGTCCCCGTCCCGATACGGTCTTTTCGTGGACGTCTTCCCCTTCATCTTTCCGGATCCTTCCAGCAGCTGTACGATCGAGGTATGCCCATGACTTCGGGCGAGATCCAGAGCCGCCAACCCTTGGTCGGTCGCGGCCGAGGCGTCGGCCCCCCGTTCGAGGAGAAGCTCGACCACATCCGCGTGGCCTTTCTCGGAGGCCACCATCAGGGGGGTGGCGCCATGGGCCGATTGTCCGTTGACGGGGGCGCCTTTGTCCAGGAGCAGCCGGACAATCGGGACATGGCCTTTCTGCGACGCCATAAACAGGGCCGACGCGCCGTCTCACGTTCTTCGGGAGTTAACGTGAGCCCCGCTATCTGCGAGAAGCCTGGCGACATCCGTATGGCCTTCCTGCGACGCCATGAAGAGGGCCGTGATGCCGTCGCGCCTCCGGTCATCGGCGTCGGCGCCGCGACCGAGGAGGAGCTCGACCACATCCGCGTGGCCTTCCTGGGACGCCCACTGAAGTGCGCCGGCGCCATCCTCGTCTTTGGCCTGGACGTCGGCGCCCTTGTCCAGTAGAAACGCGGCGACGTCCCGGTGCCTCTTCCATGCCGCCATCATGAGGGGTGTGCGGCCGTGTTTGTCCCGGGCGTCAGCGCCGGTGCCGGCGATCAGAAGACGGCGCACGGTTTCCAGATCGCCGCATCGGGCGGCCCGGATCAGTTTGGCGTTACGGCTCAACGGTAGCAGGTCCATCCTTGCTCCTGGACAACCTGAGGCTGCGCCCTCGGAGAGGCGTTCCTTGTCGGTCCGGTCCGTCCCCGGGTGGCGGGGGAACCTCCGTGCGCGGCTGCAGGACACGATTTCGAAACGGACGCGTCCTGCGGGATTTCCGGCGGTGCCGTTCCCGCATCGGCCCAGGGACGTTGTCCTCCCCTCGAGGGATGCGCCGGATACGCGAAGGGTCCTTCCGGAGTACCCCCCATCCGCGACTCAATCCTTCACGCAGCGGACGGAAAAACCCTGGCGGCTTCGATTGGTTTCCACACCCAGCGTGCCCATTCCCAGATAGAGGCTGGAGGCGCATACGGTCCCATCTTGCACCCTGGAACTCCACCACCGACCGACGTAGCCGATGTTGGAAAATGTGCCGTCCTCGAAGCGCTCGCCGCCCGGGAGCCCCGAAAAGCCGCTTTCGTCGGTGGCTTTATCGGATCTGGTATTCCATCTCGGATGCGGATCGGGTTCGGCGCGGATGGAGATCAGTTTGTAATACGCCAGGAGCCAATCGCCTCCCAGACAATCTATCAGCGCCTGTACTTCTTCGTTGGTAGGTACATGCCAGCCTTCGGGACACAAGCGGCGGGGGTCGGCCACCGCAAACCAGTTGTACAGTTTGCCGTAGGGGATTTCCTGCGCCGGATCATTGCCGTAATGGCACCACGCCGGTTTTCCCTTGGCCCCCTTTCTTTTCCACATGAAATTGGTCCGTACGCGGGGAATGGCATCGCCGTTTCTGAAATGGCCCACCCTCAGATTTTCAGCCGTCCAGATCTGCCCGCCTATTTTCACAGCTTTGTAGGAAGTGCCCTCCATATCGATCATCTCGTAACCGGTGTGAACGGATTTCGGCGGATCTGCTTCCGGACGTTCCTTTGTGGGACCGGAAATGCCGAGATCCTTTCGCCGGGCGCAGATCAGGGGCCACAAGGCGTCCGGCCTGACTCTCTGCGACACCGGGTGATCCGCGGACCATGTGTCCACCATCTTCAATCCCACGAAGTTGTGCGCGACGGATCCATGGAGGCCCCATTCCTTCGGCGTGATGTCCTGCCGCGCACAATAGCGCCGTGCGTCCTCCTGCGACGGGAACCTCATGAGGCCGAACGCCTGGATTGTGGAGTCGCGCCGGCCCCTGGGATTCCAGTTCACAGATGTTGAGAATTCGGACACGGTGGACAGGCTGACCTTCCAGTAGACGTCGAAAACGTCCGCATAGCGCTCCGCGACATCGCACAGCTCTTCGGGGGTGAGGGAGTAGCGCATTTCATGGCCTTCTCCCGGGAAATATCGCCCCA
>Ga0123332_1002555_pt1 | contig 17167 bp, 13 predicted proteins | sample BioC12SIPDNA_4_FD_89958 | JGI IMG/M metagenome (GOLD analysis project Ga0123332, IMG submission 89958) | Anaerobic biogas reactor microbial communites from Washington, USA - Biogas_R2_A C12 SIP DNA | ecosystem: Engineered > Bioreactor > Anaerobic > Unclassified | place: Washington, USA...
CATCCTGGCGATGCTGATCACGCCGGCGGCGACCGCCTCGCTGCTGACCAACCGGCTGCTGCCGCTGATGGCCTACGCGGCGGCGATTGGCGCTTTCAGCGGCGTGACCGGGGTCTACGTCTCTTACCATCTGGACGTTGCCTCCGGGCCGGCGGTGGTGCTCGTCGCCACGGCCATTTTCCTGCTCGTCTTCCTGCTGGCGCCGGGCCGGGGCTTCCTCTGGCGGAGGCGGGGGCGATGAGCGACCGTCTGGCCCGGCTAAGCGGGCGGCTGCGCGAGCAGGGCTACCGCGTCACCGGGGCGCGGCGGGCCATCCTGCAGGAGCTGGTGAGCAGCAGCGGGCACGTCAGCGCCGACGAGCTGGCGGCGCTGGTCAACCGGCGGGCGCCGCGCGTGGGGCGCATGACTGTGTACCGCACGCTGGAGCTGTTGCAGCAGCTTGGGCTGGTGCGGCCGATCTATCTGGGCAGCGGCGCCGCCCATTACGTGCTGCTGGAAGATGGGCACCATCACCATCTCGTCTGCGCGCGCTGCGACGCGGTCGTCGAGTTTGACGACTGCCTGATGCAGGAGCTGGAGCAGCGGCTGGGAGAGCGCTACAACTTCCGGGTGCAGGGCCATCTGCTGGAAGTGGTCGGCCTCTGCGAGAGCTGCCGGGAGCAGGAGCCGGCGTAGTGGCGGGAAGCCGGCGCCTGCGGCTGGCAGTAGCCCTGCTGGGGATGGTCGCCGCTCTGGCGGCCTGCGGCCCGCTGGGGGCGGGCAGCGAGCCGGGCGGCCCGGCCGTGCTCTACGTGGGTTGGGACGCGGATGACCGGCTCCAACTATACCGCACCGCGCCGGACGGCGGCGAGGCGCGGAAGCTGACGAGCGCGCCGCTGGGCGTTCGCGACTATGCCGTCTCGCCGGGGGGCGACGCCATCGTCTACAGCGCGAGCCGGGAAGATGGGGGCAGCGACCTCTGGCGCGTCGCGCCGGACGGGAGAGAGAACGCGCTGCTGCTGGCCTGCCCGGAGATGAGCTGCGACGGGGCAGTATGGGCGCCCGACGGGCAGCGGCTGGTCTACACGCGCCGGCCGGTCGATGCGGAGAGCGAGAGCGGGCCGCGCCTCTACTGGCTGGCGTGGCCGGGGGCGGCGACGCAGCCGGTCTTTGCCGGGGATGAGCAAATGGGGCTACTGCCGCGCTTCTCGGCGAATGGCGACTGGCTGACCTTTGTCCGGCCGGGCGCGCTGCCGTCGGTGCTGGCCTACCCGTTGGACGGCGGCGAGCCGGTCGAGCTGCCGGGCGACGTGGTGGCGCCGGTTGTCTGGCATCCGTTTGACCTGAGCTTCCTGAGCAGCGTGGTGCTCTATGAGGGCGAGAGCGCCTACACGCACCTCTTTGCCGTGCAGGTGGAGACGCAGGCCATCGAGGACGTGAGCGGCGTGGCGGAAACGGAAGACACGGGGGCGGCCTGGTCGCCGGATGGGGAGTGGATCGCCTTCACGCGCAAGGTGGCGCGGGCGCCGGTGGGCAAACAGGTCTGGCTGATGCGGGAGGACGGCAGCGAGCTGCATCCGCTGACCAGCGACCCGGAAAGCAATTTCAGCAACCTGAGCTGGTCGGCGGACGGCGAGCTGCTGCTGGTACAGCGCTTTGCGATGGCCGGCGGCGGGCGGCCGGAGGTCTGGCTGCTGGAAGTCGAGAGCGGGGCGCTGAGCCTGGTGGCGCAGCCGGGCAGCGCGCCGTCGTGGCTGCCGTAGGGCGTTATGGACGGGGCGCAAGCATCCTAGCCGCTGCGTGGCACTTGTAGAGCGATTTTGAAAAATCGCTCCTCACCCCGCCGCGCGCGATTTGAAAAAAGCGCGCTACATCAATGCCAGTGTAGTCTATATAAGACCAAAAACCCGCCCTACGTCGTCTCCGGCCGGATGAGCTGGGTCTGGATGGGATAGGGAATCTCAATGCCGGCGCTCTCGTAGGCGCGTTTGATCGCCGTCACAGCCAGGTCGGTCGCGGCGAGCCGCTTCGTCTCGCGCAGGTCGATCCAGTAGTAAGCCGTCAGCGTAATGGCGGAGTCGGCGAATGTGTGGAAGATGACGAAGGGCGGCGGGTCAGGGAGCGCGGCGGGCAGGCCGGCGATGGCGTCGAGGGTGACGCGGCGCACCTCGTCCAGGTCGCTGTCGTAGGCCACGCCGATGTCGACGGCGATACGAGCCATCGGGCTGCGCGTGAGATTGGTAAGCGGGCTTGTCAGCAGCATGGCGTTGGGCAGGAGCACGTTTTGCCCGTCCATCGTCTCCATCTCCGTGGCGCGCAGGCTGACCTCGACGATGCGGCCCTCGAACTCGTCCACGCGGATCACGTCGCCCAGCTCGAAGGGGCGCTGCAGGAGCAGGATAAGGCCGGCGATAAAATTCTCGCTGATATCCTTGAGGGCGAAGCCGATGGTGAAGCCGGCGACGCCCAGGCCGGCGACAAAGGCGGTGAGGTCGAAGCGCACCTGCTCCAGCGCTGTAATCGTCACCAGGACGACGAGCGACCAGCGCACGACCTGGGTGATGACCTGGTACGCTTCGGGCTTCACATGGCGGCGCCGGAGCATATTGGTGAGCAAGCGCACGACGAGGCCGGTCAGATAGAGGCCGACGAGGAAGATGACCAGGCCCGAGAGCAGATCGGGGAGGAAGTTCAGGAAGCGCTCGACAATCTGCTCGAGGGCGCCGGGAATCTGCTGCAGTTCGTCGTCCATGCAGTTCTCCTTTTGCTGAAGAGGCAATGGCTGCCGGGTGACCGGTAGGGCGGGTTTTCAACCCGCCGCCGAGTTGAGAACTCGACCTACGAGCCGGCTACCTCTTCATTCGTCAATCGCGGTCAAAATGGGGCGAGCGCTTCTCCAGGAAAGCGGCGACCGCCTCCTGGTGGTTGGTGCCGCCCCACAGGGCAGCGAACAGCTCCGGCTCGGCGGAGGCGGCAGCTTCCGTGGAGCGGCCGGCGAGGCGGACGAGTTCCTTCGTCGCCCCCAGCGCATCGCGCGGCAGCGCTGCCAGCCGCTGGGCCCAGGCAATCGCCACCGGCAGCACCGGCTCTCCGGCGGGCACGAGGCGCTGGACGAAGCCAATGCGGTAAGCCTCGGCGGCGCTGATGCTCTCGCCGGTGAGCAGCAGGGCCATGGCGCGGCTGGCGCCGATGAGGCGGACGAGGCGGGCCGTCCCGCCCCAGCCAGTCGTCAGCCCCATACGCACCTGCACCCAGCGGAGCTGGGCGTCCTCGGCGGCGAGGCGCAGGTCGCAGGCGGCGATGATCTCGCAGCCGCCTCCGGCAGCGTCGCCGTTGACGGCGGCGAGCACGGGCAGCGGTAGCTTGGCGAGCTGTTCGAGCGCTTCGCTCATGATGCGGTTCAGACGCACCCCGGACTCGGGCGTCATCTCGCCGGCCAGCTCCTTGAGGTCGCCCCCGGCGACGAAGGTGGGGCCCGTGCCGGTGATGATCAGCACGCGTAGGGAGCGGCTTTCTGCGGCGGCGGTCACCGCGCGGACGAAGCCCTGCTGCGCTTCCCAGTTGAGGGCGTTGCGCGCCTCCGGCCGGTTCACGCGCAGGACGCCCACGCCATTGTTTTCTTCGTAGAGGATGGTATTCGTCATGGCGAAAGTGTAACACGGGCGGCGCCAGTTGACCGCACCTGGGCCACGGCTTACCATTCGGCCCATGCACGCGCCATCGCCGCCACGCCCTGCCGTCTGGCGCGCCCTCGGGCTGGGGGCCGTCTTCCTGCTGGTCGCCGCCACGGCCGCCATCGCCCTCATCTCCAGTGGGCGGCTCGACCCACGCCTCCCGGGGCCGCTGCAGGCCGAGCTGGGGCCGCAGACGGTGGAAATTGGCGCGGAGGAGGCAACGCTGCTCTGGCAGGAGCTGGCGCTGCCGGAGCCGCCCTACTCGGTACGGCTGCGGGCGACGAGCAGCGGCGCGGAGACGGTGGCCTACGGGCTGGCGCTGGGCGGGCCGGACGGCTATCTGGCGGTCGTCATCTCGCCGGCCGGCTACCGCAGCGTGTCGCTGCAGCGGGCGGGCGCAGGCGAAGAGGTTCTGCTGTGGCACGCGCCGTTGGGCGACGCGCTGCCGCGCGCGATAGAGATACAGGTGGACGTACGCGAGGATGGCACCGCGACGGTCTGGGTGGCGCGAGAGACGATATGGGAGGGCGAATGGCCGGGCACAGGCAGGCAGGTCGGCCTGCTGGCGCGCGGCGAAGGGGGCGCGGCGACGGTGGTGTTTGAGGCGGTGGAGCTGTTTGGCCGTTCTGAACTGTGATTCCGTTGATTAACCTGATGGACTATGATTTTCTGCCGGCGACAACGAATCATAGTTAATCATTCAATCAGACGAATCACAGTTCAGAAAGCAATGCGTCTCTCCAGACGGCCGGTAGGGCGTCAGGTTCATCAAAGACGATCTCGCGGGCCTGGACGAAGCCGGCCAGCCGGCGCAGGGCGGCGGCGATCTCCGGGCCGGCCTCGGCGGGGGCGTCCGGCTCGGCGTAGAGGGAGAGGATGTGCAGCCGCTCCTGCTTGCGGTCCAGCTTCGGGTCGAGCCGGCCGACGAATTGGTCGCCGTGCAGAATGGGCAGCACATAGTAGCCGTACTGCCGCTTCGCCTTCGGCACGTAGATCTCCATGCGGTAGTGGAAGTCGAAAAGCAGCTCGGTGCGCTGCCGGTCGCAGATAAGGTTGTCGAATGGAGAAAGCAGCTCGGTGCGCGGCTGCCATTGCCCGGCTTGCAGCGCCTCAACGTGAGGCAGGTCGTCGCGGTGCAGATACCAGGGGCCGCGCCCTCCCCCTTCCACCGCGACGCGCAGCAGCTCGCCGCGCTTCTCCAGGCGGGCCAGCGCCCCGGGCAGGTCGGCGTAGGCGCCGCGCATGAAGTGGAAGCGGATGTGCGGCGGGCGGGCGACGCCCAGCGCGCGCACGGCAAGGGCCACGGCCCGCTCGTCGGCCTCCTGTTCGTCGAGTTGGGCCGGCGGCCTGTGGCCATCGAGATGGTCTTCGGCCAGGGCCCAGAGGCGCGTCTGCCCCTTGCGTCCGGCGACCATCAGCTCCCCTTCCAGCCACATCACGTCGAGCATCTGGTTGACGGTGCGGTGGGTGCTCCAGGCGTCGGCGTGCCACTGGTCGTCGTACTCGTCGTGCTCAAAGTCGCCCGCGGAGAGCGGCCCTTCGGCCTGCAGCCGCTCGCGGATGTGGGCGCGGAGCGGGGCGTTGGCTTCCAGCCAGCGCTTCGTGCCGGGCCGCCACCTGGCCCGCTGGCGCTGCATCGCCCAGTAAAAGAGCGGGTAATCCTCGGTGAGCACAATGGAAGCGACGTGCGCCCAGTATTCGAAGAGGCTGCGCCGCTCAAAAAGCAGGTGCGAAAGCAGGTCGGGGTCGTAGGGGCCGAGGCGACTGAAGAGGACGAGCTGCGGGCTGCGGGCGACGACCTGGATGGGGTCGAGCTGCAGGCAGCGGATGGCGCGCACCACGTCGAGCGCAGCTTCGGCGGTCGGCTCCGGGCGCGGGCCGGCGAGGCGCTGCTTGTCGATGGCCAGCCGCCGGGCGTCGGCGAGGGTCAGGGAGGGCAGGGCCGCCACAGTTACAGCACCACCACGCGCTCTTCGACGAGGTCCACCCGCGCCAGGGCGATAATTGGCACGCCGAGCGAGGCCAGATTTTCCCGGCCGGGCTCGTAGATCTTTTCGATGACGGCGCCGATGGCGCAAAGCGTGGCGCCGCTCTGGCGGATGATGTCGGCCAGGGCGGCGATCGTCTGGCCGGTCGCCAGGAAGTCGTCCACGAGCACGACACAGTCCTTGGGGCCGAGGTATTCCGGGGAGACCATCAGGCGCACGACGTTGCCCTTGGTGTGGCTGGGCGCCTCGGCCTGGTAGAAGCCGTCGGGCATGGTGATCGGCCGGTGCTTGCGCGCGTAGACGACGGGCACGCCAAGCGCGCGGCCCGCGGCGACCGCCGGGGCGATGCCGCTGACCTCGGCGGTGACGACTTTAGTCACCTCGCAGACGCCCGCCTCGCGGAAACAGGCGGCAAAGGCGTCGCCCATCGCCTGGGTCAGCACGGGGTCAATCTGGTGGTTAAGAAAACTATCGACCTTGATAATGCCGCGGCCGAGATAGGTAGCCTCAGCCGCGATCCTCTCCCTCAACATCTGTAACGCCTTCATCCTGTCCCTCCGGATAAATCCAGTCGGCAAATAAAGCTCCCAGGTCACATTCGCAGGACGCCTCGGCGACGCTGCGCAGGCTCTCCGTCGTGGCTACACCCCACTGCTGGCTCTCGTAGTAGGCCCGCAGGAAAGCGGCAAAATCATCCTCGCCCATCTCCGCTTCCAGCGCCTCAAAAAAGAGCCCGCCCCGCCCGTAGACAATGGCGCTGTACTCCTGCGGGCTATACTCGGCCACGGGCAGGCCGACGGGCAGCTCGGCCATTTCGATGCTCTGCCAGCGGCCGACCAGCGAATCGCGGAAGCCCCGCGCGCCGCCTGCCCCGTACTGGTCGGCGAAGTAAAGCAACGTGGCATACTGGGCCAGCGACTCGTCCAGCCAGGGCTCGTCGAGCTGGTCGTTGCCCACGATGCTGTAGAACCACTGGTGGGCCACCTCGTGGGCCGTCGTCGATTCCAGCACCTGCGGTGGGAAGGGGTTCTGGCGCTCATAGAGGCGCAGGGCATTGACGACGATGCCCGGATATTCGACGCCCAGAGCCGCCGTCGGCGTGCTGCCCAGGTCCAGCTCGGTGAAGGGATAGGGGCCGAAGTGCGCCTCGTAGCTCTCGACGGCGGCGACGGCGTAGGCCAGCACCTGCTCGCCCACGTCGGCGTATTCGGGGAAAGTGTAGCTGTGCAGCGTCGTCTCGCCTACGGTGGCGCTGGTGCGCTCGTAGCGCGCGCTGCCGGCAATATAAAAATCGCGCACCGGCCCGGCGAGGTAGGTGACAATCTGCCGGTCGCCCTGCTCTTCGCGGGTCGCCTCCACGCCGGAGGCAGCCAGGACGACGCCGGCCGGCGCGGTCAGGCGCGCGCGGTAGAAGCTGCTTTCGCTGTAGACGATGTCGCCGCCTTCCGGTGGCAGTTCCACGTTCCAGCCCTCGTCGTCGTAGACGGCGAGCAGCGGGTAGAAGTGGGCCAGCGCCAGAATCTCCTCGTCGTAGATGAAGGTGCCGTAGTGCCCGCCGCCGCTCCGGGGGATCGTCACGTCGAAGTCGAAAGACAGGACCAGTGACTCGCCGGGAGCCAGCGGCGCGGGCAGGGGCACGCGCAGCACGCTGTCCTGCAGCTCGTAGGCCGGCGTGACCGGCGCGCCGTTCACCTGCACGTTTTCCACGACGGCGCGCCCGCCCATCAGGTTGGGGAAGAGGCGCAGAACCATCTCCTCCAGGGGGATCTCCTCCCGGTTGGTGACGTGCATCTCCTGCCGGCCCTGGAGCTGCGTCAGGCTGTCGTCGAGGGTCAGGTCGAGGTGGTAGACGGTCGCGCCGGGCAGCTCGCCGAGCACGCCCTGGGCGCCAGAGACCAGTCCGGCGGCGAAGTCACCGCGGTCATCCCAGGCGACGGGAAAGAGGGCCGGGGCGGGCAGCACGCCGGCCGGCGCCGCAGGTGGCTCTTCTGTGGCGGCGGGGGCAGCGGCGCCGGTGGAAGAAGCCGGAGCGGTGGCTGTTGCCGGAGCCATAGCCGGGACAGCCGCGGTCGGTTCCGGTGAAGCCGCACGGCCGGCCAGCAGCCGCCAGGCAAGCACGACGACGATCAGCCCCACCACGGCGATGGCGGCGACGGCGAGGGCGCGGCGCATGATCAGCCTTTCAGCTCCAGCCAGTTGCGCCCGACGCTCACGTCCACTTTCAGCGGCGCGTCCAGCTCGAAGGTCTGGCTCATCGTCTCCACGACGAGGCGGCGCACCTCCTCGACCTCCTCCTCCGGCGCCTCCAGCAGTAGCTCGTCGTGCACCTGGAGGATGATGCGGGCCTGGTAGCCCCCTTCACGCAGCCGGCGGTGCAGGGCGATCATCGCCAGCTTGATGATGTCGGCGGCGGTGCCCTGGATGGGGTGGTTGATGGCCTCGCGCTCCGCGCGGGCGACCATCTCCGGGTTGGTGCGGGCGCGCGCCTGGAAGATGGGGAAGTAGCGGCGCCGGCCGAAAAGGGTCTCCACATAGCCCTGCTGCCGGGCCTGCATCTTCGTCCGCTCCAGATAGTCGCGGATGCCGGGGAAGCGCTCGAAGTATTCGCGGATGTAGTTCTCGGCCTCGGCCAGAGTCAGGTCCGATTCGCGGGCCAGCCGGTAAGCGCCCATGCCGTAGATGATGCCAAAGTTGACGTTCTTGGCAAACTGGCGCTGCTTAAACGTAACTTCTTCGAGCGGCACCCGGTAGACCGCGGCGGCGGTAGCGCGGTGAATGTCCAGCCCCTGGCGGAACGCCTCCAGCAGCGCCTCGTCCTGGGTGATGTGGGCGAGGATACGCAGCTCGACCTGCGAGTAGTCGGCGGCGATGATCACCCAGCCGGGCCGGGCGACGAAGCCCCGGCGGATGCGCATGCCCACGTCCGAGCGCACGGGGATGTTCTGCAGGTTGGGATTGCTGCTGGCGATGCGCCCGGTCACGCTGCCGGCCTGGTTGAAGCTGCTGTGGATGCGCCGCGTCTCCTCGTTCACCAGCGCCGGCAGGGCGTCCACGTAGGTGCTCTTCAGCTTGCCCAGCTCGCGGTATTCGAGGATGAGGTTGATGATGCCGGTCTCGTCGGCCTGGCGCAGGCTCTCCAGCACGTCGGCGGCGGTCGAGTAGGAGCCGCTGCGGGTCTTGCGCAGGCCGCGATGGGGCAGCTTCAGCTCCTCGAAGAGCACCTCGCTGAGCTGCTGGGTGGAGTTGATGTTGAAGGGATGGCCGGCGATGGCGTAAATCTGCTTTTCCAGCTCCTGCAGCCGCTCGTCCAGCTCGGCCGACATCTGCTTGAAGAAGTCCACGTCGATAGCCACCCCCTCGCGCTCGATGTCCACGAGCACGTTTACCAGCGGCATCTCGATTTCGAGCACCCGTTCCAGCCCCTTGGCCCGGATCTCCGAGGCGAGCGGCTCCCGGAGGCGCAGGGTCATGTCGGCGTCGGCGGCCCCGTAAGGGGCGACCTGCTCGACCGGAAGCTGGGCCATCGTCTTCTGGGCCTTGCCGGTGCCGATGAGCTCGGTAATCTCGGTCATCTGCACGCCGAGGCGGTGGCTCGCCAGCCCTTTGAGGCTTTTGAACTTGCTCGCCGGGTTGGTCAGCCATTCGGCAATCATCGTGTCGAAGACGAGGGGCGTGACTTCGATGCCATAGCGGCGCAGGATCATCAGGTCGTATTTGGCGTTGTGGGCCAGCTTGGGCAGGTTGGGATCGGTCAGCGCGGGGCGCAGCGCGTCGAGCACGGTCTCCAGAGGAAGCTGGCCCTCGGCCAGCCGCCGCTCGGTCTGGAAGAGCGTCATCTGCCCGTCAACCGCGTGCGACTCCTCCTCGGCGAGATGGCCGACCGGGATATAGTAGCCCTCCGCCGGGCTGACGGCGAGGCAGATGCCTACGAGGTCGGCGGTCATCTTGTCCAGGCTCGTCGTCTCGACGTCGAAGCTGAGCTGTTCGGCCGATTCCAGCCGTTTGACGAGGGCCTGTAGCGCCTCTTCGGTGCGCACGATAATCGTCGTCGTCGGCGGCTGCTCGCTGATGTCGGGCACCTCGTCCAGCGTCTCGACGAAGCGTACCGCCAGCGAGCGGAACTCCAGCTCGCGGAAAAGCTCGACCACCGCCTCGGCGTCGTATTCCTCGGCGACACAGGCGGCGAGGTCTATCTGAATCGGCGCGTCGAGCTGGATGCGGGCCAGCTTCTGGCTGAGGAAGGCCAGCTCCCGCCCCTCTTCCAGCTTCGCGCGCAGCCCCTTCGTCTGCTCGTCAAGGTGCTCGTAGATCTTTTCGAGCGTGTCGTACTGCTCCAGCAGCCGGACGGCGGTCTTGGGGCCGATGCCGGCGACGCCGGGGATGTTGTCGCTGGTGTCGCCGACAAGCGCCTTGTAATCGACAATCTGGTCGGGGCGCACGCCGAGCTTCTGCACGACCGCATCGTAGTCGTAAATCTTCGTCTCCGAGCCGGTGCGGTTGTCGGGAAGCTGGACGCGGATGTTGTCGTCCACAAGCTGCAGGATGTCCTGGTCGCCGGTGACGATGAGCACGGGCACGCCCTGCTCCGCCGCCTGCCGGGCGACGGTGCCGATCACGTCGTCGGCCTCGTAGCCTTCACACTCCAGAATGGGCACGTTGAACGCCTGCACGACCTCGCGGATGCGCTCAATCTGGATATCCAGCTCGTCGGGCATCTTTTCGCGCGTGCCTTTGTAGTCGGGGTACAGCTCGTCGCGCTGGGTCAGCCCCTGGTCGAAGGTGACGGCGAGGTACTTGGGCGGATCGTCGGCGAGCAGGATGTCCATCAGGGTGCGGGTGAAGCCGTAGGTAGCGTTGGTCGGCTCGCCCGCCTTCGTGGTGAAAGAGTCCAGCGGGAGGGCAAAAAAGACCCGGTAAGCCAGGGCGTGGCCATCAATAAGAACGAGTTCTGGGGCGCTCATACTATCCTTTTCCTGCCGTCAGGGGCGCCGGCGAGGCGTCAGGCAACGCGCTACAGGGCCGGCGCATTCGTCGAATGCCATCCAGTAATTATAGCACATTTTTTCTAAGATTGCGCTCCCGGCCGGCAGTGGGCGACCGCCGGGAACAGGGCTCATGGGGCTTGCTGCAGGAAGGGCGCCAGCTCGTGCTCGCCCAGTGGCTCGGCGGCAGGAACGGCGTAGAAACCCTTCTCCCAGAGGCGGGAGGTAAAGCCAGACTGCGCGCGCAGGTCGGCGGCGACGCCTTCCTTTAGCTGCCGGACGATCTCGTCCACGCGACAGTCCGGCGGGCAGTGGACCAGGAAATGCACCAGCTCCGCGCGGACGACAACGTGGGATAGCTCGAAGCCGCGCTCGCTCGCCAGCCGCTCGAGCACGCGCCGCACGGTAATCTGCAGCGGCAGCGGCAGAGAATGGTGAGCCCGCCAGACGACGGCGTAGCTGGTGGGCGGCTCTTCCAGCGACCAGTGACGCCCGGCGGGGACCGGCGCGCGCGCGTCGTCGGCGGCGACGTGGGGCACAAGCGCCGTGTAGAGCGCGTCGGCCTGCCGGCGCAGCTCGCCGAGGGCCGTTTCCGGGCGCGCGGCGAGGGTCAGCAGGTGGGCGCTCCCCAGGGGCCGGGTGTAGAGCAGCAGGTCGCCGCTGCGGGTGGGCAGGCGCAGGAACTGGATGGCGGCAGTATGGCCCGGCATCCAGGTATTGGCGACGTGGGCGGCGACATCTTGCACCTGTGAAGGCTCCAGGCGGCCCGTGTGCGCGCGCAGCTCGCCGCCGCAGCTTACCAGCGCGCCGATGACCTTGGCGTGCAGCGTCGCGCCCTGCAGGGTCGCGGCGAGCTGTTCCGCGTCGTCCTCGACGGGCGGAGCGGCAGGCGCCGTACCCTCGCGGCCGAGTATCTCGCCGAGAATGCCGGGCAGGGCCGCTTCGGCGGCGCCGCGAGGCAGGATTCCCTGAACCTGGTCGCCGGCCAGCTCGGGCGCGGCAAGCACGCCGGGCGGCGCCAGCGCGACCACGGCAAGATCGGGCTGCCTGTCGCGCAGGGCAGGCAGGGCCTCGTGGAGCAGCTCCACAGGCAACAGGACGAGGTCCTGTCGCTGCCGGCCGAGGAGGAGCGTGGCTTCGAGGACGGTGGAGGCAGCCGAGATGACGTACTCGCCGCTGCTCAGCAGTATCTCAAACAGGCGCGCCGCCCGCCCCTCATCCGGCTCGACCAACAGGATGCGTTTCATCGTGGTGTGGATTCTACTTTTGGCCGGGGCAAGTGGCAAACGATGATTGGCCTGGAATCGGGGCCGTGGCCCGCTCCCGGCCGGAAAACGTGACCAAAACTGTATCCGCTGCTGTCTCTCTATCTATTGACCTGCCGGCCCAGACGATCTTTGCTGTGACTGGCGACGGTAGAGATTGCGTCAACTGGAGGAACCATCAAAATGGCTAAGCAACGGCACACAGATCGCGAGCCCGCCCGGCTTCGCCCTGCATGGTCCATCACGCTGGTGGCCCTGATGATCGTTTTCGGCAGCCTGTGGGCTTCGGCTGCGACGACCACCGCCACGCCGGCGACGGTAGCCGCGCCGGTCCTGAAGTGGCAGCGCGGCGGCTGCGGCGCCTCGTCGTGCGAGCAGGGCTGGTACAACTCGCCCGCCGTAGCCGATCTGGATGGCGACGGCGAGCCGGAGATCATCTGGGCAGCCAGCACGGTCTTCGCCCTGAACGGCTCCGACGGCTCGGTCCAGTGGGCCGCCGATCCGGTGGGCGGCCGGAGCTGGCCGAGCGTCGCCGTCGCCGACCTGGAGGGCGACGGCACGTTCGAGGTGATGACCGGACATGAGGACGGTTTTTTCCACATCCACGACCACACCGGCTCCCTGCTCTGGTCCAGACAGCCCTATCCCGCCAGTCTGAATTATGAGATTCGCTCGGTGGCAGTCGCCGACCTGGAGGTCGATGGCGATCTGGAGGTGGTGTTCGCCAACACCTTCCAGGACGACCAGTGGTGGGTCTACGAGCATAACGGCGTCCTGCGCGCCGGCGATTGGCCGCAGCACGAGCCGGACGGCAACCTCAACGGCTACACCCGTTTCGCGCTGAACCAGAACATTGGCATCGGCGACGTGGACGGCGATGGCCGGGCGGAGATTATCGGCAGCACCAACTATGCCAACGGCAACATTCCGGCCTTTCACGACGACGGCACGCAGATGCTGGCCCACGAAATGTATGGCGCCAATCCCGACGGCAGCAACCGCGTCTGGAGCCGGGTGCGCGTCTTCGAGGACCACGCGCTCGATCTGAACCCGACCGACGACTGCCGGCGGGGCGCAAAAGCCAGTTTCGGCTATTCGCCGCCCACGGTGGCCGACGTCAACGGCGATGGCGTCTACGAGATCGTCATCGTCTCCAGCTTCATCGACTGCGGCGATCACGTCTACGAAAAGCCGTTTATCCTGAACGCCGATCGCACGCGCTGGGCGGCAGACGGCTATGACTGGACCGTCCTTCCGGCGACCGAGCCAGACTCTGCGCCGCTAAGCCAGGACGAGAGCGTGATCGAGCTGTCGATGCCCAACGCCGTCGCCGCCGATCTGGACGGCGACGGGCTGCTGGAAATCCTCTACGCTTCCTACGACGGCCGGGTCCACGCCTACTGGCTGGACAGGACGCAGCACGGCGACTGGCCCTATCCGGTGTACGACGCGAGCGAAGGGTTCTACCGCTTTGCGTCGGAGCCGGTTGTCGTCGATCTGGATGGCGATGGGCTGGCCGAAGTGCTCTTTGCTTCCTGGCCGGAGAAAGGGGGAAACCGCACCGGCAAGCTGCACATTGTCAATTACCTGGGCGAGCTGCTGCACGAGGTACCGCTGCCCGCGCCCTTCGGCGGCAACTGGAATGGCGGGCTGGCGGCGCCCACCGTCGATAACGCAGACGGCGACCCGGACATGGAAGTCGTCCTCGGCACGGCTCGCTCCGGCGTGGTCGTCTATGACCTGCCCGGCACGTCCGGCGCTCGCCCGCACTGGCCAACCGGACGTGGAAGCTACCTGCGCGCCGGCCTGGCCCAACCGCCCACCGTGCCGGCGCCGCCGGAGGCGACCATCTACATGCCGCTCGCCGTGCGCTCCTCGCCCTGACGGGGGCCGGCCGGATCGCGCCCGCCATTTTGGCCCTTTACAAAATACCTGGCATCTTCGAGTTTTCAACCCGCCGTCGAGTTTTCAACTCGACCTACAAGGTGGCGTCCAGACTGCCCGGCAAATTGTAATCGTCCAATCTGGCAAGCGCGATCCAGTTAGAGAACGTTCAGGGGAATCGCAGCGGTCTCTGGCTGGGGCGTGGGCGTGCGATCGGCCGGGCTGCCGGACAGGCTCCAGGCGCCCGCGCGCTCGATGCGCACGGGCACGATCTGCCCGCGCAGAGAGCGCTCGTCCTCGAAGAAGACGAGCTTACCGCGCGGGTCGCGCCCCTGCCAGCTACCCTTCCGCCGCCCCTCGACCAGCACCTCGACCGTCTGGCCCAGGTAGTCGCGCATCTTCTCGGCGGAGATACGCTCGTTCAGCGCCTCGATTTCCTGGAAGCGGCGGCGCTTTTCGGCGTCGCTCACGTCGTCGGGCATGGCGCGGGCGCTGACGGTGCCGGCGCGGGCGCTGTAGCGGGCCAGATGGATCTTGTCCAGGCGCAGCTCGGCGAGCAGGTCGTAGGTCGCCTGGAACTGCTTCTCCGTCTCGCCGGGGAAGCCGACTATGATGTCGCAGTGGATGGCGGCGCCGGGCACGACCTCGCGGATGTGGCGGACGAGGTCTCGGTAATCCTGCGCCGTGTAGCCGCGACGCATGTTGCGCAGCACCTCGTCGTCGCCGGCCTGCACGGGCACTTCAATCTGCGGCATCACCTTGGGCAGGTCGCGGACCGCGTGCAGGATGCGGTCGGTCATGTAGTTGGGGTGGCTGGTCAGGAAGCGGATGCGCTCCAGACCCTCGACGCCGTTGACAGCGTGCAGCAGGTCGGCGAGGTCGGGGCCGTCGGGCACGTCGTAGCCATAGCGGTCCACAATCTGCCCCAGCAGCACGACCTCTTTCACGCCCTGCTCGACGAGCGAGCGCACTTCGGCGACGATACTACCCACAGGCCGGCTGCGCTCTTTCCCGCGCTTCTGCGGGATGATGCAGAAGGTGCAGGCGTGAGAGCAGCCATAGACGATGGACACGGGCGCGGAGACGAGGCGGTTGCGCTGCTGGCGGGGCAGGATGACGGCGCCGTCCATCAGCGCGTGGCGGCGGGCCGTCTCCTCCTGCTCGATAGCCAGGACTTCCGGCTGCTGCAGGTGGCTGACGAGCGGCGAGCCGTCCGAAGCCGGCTCCATGAAAACGTCCACGAAGGGGAAAGTCTTCGCCAGATGCTCGTTGCCGCGCACGCCGACGACGCAACCCATCACGGCGATGGTGCGCTCCGGGTGCTGCTCTTTGAGGGCGCGCAGGGCGTGCAGCTTGTTATACGCTTTGTCTTCGGACTGCTGCCGGACGGTGCAGGTCTCCAGCACGATGACGTCGGCGTCCTCGGCGCGCTCGGTGGCGCGATAGCCGAGCTTCTCCAGCTCGGTGGCGACGCGGCGGGCGTCGGCGTAGTTCATCTGGCAGCCGGTTATCCAGAAATGGTAAGTCTTATCACTCATCAGGTTTCAGTGGTCAGTTGTCAGTAGTCGGCGCTCAGTTATCAGATTGCTGGTAACTGACCACCGACTACTGACAACTACTTTCTGACTACAAATAACGCTTCGGACAAGCGGAAGCGCATTGTATCGCCGCGAATTTCGGGGGTCAAAAACTCTAAGACGGCGTTAGGGGCGCGCAACAGCAGCACGCGCAGGCGGGTGAGGTCCGGCTCCGTCACGTTCATGCGCGCCGCCCAGGGGCCGAAGTCGAGCCATTTCCACTCCGTTTCTTCCTGCTCGATGGTCAGGCCGGCTTCGTAGAAGGCCTGTCGCCACTCGTAGATGCTCAGGCAGCGCACGTGGCTGGGGTCGCGCAGCCGCTCGAAGGCGTTGATGTAGCGGCCTGCCTCGTTCTGCAGGCGGGCCTTCTTGCCGCTGTGCAGGCTGCCGGGCACGACGTTGTCCACGACGGCGAGGCGTCCACCCGGCGGCAGGATACGATGGACCTCCGCAAGAAAGCGTCCGATGTCGGGGAAGTGGTGGGGCGCGAGGCGCACGGTGACGAGGTCGAAGCTGGCAGGGGCGAAGGGCAGCGCCCCGGCGTCGGCGGCGAGCGCAGACACGTTCGCCAGCCCCTTTTCCTGGGCCAGCGCGCGCGCCTTGGCGACCATCGGCGGGGTCAGGTCGGTGGCGACGACAGAGGCGACGTGCCGGGCCAGCGCGTGGGCGGTGTGTCCTGCGCCGGTCGCCACGTCGAGCACGCGCCAGCCCGGCTGCGGCTGCACCAGATCGAGCAGCCGCACCAGATGGGCCGGGTCGGCGTGGATGGCGCTCGTGGCGTAGGCATCGGCCTTATCGCCGAACTGGGCCTGAACGCGGCTGCGGATAGCCCGCTCCTGCTCAGACGACATTGTATTCCTCGACGAGGCGCCCCTCGGCAAAGCGGGAATAGGCCAGCTCGGAGATGTCCAGCGTCGTGGCCTCGCCGTCGAGGATGATCTCGGCCAGGAGCAGGCCGGCGATGGGGCCGTGCATGAAGCCGTGGCCCGAAAAGCCGGCGACGACGTACAGCCCCTCGACCTCAGGCACGGCGCCGATGATCGGATGCGCGTCGGGCGTCACCTCGTAGAGGCCGGCCCAGTGGGACTGCAGCCCGGCGCGCTCCAGGATGGGCAGCCGCTCGATGGCCTTCTCCAGATGCACCAGCTCCCAATCGGGGTCCACGCTCTCGTCGAAGCCAGCAGGCTCGTCGGGGTTGGACATGCCGGTGAGCAGCCCTTCCCCCTCGCGGTGGAAATAGAGGCTCTGGGCGAAGTCGATGACGAACGGGAAATCGGCGGGCAGGCCGGGAATGGGCGTCGTGGTGACGATCTGCCGGCGCACAGGGACGATGGGCAGCGCCACGCCCGCCAGCTCGCCGACGGCGCCCGCCCAGGGGCCGGCGGCGTTGACCACGACGTCGCAGGCGATGCGCCCGTGGGGCGTCTCCACCCCGGCGATGCGCCCGCCCTCCACGGCGATGCCGGTGACGGGCGTATCGGTGAAAGCGCGCACGCCCAGCCGCTGCCCGGCGCGGATGTAGCCGGCGACCACGCCGTTGGGGTCGGCGAGGCCGTCGCCGGGGTTGAAGGTGCCGGCGAGCACGTCGTCCGCGCGCAGCAGGGGCACGCGCCGCCGCACCTCGTCGCCACTCAGCCACTCGGTCTGCACGCCGAGGGAGTGCTGCATGGCGACGTTGTTGCGGAACTTCGCCACGTCCTCCTCGGTGGTCAGCAGGAAGAGGTAGCCGGGCCAGCGCAGGTCGATGGCCTGGCCCGTCTCCTCCTCGAAGCGCTGCAGCATGGGCAGGCTGAGCAGGCTGAGGCGGACGTTGATCGC
>Ga0123332_1002560_pt1 | contig 17126 bp, 13 predicted proteins | sample BioC12SIPDNA_4_FD_89958 | JGI IMG/M metagenome (GOLD analysis project Ga0123332, IMG submission 89958) | Anaerobic biogas reactor microbial communites from Washington, USA - Biogas_R2_A C12 SIP DNA | ecosystem: Engineered > Bioreactor > Anaerobic > Unclassified | place: Washington, USA...
CCGACCACCTCAGCGACACCCCCACGCTTGCTCGCTTCTGGCGAAATCGCCCGCAGCGTCTCACCGGCTCCCGTTGCTACCAATCCCATGCTGCCTAAAATCGCAGAGTGCATGGTGCGCCCCCACGCGTCGCCAGCTTTGAGGCCCAGACAAGATCACTACCGACCGGAAACCAGCAGCCCGGTTGCTCGGAATCGCGTCCGGCGTGGTTTTGGCATCTGAGCCGATGGTAGCAGCCGGCCTCTCATCGGCGCGCCAAGTCGGTAGGTTGCAAACCTGCCCCACAATTTCTGATAATCTGATGCGTGGCTGAAGAGGCCCGGTGTTGAATCGGCGCCTCACCCACCACAACTGGCTATACAAAACCCAGCCTCAAGTAGCTGTTGACAGGCTTGTGTTTTCAGGATAAAAGGGATATTACTTATCCGTATTAGGATTAAGAACCGATGGCAATGCTCACCAAGACCTCCCTATCGGCGATTCGAGCCCTTACTTTCATCGGCGGCAACGATGCCGGCGAGCCCCTGTCCCCTCGGAACATCGCCGAACAACTCGGTGAATCGCCCACCTATCTGTCGAAGGTTCTGCGGCATTTGGTGAAAAGCGGTATTCTTCGCGCCCATCGCGGGGTGGCGGGCGGTGTCACCCTCAACCGCGCTCCGGCAGACGTTACGCTCTTGGCCATCGTGGAATCGTGTCAGGGGACCATTTTAGGGGACTTCTGCGAGGACGCAGAAGAACTGGAAAAGACCTGCGCGCTTCACCAGGCCGGGGCGGAACTACACCGCGCGATCGTCTCGGTTCTGTCGCGCTGGACCTTAGCCCACCTGCTCGCGAAACCGCGGCCCTCCGAAGAACTCGCCGACAAACACGTCCAGTGCTGGCTGACGCCGAAACTGCGAGGGCCAGGGTAATGATGACCGGCCGGCCGGCGCTGAAGGTCGAGATTCCCAACTCGCGGTATCACCGCGACCTGATCGCCTGCCAGGTCGCCTGCCCGGTTCATACCGACGCCCGCGGCTATGTCCGCGCCATTGCCGAGGGACGTTTCGAGGAAGCCTACTTGATTGCCCGCGGTCCGAACCCCTTGGCTTCGATTTGCGGCCGCGTCTGCGGGGCGCCGTGCGAAGCGGCCTGCCGCCGAGGAAAAGTCCCCCGCGTGGATGCCGACGGGCGGTTCGTCGCCGAGGATCGGCCGATTTCCATACGGGCCTTGAAACGATTTGCCTGCGACCGCGGCGGTCCGGAAGTGCGGCCGACCGACGAAGTGCTCGACGCCTTGCGACGGTATGTGCCGCACGTTTCGGCGGACGCCGAGGAGATGGCCGCGCTGGTCCGCGCCGGCGTCGAGGGGACGTTTCGACCTGCCGAGGGCCAGCCCGTGGCGATCGTCGGCTCGGGACCGGCCGGGTTGGCCGCGGCGCACGACTTGGCGCTGATGGGATTCCGGCCCGTCGTTTTCGAAATGGAGCGCGTGCCGGCCGGCATGCTTTCGCTGGGAGTTCCCGCCTATCGCCTTCCGCGGGATCTGATTGCCAGGGAAGTGGCGGTGATCGAAGCGTTGGGCGTCGAGATTCGCTGCGAGATGGCGGTTGGCAAAGACGTCACGCTGGCCGATCTGCGGCGGGACTACGCGGCGGTGATCCTGGCGGTCGGGGCGAAGGCTTCGCGAGGCTTGGGCTTGCCGGGCGAGCAGGGACCGCGCGTCTATGGCGGCGTCGACCTGCTGCGGGGCGCGGCGCTTGAGTCGCCGCCCGACATCGGGCGCGAGGTCGTCGTGATCGGCGGCGGGAACGTCGCCTTCGACGTCGCGCGCACCGTCGTTCGTCAAATCGCCTACGATGCGGCGCGGACGGCCGCGCGGCTTCCCGGCACCGGCCGAGTCCACCTGACTTCGCTGGAAACGCTGGAAGAGATGCCGGCCGACACGCTGGAAATCGTCGAAGGCGACGAAGAGGGGATCGTGCGTCACAATGGCTGGGGGCCGATCGAGATCCAGCGCGACGAAACGGGCGCCGTCCAAGCGGTGCATTTCCGCAAATGCCTCCGCGTCTACGACGACCAGCGCCGCTTTGCCCCGGTTTTCGACGATCAGTCGCGGCACACGATCCCCTGCGATACCGTGCTGCTCTCGGTCGGCCAGGCGCCCAATCTGCAATTGCTCGACGAGGGAGGCGACGATGTCGAGCAGTTCCGGCCCGGTTGGCCGAAAGTCGATCCGGAGACCCTGGCCACGACGGCCCCGGGCGTGTTCGTTGCGGGCGACCTGGCGCACGGCACCCGGTTGTTGATCGATGCGGTGGCGTCGGGCAAGAAGGCCGCCCGTTCGATCTACGAATACCTTACCGGCCGCAAGATCGCCATCGAGTCCGCCACGGCCCATATTTCGCTGGACCGCTATCGGCGCGAGTTGGGCTATGAAGCGATCCGGCGAGTGCCGGTGCCGGTAATCGCGCCGGAAGAGCGACTCGGCCGGCCGCAGGCGGTGGTGGAGACGGGCTACGACGAAGCGGCGGCGATGCGTGAAGCGTCGCGGTGCCTCGATTGCGGCGTCACGCCGGTTTTCGACGGCGCCCGCTGTGTGCTCTGCGGGGGATGCGCCGACGTCTGCCCGACCCAGTGCCTCAAGCTGGTGTCGCTGGCCGACCTGGAACGGACTGCCGACCTCGATGCGGCGATTCGCGAAGGGGTCGGGAGTCTTTTTCCGTATCGGCCGCCGACCGGGCTGGACTTGCCGAACGGCGGTGAGGCCGATACGGAAAAAGACTCCCGACCCCCTTGGGCAGCCCACTCGGCAATCCTCAAAGACGAAGACCGCTGCATCCGCTGTGCTCTGTGCGCCATGCGCTGCCCGTCCGACGCCATCACCATGGAACGGGTCACCTGCACAACAAGTTGGAGGTCGCTATGAGTAAACCCACCTCGACAACCCGATCGCGGCTCGATCCGGAACCGGTGCCCCGCCGCGACTTCCTGGGGATCGCCTCGCTGGCGGCGGCCGCCTCGGCGATGTTGTTCGGCCTGGTGGGCATGTTGCGGTTGCCGAAGGCCGCCGTGGTTGCCTCGCCGTCGAAGAAGTTCACCGTCGAGCTTCCCGACTCGCTCGCCGGCGGCACGCCCTTCATTCCTCCCGGCAGGTCCGTGGCGCTGTTTCGAGACGAGGAAGGCGTGTATGCCGTTTCCCTGATTTGCACGCACTTGGGATGCATCATCAAGGCCGCGGCGGGCGAGTTCGAGTGCCCCTGTCACGGATCGAAGTTCGCGCTGGACGGCGCCGTCATCAAGGGCCCGGCGCCGTCGGCTTTGCCGTGGTTCGAAGTCGTCCCTCGCGGCGATCAATTCGTGGTCGATGAAGCGACGATCGTCCCCCAAGGCACCAAGGTGACGGCATGAGCGGCAGCACACCGAAATCCGGTTTGGGCGAGTTCGTCGCGAACCTCGCGCACGCGCCCGGCACGATTTACCGATCCGCCTTCCGCACCGGTTCGCCGACGACGGACCGCTCCCGGTCGAATTTCGTCTTCGGCAACGTGTTTCTACACCTGCATCCCGTGCGGACGCACCGCTGGAGCCTCCGCTGGACGACGACGATGGGCTTGGGAATCGCCGCGACCGCCGCATTTCTCATCGCTTTGGTAACCGGCGTGCTGTTGATGTTCTACTACAAACCCTCGCCGGAGGCGGCGTATGAGTCGATCAAAGACATTCATTTCGTCGTGCCCACCGGCCGCTTCATTCGGAATATCCATCGCTGGGCCGCCAATGTGATGGTGGTCGCCGTGCTGCTGCACATGGTCCGCGTGTTCTACACGGCGTCGTACCGGGCGCCGCGGGAGTTCAATTGGCTGATCGGTATGGGCCTGCTGGTCATCACGCTCGGCCTGTCGTTCACCGGCTACCTGCTCCCCTGGGACCAGCTTGCCTACTGGGCGACTACGATCGGGGCGAACATTGCCCAGTCGCCGCGGGAACTGACGGACGCGGTGGGAATCACCGAGAGTTTCGATCCCGGCGGTTTGCAGAAACAGTTGCTCTTGGGATCGGACACCGTAGGGGCCGAATCCCTCATTCGCTTCTACCTGCTGCACGTGATGATCCTGCCGCTGGCGCTGGCAGCCCTGATGGCCGTGCATTTCTGGCGGATCCGCAAGGACGGAGGACTGAACCGCCCCGAAGACGCCGACTCGCGGCTTGGCCCCACGCCGGATGGCACCTACCCTGTGTTCACCGAAGCGCCGAAGAAGACCTACCACCTCGCCGCGATCGTCCGGGGGCAGACGCCGGCGGTGGGCCGCGGTCCGGAGAATACCGTCCCCTCCATGCCGCACCTGTTCTATGCCGAACTGGGCGTGCTGATGGTGACGCTGCTGATCTGCGTGGCGCTGTCGTTGGTGGCCAATGCGCCTCTGAAAGAACTCGCCAACCCCAGCATACCCGAGAATCCGGCCAAAGCGCCGTGGTATTTCTTGGGTCTGCAAGAGTTGGTCGCCTTCTCGGCCTTCGTCGGCGGCATCGGAATTCCGGCGGTCGTGGTGATCGGCCTGGGGCTGATTCCCTTGCTGGATCGCGAGAGCGCCGGCGGCGGCCGATGGTTCGGCGGTCCGGGCGGCGGTTGGCTAGTGGCTCAAGCGGCGATTGTGGGACTGGCGGCGGTGCTGGCCGTGGAGGCATTTGCCATCCGTTTCGGCTGGATTCGCCAGTGGTATCCCGACGCACCGCAACTGTGGATCACGCTCATCAACCCGGGAACGGTTTTGACGGCGATCTACGCCGGCTACTCGATCTGGCTGGTTCAGCGCTACCGTTCCACGCGCGCCGGAGCGCTGGGGCTGTTCACCTGTTTCCTCTGTGGTTTTCTCGTTCTGACGGTGATCGGAACCCACTTCCGCGGGCCGAACTGGGAATTCTACTGGTCGCCCGCCCACTGGCCGAGCCACTGAAACCATGAACAAGAACAAACACCTGCTGCTGTGGTCGAGCCTGGGAGTTCTCGCCCTGTTGGTGACCGCCGCCGTGCAAGAGAACTTCCTGAAGAGCTGGCGGCGGATCCAGGCCTCGGCGGTCGGCGAGCAAGGACCGATCGACGTGCAACTGCGCCAGATCGTCGTGCCGGATCTGAAGACGACCGACCGCTGCGTGTCGTGCCACGTCGGCATGGCGCCGGGCATGGGGGAACTTCGAGGCGATGCGGTTCTTGCGGCCCACAAACCGATGGTGCATGACCCGAACGACTTTGGCTGCACGGCCTGTCACGGCGGCCAGGGGCTCGCCACGGAGAAGGACGACGCCCACGGCGACATCCACTTCTGGCCCCAGCCGCTGATTCCCAAGAAATACGCGACGGCCGGCTGCGGCACGTGCCATAGCCATCTCCGCGTGCCCGACCTGGCGGGGATGCGGGAAGCGGAGGGTTTGCTGGAGCGCTACGATTGCTTGGCCTGCCACCGTATCGACGGGCGCGGCGGAACGCTCCGCCCCGGCGGGGCCGGCGGCATGGAGGGCCCCGACCTCTCGCACGTCGGCAGCAGCGGAATCGATCCGGATTGGTATGCGACGCATCTGGCGCACTATCAACAAACCGAGGCCGGCCCCTGGAGACAATCCTTTGGTCCGGTGGAAGAGCCGCATCGCCAAGCGATCGAAGGTTTTCTGAAGTCGCGCGTCGGGGCGCCGGAACTCGTCGAGGCCAAGGCGCTGTTCCATTCGCTCGGCTGCCGGGGGTGTCACAAAATCCAGGGGGTCGGCGGCGACGACGGCCCGGACTTGACCCGCTTCGGCGAACGGGATCCGCACCAGCTCAATTTCAGCCAGGTGCCGGGCGAGCATACCCTGGTCAACTGGATCGTCGAGCATTTCCGCTGGCCCGCCCGGGTTGTGGCGGGATCGAAGATGCCCGCCCTGGGACTTTCCGAAGACGAGATCGACCGGCTGACGCTCTACATGCTCTCGCTGCGGCAGAGCCCTTTCCCCGACGCTTACTGGCCGAAAGACCGCATCCTCGTGGAACGTTTCGGCGAGCGCGAGTTCGCCACCGACGGGGCGACGCTCTACGGCGCGTTCTGCGCGGCCTGCCACGGACCGAAAGGCGAAGGCCGCCGCTTTCCCGACACAAGCCCGTTTCCCGCCATCGCCGGCCGCGATTTCCTGGCGGTCGCCTCCGACGAGTTCATCGCCGAGACCATCCGGCGCGGGCGCCCGGGGCGGCGAATGCCCGCCTGGAACGAGAACGAGGGAGGTCTGCGCGACGCCGAGATCGCCAATCTCGTCGGGCACCTCCGCGCCATAGGAGGCGTCGCAGAGCCCGAGGCGCCGTTATCCGAAGCTCGCTCGGGTGAAGGCGACGCCGAACTCGGCGGTCGCCTCTTCGCCGCCCGTTGCGCCGGCTGTCACGGGCCGGCGGGCGAAGGCGTCGACGCACCGGCTCTGAACAACAAGGTTCTGCTCTCGACCGCCGACGATCGCTACCTGCTGGAGACGATCCGCCGCGGCCGGCGCGGCACGTCGATGCCCGGCTTCAGCCAGCCCACCTCGCCGGCCTACCCGGCCCTCGCGCCAAGCGACATCGAGTCGATCGTTGCCTTCATCCGCACATGGGAGGATTTGTCCAGTGAGTAGCGAAGTCACCCGACGCGCATTCCTCGAGGCCGTCGCCGCCGGCGGTTTCGCCGGCTTGGCGGCTTCGGCCCGCAAGGCATGGGGCCTCGACGCCATCGCCAATCCCTTGGCCGCCTATCCCGATCGCGATTGGGAGCGGGTCTACCGCGACCTCTGGAAGTACGACTCGAAGTACACGTTTCTCTGTGCGCCGAACGACACGCACAACTGCCTGCTCAACGCCTACGTGCGATCGGGCGTGATCACTCGCATCGGCCCCACCATGCGCTACGGCGAGGCGACCGATCTGGCCGGCAACGCGGTGACCCATCGCTGGGATCCCCGCTGCTGCCAGAAAGGTCTGGCGCTGACCCGCCGCTTCTACGGCGACCGCCGTGTGAACCAATGCATGGTCCGGGCCGGCTTCCAGCGCTGGTTCAAGGAAGGTTTTCCCCGCAACGAGGACGGCACTCCGCCGAAGGAGTATTTCAGCCGTGCCCGCGATCAGTGGGTCCGCGTCACGCACGACGAGGCGGCGAAGATCGTCGCCTCGGCCCTGACGAACATCGCGAAAACCTACAGCGGCGAAGAGGGCAGGAAACGGCTCGAACAGCAACACTACGACCCGCTGACGATCGACACCATCCAAGGAGCCGGCACGCAAGTACTGAAGTTCCGCGGCGGCATGCCGCTGTTGGGAACGACCCGCGTTTTCGGGCTGTACCGGTTCGCCAATTCGATGGCCTTGCTCGACGTGCATCTGCGGAAAGTCGCCCCGGACGACGCCCTGGGAGGCCGCGGCTTCGACAATTATAGCTGGCACACGGATCTGCCCCCCGGCCACCCGATGGTCACCGGCCAGCAGACGGTCGAGTTCGACCTCTCGGCCGTCGAACACTGCAAGACGGTGGTGGTCTGGGGGATGAACTGGATCACGACCAAGATGCCCGACGCCCACTGGCTCACCGAAGCCCGGCTGAAGGGAACGCGCGTGGTGGTGATCGCCTGCGAATACTCGGCCACGGCGAGCAAGGGGGACGAGGTGATCGTCTGCCGGCCCGGCACGACGCCGGCGCTGTCGCTGGGATTGGTGCATGTCCTGCTCAAGGAGAAGCTCTACGACGCCGACTATGTGCGGCGTTGGACCGACCTGCCGATCCTGGTGCGGATGGACACACTGGAGTATCTTCGCGATCGGGACGTCTCGGGCAAAGAGCCGTCGCCGCTGTCGAACCAGACCCGCGTTCTCGCCGCCGATGAAAAGGCGCCGCCGCCGTTGGCGCAAGACGACATTCTTCTGCCGGAAAAGCTGCGGCTCCAATGGGGCGATTACGTCTGGTGGGATCGGGCGACGAACTCACCGAAGCGGCTCACACGCGACGAGGTGGGCGAAAAGTCCCAGGTGGGCGACGCCTTGCTGGAAGGCAGCATCGAGGTGACGCTGGCCGATGGCAAGAAGGTCGCCTGCCGCCCGGTTTTCGACCTGATCCAAGAGTATGCCGCCCATTTCGATCCCAAGACGGTCGAAGAACTCACCTGGGCGCCGGCCGAAGCCGTCCGGAACCTGGCGCGGCATATCGCCAAGGAGCCCGGCACGACGCTTTTCGCCATCGGCATGGGCCCCAACCAGTTCTTCAACAACGACAACAAGGATCGGACCCTCTTCCTCTTGGGAGCGCTGACGGGCAACGTCGGCAAGATCGGCGGCAACGTCGGCTCGTATGCCGGCAACTACCGTGTGGCGCTGTTCAACGGCAGCCCCCAGTACATCAACGAAAACCCCTTCGACATCGAACTCGATCCGGCCAAGCCGGCTCGCCCCAAGCAGTATTGGCGTCCGGAATCGGCCCACTTCTACAACCACGAGGACCATCCGCTCCGCGTCGGCAAGCGGCTCCTCACCGGCAAGACCCATATGCCCGCGCCGACCAAGTCGCTGTGGTTCGCCAACGCCAACTCGATCCTCGGCAACGTGAAGTGGCATTACAACACGGTGGTCAACGCACTGCCGCGGATCGAGATGGTCGCGGTGAACGAATGGTGGTGGACCACGTCGTGCGAGTGGGCCGACGTGGTGTTCGGCGTCGACTCCTGGGCCGAGTTGAAGCACCCCGACATGACCGCGTCGGTCACGAATCCCTTCCTGCAGATCTTTCCCAGTACGCCGCTGGCCCGCATCTTCAATACCATCGGCGACATCGACGTGCTGGCCCTGGTCGCCTCGAAGATGGCGGAGATCACCGGCGACGACCGCTTCAACGACTACTGGAAGTTCGTCCGGGAGAATCGGACGGAAGTCTACCTCCAGCGGATTCTCGACCACTCGACGAACAGCAAAGGGTACGATATTCGCGAGTTGCACGCCAAGGCGGCCGAGGGCGTGCCGGCGCTGCTGAACAATCGGACGATTCCCAAGGCGGTCGGCTACGAGCAGGTGGCCGATTCGCGGCCCTGGTATACCAAGAGCGGCCGGCTGGAGTTCTACCGCGAGGAACCCGAGTTCATCGAGGCGGGCGAGAACCTGCCGGTCCACCGCGAGCCGGTCGACTCGACCTTCTACGAGCCGAACGTGATCGTGGCCCCCGCGCACGCCGCCATCCGGCCGGCCCAGCCTGAGGATTACGGCGTCGAGCGAAATGACATGAGCTGCGAAGTTCGCTGCGGACGCAACGTGGTCATGCCGTGGCAGGAGTTGAAGAACTCGCCGCACCCGCGGATCAAGGAGGGCTACCGCTTCGTCTTCCACACGCCCAAGTATCGCCACGGCGCCCATACCAACCCCATCGACACCGACATGGTGGCCGTGCTCTTCGGGCCTTTCGGCGACCTTCATCGTCACGACAAGCGCGCACCGTTCGTCACCGAAGGCTACGTCGATATCCATCCCGAGGACGCCAAGGAACTGGGCGTCGAAGACGGCGATTATGTCTGGATCGACCCCGATCCGGAAGATCGGCCTTTCCGCGGCTGGCAGACGAACCAGCGGGACTATGCCTTTGCCAGGCTGCTTTGCCGCGCTCGCTACTATCCGGGCACGCCTCGCGGCGTCACGCGAATGTGGTTCAACATGTACGGGGCCACGCCCGGCTCCCAGCAGGGACAACAGCAACGGCCGGACGGCCTGGCCAAGAACCCGCAGACGAACTACCAGGCGATGTTCCGCTCCGGCTCCCATCAGTCGGCCACGCGCGGCTGGCTCAAGCCGACCTGGATGACCGACAGCCTCGTCCGCAAAGAGATGTTCGGGCAGCTCATCGGCACGGGCTTCCTGCCCGACGTGCATTGCCCCACCGGCGCGCCGCGCGAAGCGATCGTGAAAATCAGCCGCGCCGAACCGGGCGGGATCGAGAAGGAAGGACTGTGGCTCCCTGCGGCGCTCGGCATCCGGCCGCGGTACGAAAGCGACTCTATGAACCAATACCTTGCCGGTGCGTACGTCGACGTCCGCGCCGAACCAGCGGAGGGCTGACCATGGCGCGAGTCTACAATTGGCAGATCAAGCGGCAGATGTCGTACTGGTATCCCCAGAGCCGGCCGCAGAAGCAGTTTGCCGCCGTCTTCGACATCAACAAGTGCATCGCCTGCCAGACCTGCACGCTGGCCTGTAAGACCACCTGGACTTCGGGCAAGGGGCAGGAGTACATGCTCTGGAACAATGTCGAGTCGAAGCCCTACGGCTGCTATCCCCTCACTTGGGATTTGAAGCTGCTGGGAATGCTCGGTCCGCAGGGCTGGGAGAAAGGCGTCTATGCCGGGCGGACGATTTTCGAGGCGGCGCCGGCCGGCGACCGGGTACTCGGTTGGCGGCCCGAGGAGGTCAACTACGCCTATCCCAACGTCGGCGAGGACGACTGCTCCGGCTCGGTGGAGCACGGCGCTGCCCTGCACGGCATCCACCTCATGTGGTTTTACTACCTGGCCCGCATCTGCAATCACTGCACGTATCCGGCCTGCCTGGCTTCCTGCCCGCGAGCCTCCATCTACAAACGGCCCGAAGATGGCATTGTCCTGCTCGACCAAGGACGTTGCCGGGGCTACCGCGAGTGTGTCAAGGCCTGCCCGTACAAGAAAGTCTTCTTCAATCCGCTCACCGGCACGTCGGAGAAGTGCATCGCCTGCTATCCAAAGATCGAGCAGGGGATCCAGCCGCAATGTTTCGTCAACTGCATCGGCAAGATCCGGCTGGCCGGCTGGATCTCGGCGCCGGAGGCCGCCCGCAAAGACAACCCGATCGACTACCTCGTGCATATCAAGAAAGTGGCCTTGCCGTTGTTCCCGCAGTTCGGCCTGGAGCCGAACGTCTATTACATCCCGCCGATCCACGCCCCGGCGAAGTTCCTCCAGCAGATGTTTGGTCCCGGTGTCGAAGCAGCCGTCGAGGCCTACCGTTCGGCCGCCCGCGACGAAGATCTGGCGGGCTTGCTGGGGCTGTTCGGCTCGACCGAGCGTGTCGTGCCGCGGTTCGCGCGCCAAGACGATTGGGTGACGGGCATGGACGAGGAAGGCAAGCAAATCGTCCGCGTCCCGCTCCGCGAGCCCGTCCATATCCTCGAGGCGTTCGACAAGAAGTACCAGGTCGTCCGCACCAACTGCCCGTAGGGAGATTTCCCCCATGTGGAGCAATGCCCATCCTGCTTTGACCTTTGCGACGATCGCGATCGTCGGTCTCGCCGTGCCGGCCGGCTGCCGCCGCGTCGAGGCGCCGCCGGCGACCAGCGTCGTTCTGGCCGGCGTTGCCAAACTGCCAACCGACGCGGCCGACCCGGCCTGGAACGCCGCGCCGCAGTACGTGGCGAAACTCATCCCGCAAGACCTGGTCGACCCGCGGCTGATGGAACCGTCAACCGCGGAGCTTCGCGTGCGGGCTGTTAGCGACGGCGACCAGGCCGCCTTTCGGCTGCAATGGACCGACGAAACCACCGATGATTTCCCGATCCCCGGACGTTTTGCCGACGCCTGTGCCGTCCAGCTTCCGGCCACCGCCCGGCCCACGGTGCCGTTGCCGCAGATGGGCGAAGCCGGGCAACCGGTGGCCATCACCTTCTGGAGCGCCTCGCTACAGGCGATCGTCGACGGCCGCGGCGACTCACTCAAAGACATCTACCCCAACGCCAGCATCGACCACTATCCGTTCCAGGCATCCAGCCTCAAGCCCGGCTCGGCCGAGCAGGAGGCGATGGCAGCCCGTTATGCCCCCGCCCGTGCCTTGGGCAACCCCATGGCCGGCCCCCGCAAGACGCCGGTGCAGGACTTGATTGCCGAAGGCCCGGGCACCCTCGGCCCGGCGCCTTCGACCGACTCCGACGGCCGCGGCGGCAGAACCGAAAACGGCTGGGCCGTGGTGATCCGTCGCCCGCTTCCCAGCGGCTTCGCGGAGCAGTCGCATACGCAGGTCGCCTTTGCCGTTTGGCAAGGATCGCACGACGAGGTGGGAGCGCGAAAAATGCGGACCGGCTGGATCACGCTTACCCAAGAGATCGGCAAGACACCATGACGAGCACATCGTTCGACACCGATCTGCAGGATCTGCTCCGCGAAGCGGCCCGCTGGCGGCTCATCGGTCTGTTTCTCGAGTGTCCCGGCGAGGGTTGGCAGGACGAGATCGACTGTCTCGCCGCCGAAGTGGGCGATGGCTCTCTGCTGGAAGCCGCGGAACTGGCTCGGCAAGAGGCGAGCCCGGCCCTCTACCACACGACATTCGGTCCCGGCGGACCGGCGCCGCCGCGTGAAGTGAGCTACCGCAGAACGGTTCACCCCGGTCGCTTCCTGGCTGAAATCGGCGACGGCTATCGAGCCTTTGTCTACACGCCGTCCAGCCCGGAGGCACTCGACCACGTGGCCACCGAGGTCGGCTTTGTCGCCTACCTCTGTCTGAAGGAAGCCTACGCGATAGCGCGCAGCGACGCCGATCAGGCCGGCCTTTGCCGCAGTGCGGCGAGACGATTCCTCGAAGAGCATCTCGCGGTCATGGCCCAGCCGTTGGCCGCTCACTTGAAGATGTCGGGCATCGGCTATTTGGCGCTGGCCGGCGATGCGCTCGTCGATCGGGTGGGACCGCCGGGCGGTGCAAACTCGGGGACGGCAGCCTCGGAGAACGCCCGCGAAACGGCGCACACCGCAAACCCTTGACCGGGCGGACTAAAATGAAAGAATATGATTCGCGACGCAAGCCGATTGCGTCGGCCCAAATGCCGCGCGAAGGGGGCACACGATGATCCGTAATGCGACTGCCCCGGGGGCCTCCCCGTTCGCGCCGGCGGTCCGTTTGCCCTCCTCGCGCTATATGATTTCTCCGCAAGACGCGCTACAGTGTGTTCTCGCGGTCGCGGCGTGTCTGGATGCCCGCGTTGTCCCCCTGGACGATGCCTGCGGCCTGAGACTTGCCGAAGAAGTGCGTGCCGATCGAGCGTATCCTCCCTTTCCTCGCGCGATGATGGATGGCTATGCCGTCTGCGTGGCGGACGCGGGAAGAACCGCGGAGGTTGTCGGCGAGGTGGCCGCCGGCCAGGCCGCCGGGCCACCCGTGGAGGAGGGCAAGTGCGCGGCGATCATGACCGGCGCCGTCTGCCCGCCCGGAACCGAGGCCGTTGTTCAGAAAGAGCACGTGCGGCGCGAAGGCGACCTGGTGCAATTGCCCGAAACCATCGCTGTGGGCGGCCACATCGCCGCGGTCGGCAGTGAATGCCCGGCCGGCAGCCCCGTGTTGAAGCCGGGAGATACCATCACGCCGCTGGCGATTGCCGTTATGGCGTCGTTCGGGATGGAGTCGGTGAGCGTGCGTCCCGCGGCGAGTCTGGCGATCATCACGACGGGCGGAGAACTCGTCTCCGTCGGAGAAGCGATCCAGCCGCACCTGATCCGCGACTCCAACGGCCCCATGCTTTCCGCGTTGGCGCGGCGAATGGGGCTTGATCGCCCGTTGGCGATGCATGTGGAAGATCGGCTGAACGCGATCCTCGCCGCGCTGGAGCAGGCAGCCCAGCGCGATGTGGTGTTGCTCACCGGCGGCGTTTCGGTGGGCGACTACGACCTGGTGCCGGAAGCCCTTCGCCAGTTCGGAGCGGAAGTGCTGTTCCACAAGGTCCGGCAGAAGCCGGGCAAGCCGCTCTTATTGGCCCGCCGCGGCCGGCAGTTGATCTTCGGCTTGCCGGGCAATCCGCTGGCCTGCCACCTCGGATTCAGCCGTTACGTGGCCGCGGCGATCCGCGTCATGCAGGGGCTGCCGCCGGCGCCGCAACCGCTGGAAGGGCGATTGACCGGGCCTGTTTCCTATCGGGGCTCTCGGACCTACTTCGGGCTTGCCCGCGCCGAACGCATGCCGGCAGCGAGCAATCTCTGGGACGTCACACCGCTGTGCGGCGTGAGTTCGGCCGACCTCTTCGCAACGTGCCGGGCAAACTGCTACATTGAGGTTCCAGCGGGCGTGGCCGAAATACCGCCGAGCGAGATCGTTCGTTTCACATGGATTCCGGGCGATCCTCGTTAGAAGGGAGCAGGGCGTGAAGCGGTTGCACATTGTCGGCCGGAAGAACCACGGCAAGACGACCCTGCTGGTGGAGATTCTCCGCGAGCTGCGTTCGGCCGGCCTTTGTGTGGGAACGATCAAGCATACTCGCCACGTTCACGAACTCGACAGTCCCGGCAGCGATTCGTACCGGCATCGCCTGGGCGGCGCGGCGCCCGCGGCCATTGTCAGCGGCGATGCGATTGCCGTTCACCTGCCGCGCCGAGAGCAAGACTATTTCGATCAGATCAAGCCGCTGTTCGCCGGCTGCGACCTGGTGCTTGTCGAAGGGGATCTGGACGGCGACGGGCACAAGATCGAGGTCTGGCGCGAAGCAATGGGAGAACCGTGTCTGGCGGGAGAACGCCCGGATATTGCCGCAGTGATTACTGACGATGCGGCGACGGCCACGGCGACGATCCTGCCCCGTTCCGACTTGCAGCCGCTGCTGGACTACCTTTTCGACTTCGTCGCGAAAGAGCCGCGGGAGGTTTTCTCGTGAGTTTCTCCTGCCCTCATTTCGACATGGATCGCGAAGCCTGCATGAAGGTCCGCAATGCCTGCGTGCCCGGCCAGCCGGGCTGCGTATTGCGAGGTAATTCGGTCTTCGCGGTTCCGGCAGAGATAAGGCTGGCGGAAGAACGCGAGCGTGAATCGATCGAAGAAAAGCGTGAACTTTGATTTCATTTTTGTTGGCCAAGGTTTAGAACGAGAATACAAGGGACGTTTATGGCCACAGCACTCGGAAACGCGAAGGACAAAGAACTGATCCAGGTCCACAACGCCACGGTTCGCTTCGCGGGCGATTCGGGCGATGGAATGCAACTCGTCGGCAGCCAGTTCGCCGACCTCGCCTCGATGGTGGGCAATACCATCCGAACGCTGCCCGACTACCCTTCGGAGATCCGCGCTCCGGCCGGGTCGCTCGGCGGCGTCAGCGGCTATCAGCTCAACTTCGGCGATTATGAAATCACCACGCCCGGCGATGAACCGTTCGTGCTGGTGGCCATGAATCCCGCGGCATTGAAGGTCAACCTGCCGGAGTTGCAGAGCCGCGGGATCGTCGTCGTCAACGAGGACGAGTTCACCGAGGCCAATCTTCGCAAGGCGGCCTACGATTCCAACCCGCTGGAGGACGGCTCGCTCGACGACTACCGCGTCATCCCCGTCGCCATGACGACGCTCAACGACGAAGCGACCCGCCATACCGGCCTCTCCAAGCCGCAGCGCGAGCGGTGCAAGAACTTCTTCGCCCTGGGGATTATGCTCTGGCTCTACGATCGTCCCATGCAGCCGGTGCTGGAATGGTTGATGAAGAAGTTCGCCCGCACCAGGGACGTGATGGCGGCCAACGGTGCAAGCCTCCGCGCCGGCTACAACTTTGCCGATACGGCCGAACTATTCCGAGTCCATTACCATGTGGCCCAGGCCAGCCTACCCAAGGGGCGCTATCGGCGGATCACCGGCAATGAGGCGGCCGCGCTGGGGCTAATCGCCGCGGCGTCGAAGGCGAAGCGTCCGCTGGTGTATGCCAGCTATCCGATCACCCCGGCCAGCGAAATCCTGCACGAGTTGTCGCGCCACAAGGAGTTCGACGTCCGCACGATTCAATGCGAAGATGAAATCGCCGCCTGCTGTGCCGCCATCGGCGCGTCGTTCGCCGGCGCGATCGGTTGCACGGGAACGAGCGGGCCGGGGCTGGCGCTGAAGACCGAAGCAATTGGCCTGGCCGTGATGACGGAACTGCCCTTGGTGGTGATCGACGTGCAACGCGCCGGGCCGAGCACCGGCCTGCCGACGAAGACCGAACAGGCCGATCTGCTCATGGCGATGTACGGTCGGCATGGCGAGTCGCCCGCGATCGTCCTGGCGGCTTCCAGCCCCGGCGACTGCTTTCAGATGGCGTTCGAAGCCGTGCGTCTGGCGACGCAGTTTATGACGCCGGTGTTGCTGTTGTCGGACAGTTTTCTGGCCAACAGCGCCGAACCGATGCCGATCCCCGATCCCGATTTGCTCCCGGATATCGAGTTTCGGCCGACGGCCACGCCCGACAACTTCGCCCCCTATCGCCGCGATCCCAAGACCTTGGCCCGCCCCTGGGTCGTCCCGGGAATGCCAGGGATGGAGCATCGCATTGGCGGGCTGGAAAAGGAAGACGTCACCGGAGCGGTCAGCTACGACGCGGCCAACCACGGCAAGATGGTCGAACTGCGTGCCCGCAAGGTCGCTGCGGCCGCCGAGACGATCCCGCCTGCCCAAGTCTCCGGGCCCGAGTCCGGCGAGGTGCTCGTGGTGGGATGGGGCAGCACCTACGGCGCCATTGCGGCGGCGGTGGGAGAACTGCAACAAAGAGGCCTCGCCGTATCGCACTTGCACCTCCGTTATCTGAATCCCTTGCCCGCCAAACTCGCAGAGATCTTCGGCCGTTTCCGAAGCATCCTTGTTCCCGAAAACAACCTGGGACATCTGCGGATCATCCTCCGCAGCCGCTTCCCTCAGGCTTTCGAGCCGCTGGCGAAAGTCGAGGGCCGCCCCTTCCTGATTCGAGAAATCACGGCAAAGATCGAGGAGATGTTGAAACCATGACCTCCGCCAATCCATCGGCAACGGCCGCCAATCCCGGGCAAGAGGACTGCCTTCGCGTACTCACGCGCAAGGATTTTCAGACGCCTCAGGAAGTCCGCTGGTGCCCCGGTTGCGGCGACTACTCCATCCTGAACCAGATCCATAAGCTGATGCCCACCCTGGGGATCCCGCGCGAGAAGATTGTCTTCATCTCGGGAATCGGCTGTGCCTCGCGGTTTCCCTACTACGTCAACACCTACGGCATGCATGGCATCCACGGCCGCGCTCCGGCGATCGCCACCGGCGTCAAGTGTTCGAATCCTGAACTGTCGGTCTGGGTGATTACGGGCGACGGCGACGGGCTGTCGATCGGCACCAATCATCTCATCCACGCCATGCGCCGCAATGTCGACCTGAAGATCCTCCTTTTCAACAACCGCATCTACGGTCTGACCAAGGGGCA
>Ga0123332_1002575_pt1 | contig 17080 bp, 11 predicted proteins | sample BioC12SIPDNA_4_FD_89958 | JGI IMG/M metagenome (GOLD analysis project Ga0123332, IMG submission 89958) | Anaerobic biogas reactor microbial communites from Washington, USA - Biogas_R2_A C12 SIP DNA | ecosystem: Engineered > Bioreactor > Anaerobic > Unclassified | place: Washington, USA...
ACTGTCGACAATCCCCGTGAAACACAACCCGCTCGGATCCACATTCACCAGCGGCGAGTTACCCGCATAGAGATAGAGGTTGGCGTCCCCACCCGCGAAGCCGGACGGATCTTCACTCACAAACCGCCCAACCGCCGGGTCGTACCACCGGGCCCGGTAGTCGTAGAGACCTGTGTCCGTATCGAGCGGCCGCCCGGTGAAGGCCTGGGGGAAGTCGGCCGTGGGGTTGGCCGGGGAGACAATCTGGCCAAAGGTGTCGTATTGGCGATGCTCCTGGACGGTACCCGTCGAATCGACGATGTCGCGGATCGTGCCCTCGTGATCCGCCAGCCCCCAAAGCACGTCGTCCACGGCATCTTCCACCGCCAGGATCTCGTCGACAGCGCTGCCGTAGAGATAGCGCTGCGACAATTCGGGCGAGTAACCTGCACCGTCCAGTCCGTCGGCGTCGGTCAGTTCCAGGGCCAGTTCGTCGCCCCGGTGGATGTTGTAGAACCAGTCGTCGGGGCTTGAATCCGAACGCATCCGTCAATTGTCAAGAGTCGTGCCCAAATTCACTCGCACCACGTCGAAATCGCGGAACAGAAGCCCTTCAACTGGCCGGCGGAGGCAAACGCTCCAACAGTTGCTGAACGTCCTCGCCCAAGTCAGAATGGGCGTCCGTATTCACTGTGCTGAGTAGGCTGGCAGCACTTCGTGCCAGATCCAGATGAGCGGCCCAGAATTCACGGCGGATACTATTCAAGGCAACGAGCAACTCCCCGTCGTATTTCTCGCCCGCGAGCGGGTTTTCTTGAAGTCTCTCTAATGCAACCGGCACCACATGCTCCGGGTAGATTCCCTGTCGACACGCTCGGCATACGTCCTCGATGTCGAAATCCGAAATCGGCTTGTCTCGCACGGACTCGTACCAAATCTCCAGCGATTCCGTTGGACAGTGATCCATCTGCGCTATTCCAAGTTGCTTCTCTATGGTCCGAAACGTCAACTGCCGGTTCACAGCCCTGCTCCTCATGTGAAGTCTTCAATACGTTTGATCACATCGAGCGCCCGCTGGCGTGCGCCCTGGTGACGAACTTCAGGTTGCCGACGGCATCGTAGCCGAAGTAGGTCGTCGGGCGAACAAGCTGGCTGTGGTAGCGTTCGAATTCGGGCACCTGCTCTTTCACCAATCGGCCCAGATTGACGTAGACGTGGTTCGTCGTTCGGCCGTGACACACAGCAACTGTCAGCGACGCAATGTCCACACTTTCGCTGTCAAGAATCGAGAGACGGTCCCAAATCCCGCTCGTCCATTAAACGAAGAAATATGTCGAGAACGATTTCGAGACTATCCGGATCGCAAGCTCCGTGGAACTTTTTGTCTCTGATTTCAGCGAAATGCCAGCACCGACCAGGGACTTCCACTAGTTGTTTTTCAAGCACGGCCCGCTCAAGATCCGTGTGTGCCAAATCGATTTCTACACTCCAGCCAGGATTATCGAGAGTCTCGATCTTGATCCCATATTCGTGCTCCCACTGACCGTTGCACTGTGACGCGTACCAGCAACACACCTGTGAGAATGGTGTCATAGTCATAAAACACCTCGGCGTTTTAGCAGTTCGCGAGCAGTTCTGACATCCTGCGCTGTCGCCGGACGCGTGGTCTTCGTTTTCTTGTCGATGCTCTCAAGCCCGTTCGGGCCACGCGAAATCTGGCCTTCGTGCACATGTGGGGTGCCAACCTTCTGTCCGGTCGCCTTGTCAAAATGCGACTTTCCGCGCAAATCAATATCAACTTGTTTCCCTCCGGCAGTTCGTGCCGAAACCCTGTTCTTATTGATACGAGTAGCGAGATCGTCGCCCATCTGGCCAACGCTCTTGCTCGGCGTTTTTCCACTTGGAATGCGCAGAGTCCCTGACTCGTCCGCCAGGAACGTCCGAACCCTGTCTGTCGCTGTGCGTCGCGGCGTTCTCGCCATGCCCGTGGCAACGTCATCCGCTCCACGTCTCGCGGCTCGCGCCACGCCCCTGCCGACGTCGTCGGCTCGTGTCGCGGTCCTGGCCAGACCTCTTCCGGCATCGAGGACATCGTCAACGTGTGTTCCGGTCCTTGCCAGGCCCCTCGCGACGTCGACCACATCATCGGCTCTATTGAGCATTTTGCCAAGACCTTTGGTGGCTCGCAAGAAGGGTGCAACATTGGGCGACATCCCGAGCGTGGCCACGCCGATCCCGAAACTGATGCCGGCGATAGCGCATTCGAGCGGAGTGGAATCCGGCGCGAAGGCAACGGCCAGATCCATTGCTTCACCGACACCTGGAAGGAAAGAGGCGCCGACCTCAATGGCCGCCATGAGAAGGTCGTTCTCGAGCAACCCCTTGACCGTGTCCCTGGCACTGTCGACAATCCCCGTGAAACACAACCCGCTCGGGTCCACATTCACCAGCGGCGAGTTGCCTGCATAGCGATAGAGGTTCGCGTCCCCGCCCGCGAAGCCGGATGGATCTTCACTCACAAACCGCCCGACCGCCGGGTCGTACCACCGGGCCCGGTAGTTGTAGAGCCGCGTGTCCGCGTCGAACGGCCGGCCGGTGAAGGCCTGGGGGAAATCGGCCGTGGGATTGGCCGGCGAGACGATCTGGCCGAACGTGTCGTACTGCCGGTGCTCCTGGACCGTGCCGGTTGAATCGACGATGTCGCGGATCGTGCCCTCGTGATCCGCCAGCCCCCACAGCACGTCGCCCGCCGCGTCCTCCACAGCCAGGATCTCGTCGACCGCGCTGCCGTAGAGATACCGCTGCGACAGTTCCGGCGAGTAACCGCTACCCTCCAGCCCGTCGGCGTCGGTCAGTTCCAAGGCCAGTTCGTCGTGGCTGTGGATATCGTAAAGGTATTCTTCCAGGTGTGGGTGCTAAAACGCCTGTCAATTGTAAAGAGTCGACCAGTCGACCCCGTGTTCGAGCGTTGACCCCGCCCCCGGGCTCGGCATCAGCCTTCATTCTGCACCTTTGGCCTCTCTTGCCAAAGGAAATATGCTGGCTTGTCCGTTTCCCAAAAGCCATCCTGAGCAATCATGTAACCCAGCCTCTCCATGTACTCAGTGATGATTTCTCGGTTCAGCCTGTCTTTCTTCAACCGCTTGCCATAGTAGTCCGGGTTCTCGAAGGGCTGAACTGACCCTTCCTGAGCGAAGTCCCACCCCTCCTCGTCCTTACACGCCATGAGCCTCCGGAGTACCTTCCTATGGTCGGCGTAGTAGTCGAAAAAGCAACCAGGGTAGTCAGGATCGTTGTAGATTCGGACGCTGACCCAAGTAAATGGGCTGTCCAAGCTGAAACGCGAGCATTCTATGCCATCGCTAAAACACCCCATGAAGGCAGTCGTTGCTGGGTGAAGACGCGGCTCCCAGAAGACCATCCGTTGCTCCTTCGTAGTATCTCGTTCCGCGTAATCGACGTAACCCAGCGAGAAATCAAGCGGTACCTCCTTAGCGAAGTACTGGATCGATGAATTCCTCGGAGGCAAAGCGTCTCCACACCGGTAGACCTTTGGAGCACCGTTCTCAATCACCTGAACTTCTTTCGCACCCGCCAACAATGCCTGCTCTACGTCGCTTGGGGTCGGCTTATTGAAAGCGGTCAGCATTAGATTGACAATCTCTTTCTTCGGGCCATTCACACATGTAAACAATAACTCAGAGAAACTATTGTAGGCATTCACGGAATCGGATCTCCGGGTTGATAGATGGACGTCTCACCTGTGTCGAGATTGTGAACTTCAATAACAGCGTCGAAATCGTGTTGCCTGAGGCGCTTTGGGTCCGCCTTGGAGGTCTTTGAGGACGCCTCGTAATAGTGTCGCCTTCCAGTCCTCGGATCAGTCCACTGCGCATCAGGCCTAAAATCGCTTATCTTTTGACCCTTTGCATCGATCTGTGCTTGGTGCTTTCTGATCGGAACTCCTGGCAAGTCCTGTTGGACTTGGCCAATTCGGCTATCAATGGCGGCGTCGTGGGCTGGTCCACCGTGCGGCCTGCCCGTGAGCGGTTTTGCAGGCGGTGCGGGGCTTCCCTTTGAAGCTTGCCCACCTGGAATGCGCAACTCACCTGACTGGTCCGCCAGGAATCCGTGCAACCCGCCTGCCGTTGTGCCCCTTGGGGTTCTTGCCGACCTGGCGGCAGCCTCGGCAAAGTCGTCGGCCGCGTTCAACGATTTCGCGAGGCGGCCGAAGCCCTGGGCAATGCCGGCCGTCATGCCGCCGCCCGCGGCGCCAAGAATGGCTCCGTGCAGGGCTGCTTGGCTCGTACCGGGGCCGGTCCAGCCGATGAGGGCGCCGAGGCCGGCCCCGCCGGCCGTCAGTTTGAAGGCCATCCCACCGTCTAAGCCTGCACCCGCTATACTACCAGCCAACCCGCCCCATAGCATACCCTCCCCGAAGAAGTCGCCGCCAAAGCACAGGCGTTCGTACCCCCCACCGAGCACCGTTCCGAGGAGATCGAGCGCCCCTCCAATTGGCATGGCGCCCCCAAAACCGCCTCCCAACCCGATACCGAGTGCGTAGTCGCTGAATCCCGCCGCTTCGCCTGACACCTGACTGTTCGCGTAGACTTGCATGCCGGCGGCCAGTCCGCCGAAGGCCGCACCCATGCCCGCGACTCCGAAAGCAGCCGCTGTTCCTCCAAGCACAATGCCTCCCCCTAGCACTCCCACTCCGACCGCCCCGACCGCGAAAGCTCCCCAGGCGAGGTCTGACGCGGAAATACCACCATCACCGAAGAGCCCCTCGTAGCACAACCCAGACGGATCGACATAGATCACCGGCGAGTTGCCTGCATAGCGATAGAGGTTCGCGTCCCCGCCGTCAAATCCCGACGGATCTTCACTCACAAACCGCCCAACGGCCGGGTCGTACCACCGGGCCCGGTAGTTGTAGAGGCCCGTGTCCGCGTCGAACGGCCACCCGGTGAAGGCCTGGGGGAAGTCGGCCGTGGGGTTGGCCGGTGAAACGATCTGTCCGAAGGTGTCGTACTGCCGATGCTCCTGGACCGTGCCTGTCGAATCGACGATGTCGCGGATGGTTCCTTCGTGATCGGCAAGGCCCCGAGAACGCCCCGCGGCGAGTGGCGGGCTATGTGTCAAGGATCAAGAGTCAACCCCGTTTACCCCCAATTTCCCCTACCGCTTGTAGCCCTTCAAGACGCGCTGGTCCGAACGAGCGGGCGGAGTGCCTCAATTCGCTCGGCATCGGATCCTGTTTCCGTCGCAAGCTGTTGAAGTTGCTGAAACTCCTCCGAAGTAATCGGCACATCGTATTCAAACAGTTGATCACACAGCATCTCAATAGCCAGCCTGCATTCGGAGAAGTCAGCGTACTCAACCGCATCCGAGATAACCTGTGGGTCGATCCGGTCAACAAATCGATGGCCAATGTGCTTGATTCTATCTGCGAGTTGCATGGTCAAACCTCAGGGAATTGGAATGCCTTTGATTGGGGTGGTGGGATCAGGAAAGGCTGTAATCACCTCGCCAGTTGCAGGTTCATACACAGTACGGATTCTAACACCATCTCTCACTTCCCAAGAAACCCATCGAGCAGGCTTCCCTGACTTTGTCAATGGACCACCACTCCCCGTTTGGACGTACCACTTCGCTTTTGGGTCGGTGATGATGTCCGAAACCTCATGCACAATCTTGTCGGAATCCCAGCTTTGGGGGAATGGAGCTTTGCCAGCCTGCCCTGGCCATAAGTGACCACCACTCCCCGGCCCGTCACCTTGGAGAATGTGCTTCTTCGCCTTTGGAGACAATAGGTCAACTCTTGTTGGGGCTTGTCCACCTGGAATGGGCACACTACCTGACTCGTCCGCCAGGAATCGCCGTACCTTGTCTGCCGTTGTGCGCCTCGGGCGCCTCGCTGATCTCGTCAAAGCCTTGTTGTGGACATGATCACTTGGGAGGTGTTGCCGGTGGAATACCATTCACCCAAGGCACGTCTTCCGGCGGAATAGCATTCCTCGCTTCCGGCGGGAGGCGCCAGAAATCAAATTCGGCTTTCGTCATCCAACCGCCGTGTGCCTCCTCGACGAAACCACTGCCGTCACGCAGGCAAACATGATCTGTCAAGCTACCGGAATCTGCCCAACAGCGTAAATCTGCCCCAAGGTACACAGCGGATTCGAATACGGCGTTCGGGTGAGCAGGCTGTCCTGACTCGCGCAGAAGCAGCACCCGCGAGCCGTCCGATTCCTGCACGAAGTCCAGGACGTAATTGCCTTCATCCATCAATTGAATCCACTTCGCCATGGCAGTATCCTCGCTTCCTCGGAGCAGATTTCCTCAAGTGATCAACATTGAATTCTAGAAACGGATGCCTGGGAAGAACGTCGAAGTCCGTCCGATTGTCCAGGGGAGGTGACGATATCCTGGGCTATCGGCGTTTCGTAGTTCTTTGAGAACCAATCGAATTGTGTCGCGGTTGACGGCCTGCCCTTGATGTACGCGTTCAGCAAGCCTGGCCAATGCTTCCGCTCGCCTTGAACCTCTCACCCCAATCGCGTGAATCCCTTCATGAATCGCGGTTGCCACAGTGCGTCCGTAGCTTTGAGTATTCCGAACATAGATCATGCCGACATTCCCTACGCTCTCTCCGAGCAGTGTGGGGCGAACAGTATCCGTCCTGAACTCCAAATGAATACGTCCGCTATCTACAGAATCCAGGATTCTCCGTCCAATGTCAGACTGGCTCATCTCCGAACGAATTCGACGTGTCTTAAGGAAATTGGTTCCGCGCTGATGCGAGCGCGACGACGTGAAATTATCAATGCTGTGGAAGGACTTCGCTGGCGTTCTGGGCGTTCGCGTACGCAGCAGGCCAAGGCTATCGGTCGCTCTCGTCACACCCCTGGCAACGTCATCCGCTCCCCGGCCAGCGGTCCTTGCCAGGCCCCTCGCAACGTCGACCACATCATCGGCTCTATTGAGCATTTTGCCAAGACCTTTGGTGGCTCGCAAGAAGGGTGCAACATTGGGGGACATGCCGAGCGTGAGGACGCCTAGCCCGAAGCTGACCAGAGCGATTCGACTTTCAAGCGGAGTGGAATCCGGCGCGAAGGCAACGGCCAGGTCCATTGCTTCACCGACACCTGGAAGGAAAGAAGCGCCGACCTCAATGGCCGCCATGAGAAGGTCGTTCTCGAGCAAGCCCTTAACGGCGTCCCTGGCACTGTCGACAATCCCCGTGAAGCACAACCCGCTCGGATCCACATTCACCAGCGGCGAATTCCCTGCATAGCGGTAGAGGTTGGCGTCCCCGCCTACGAAGCCGGACGGATCTTCGCTCACGAAGCGCCCCACCGCCGGATCGTACCAGCGGGCTCGGTAGTTGTAGAGGCTTGTGTCCGTATCGAACGGCCGGCCGGTGAAGGCCTGGGGGAAGTCGGCCGTGGGGTTGGCCGGGGAGACGATCTGGCCGAACGTGTCGTACTGCCGATGCTCCTGGACCGTGCCCGTCGAGTCGACCAGGTCGTGGATCGTCCGCTCATGATCACCCAAGCCCCACAGCACATCGCCCGCGGCATCTTCCACGGCCAGGATCTCGTCGACCGCGCTGCCGTAGAGATACCGCTGCGACAGTTCCGGCGAGTAACCGCTACCCTCCAGCCCGTCGGCGTCGGTCAGTTCCAGGGCCAGTTCGTCGCCCCGGTGGATGTTGTAGAAGTATTCTTCCGGCGTTCCGTCGCCGTCGGTGTCGATAGTTTTTTCGAACCGCCGGTTGAGATAGTCGTAGGTGTACTCGACGATCTGGTCGGCCGCGGCCCCGTAGCTCGCCCGGTCGGTCACCTTGACCAACCGATTCCGGTAGTCCCACTGGTACTCGGTGACGTCGGTGTCGCCCGCATCGAGGAGCCCGTTGGCGTTCACGTCCACGAATCGGGCGGTGCGGTTGCCTTCCTGGTCGTAGAGGTAGTGGAACGTGCCGTCGTCGGCCAGCCGGTTGCCGGTGCCCGTGGCGTAGGTTGAACCCGAGGCCGTCACGCGATTGCCGTTGGCGTCGTACACATACGCTTCGTCGGTCTGGTAGCTGTGATCGGCCGAGGTGAGCTGGCTCGTGTCGTCGTAGCCAAGGTCGCTCGTTCCGTCGGGGCTTGTCATCTGGGTGATGCGGTCGGCCGCGTCGCACTGCCAGGTATAGGCCGCCAGGTCCGTCAGCCCGTGCCGGTGGGTCAGGCCCGTGAGCCGGCCGTAGACGTCGTAGGTGTGGTAGTCGGAGGTGGCGACTTCCTGGGTGCCGGCCAGATCGGCATACCGGGTAACGGTGTCGTAGGAGGAATCGTCGCGATAGGCGAAGTCGACCCGTTTGTCGGTCGCACCGCTGCCCGTTTGGGTAATTCTCGTGAGGCGGCCCAGCGAGTCGTAATCGTAACTGGTGGTCGCGCCGAGCCCCGTGACGATGGTCGAACTTTCGATTGCCTCCTTGAGATTGCCGGCCTCGTCGTAGGCATACTCGAACTCGACCAACGGGCTGGCCACGTAGGGCAGCCCGCCACCCGCGGGCACGCTGAGCGGCCCGGTTCCGACATGGGCCTCGGTGAGGTTGCCCAGCGTGTCGTATTGATAGTCGTACGAGATCGTGTCGTCCTCGACGGCGCCCAGTTGCCCGGCGGCGTCGTAGTACCAGGTGATCGTGTGGATCGGTTGAGAAGCGGCGTCCAGCCAGACTTCTTCGGTTCGCTGGTTGAGCGCGTTGTAGTCGTACTCGGTAACTCGGCCGTTGCGGTCGGTCTTCCTGACCAGGTTGCCCGAGGCGTCGTATTCGTAGAATGCGCTGTTGGCGATGGGATCGGTTTCTTCAACGAGCCGGCCGAGGCGGTCGTAGCGGTACCCGGTCGCGTTACCTTCCGGATCGGTCACGGTCAGAACGCGTCCGGCCGCGTCGTAGGTGGTGACGGTGGCATGGTCCAGGTCGTTCGGCCCGGTCCCCAGGGCGTCGACGGAGCGGATCTGGCGATCCAATTCGTCGTAGACGTACGAGGTCGTCAGGGCGAGCAGGCTCGGCGAGCCCATAAGCCCCTCGGTCATGGAGACCAGGTTACCGGCGGCGTCGTAGGAGAACGCGGTGCTGGGGCCGTTGACGCTATCCCGCGATTCCAGGATCACGCGTCCCAGGTTGTCGTACGAATAGACGACCACCTGGTCGGTCGCGTCGGTGAGGTTCGACTTCATCGACGCCAGATTGCCGGCCCCATCGAAGCTGCGAACGACGCTGTAGTCGGGATCGGCGGGCGCGACGTCGGGAATCGCGTTCTCGGCGAAGTCCTGGCCGCGCGGATCGATCGCGCAGGTCTCGCGGCCGAGCGTGTCGTAGAAGTACCAGGTGGTATGATCCGTATCAAGCCGGGAACTGCCCCGCGGCCCGGTGACGAATTTCAGGTTGCCGGCGGGATCGTACCCGTAGTAGGTCGTCGGTCGAACGAGCTGGCTGTCGTAGCGTTCGAAGTCCGGCAACTGCTCTTCCACCAGCCGGCCCAGATTGTCGTAGACGTAGTTCGTCGTTCGGCCCAACTGGTCGACGACTTCCACGACGTTGCCCAACTGGTCGTAACGCGTGGTGATCGTGTGCGACGGATCGCGGGCTTCGCTCCCCAGTGCGTCCGTGGCGGCCACTTGGCGATCCCAGCCGTCGTAAACATACCAGGTCGTGAAGCCGCGGGGATCGGTGACGGCGGTCAGGTTGCCGTTGCTGTCGTACTGGTAGGTAGTAACGGGCGACTCCAGAGAGCTGTCGGCACGGTTTCCCTCGGGGGCCGGCGCGACCATGCGGACGAGACGATTCATCGCGTCGTATTCGAAACGCGTATCGGCGCCCGTCGCGTCGGTGACGAGGATCGGGTTGCCCGCGGCGTCGTAGATGGTCGTGCTCGTGCCGGCGAGTGCGTCGGTCACGCCGGTCTGGAGTCCGAGCAGATTGTAGTGATAGGTAGTGGCCTGGTCGCGAGCGTCGGTGACGCTTGCCAGGTTGCCGTACAGGTCGTACTCATACTCGATCTCCGGCCTGGCCGCCCCGATGCCGTCGTCGTCGGGATCGGGGAGAATCTCGAGCACCATGCGATTGAGGGCGTCGTATTGGTACTCGGTGGTGTATTCGGGTTCCTTGGCGTCGCTTCCCTGCGGGCCGACGACGTATCGAAGGTTGCCGTTGTCGTCGTAAAATCTGCGGGTGACGGCCTGGCCCAAGGGGCCGGCGCCGTCCGGGTCGGGCAGGATTTCGCGGATCAAGCGGTTGGCTTCGTCGTATTCGTAGTAGGTCGTGTGAGGCGCGTCTTCGGCGGCCGTTCCGCGGGCGTCCGTCACGTAGATGAGGTTTCCCTCCTCATCGTAGCCGAAATAGGTGACGGGCCGGGCCAACGGGCCGGCGGCTCCGTCGGGATCCGGCAGGATCTCCCGCGTTCGGCGATTCAACGCGTCGTACTGATACTCAGTCACGTGATCGGTGTCGGAGATGCCCGTTCCGAGCGGGTCGACGACGTACCGGAGATTTCCGAACACGTCGTAGTGGTACGTCGTGGTAGACTCTTCGAGGGGCCCGCCGCCGTCGGGATCGGGGAGCGTTTCCGCCGTCTTGCGGCCCAGCACGTCGTACTGGAATTCAATCGCGTAACCCGCGTCGTCGGGAACGACGTCGAACGACGTGCCCGCCGAGAGCCTCACGATCTCGATCCCGTTGATTGCGAAGTTTGCCGTGTCGCCGCCAAGGTCGACGAGAAGCACAGTCAACTGGCCGTCACTGACGGTGACCGTATAGCTGTTCGACGCGTGCTCTCCGGCGGCGGTTGTGACCGTGTCGACTTGGACCCCTTCCAGATAAACGGCCACCTGGTCGCGGGCAGCGCCCTCATCGCCGAGCGTGACGGTGACTTCATACGTGCCGCCGGTCAGATTACAGAGAAATGTCGCCTCGGGCGCCCAATTGTAGTCGCGTAACAAGGAGTCTCCAGTCGTACGATCGTATCCCCCTCCCGCCGCCGCAAGCCATCCATAACCCGTTGCCGAGGTGTAGACATCCGAGTAGGTCATCCGCGTATAGCCGGCAGCGACGGGTGACGTTGACGTGCCGAAGTCGAATTGGGCAATCGTCGTGGGTGCCGCAGCAATGCTGATTTCCGTCCCAAAAACTTCCCTCATGGCATTGCCCGCCAGATCGACGATCGCCGGACCTGCCGACAACTGATAGTCGCCCACTTGCGTCTGCGCTGCGAAGCTCAATTCGAAAGTGACGGCGTCGATTTGCGTCACCGTCAGGGGAATCAGCGTTTCATCCGGCGCTGTCAGGATGACGTCGTCCGCAGTGAAGCTCGCCGCATCGATCGGTCGATCGAAGGTTAACTCGATTTGATCGAAGTCGCCGGCCACCGTTTCATTGGGACTGACGACGGCCACGGACGGGGCCGCTTGATCCGGACCGATCACCTTGATCGCGCGTCCGCCGCTGTAGACCGTGCGGACCGTCGTTCCATCGGGGTAAATCGTGGCGATCGGCCGGTTCATCCCGTCGTAGCGGAACCGCGTCGCACGCCCCAGTTCGTCGGTCTCGGAGATCAGGTTACCCGCGGCGTCGTATTGGCTGAGCCTATAGGTGCCGTCGACGCTGACGGCCTTGACGACTTGCTGCTTCTCGTCGTAAGAGAAGCTCGATGTTCGCGTCGTGGCGCCGGTGACCGAGAGCGTCGCCTGCAACGGGTTGCCCATGGCGTCGTAGGTGATCGCATTCTGCTGGCGTGCTCCACCGATCTCGGGGAGTTCCTCGACCAGCACGCGGTTCAGCAGGTCATACTGGTAATCCGTCCGATTGCCTTCCGCGTCGATCGTGTACTGCAGATTTCCGCGTGCGTCGTAGTGAGATGTGACGGTGATCGTATCGGTGGCGGAGACCCGAACCGTCGTGGTTTCCGTTTGGCCTGCCGTGTTGTAGGTGCAGGTGGTCACGAAATCGTCGGGGTCGCCGGTCGTGGCAGTACCCCGCGGACTGGTCACCGTTTCGGGCAACCCGCGGTTCGTGGCCGGGTAGGTGTAGCTGGTGATGTTGCCCAGGGCGTCCTCGACCTCCATCAGGCAGTTATCTTTGCCCAGGGCGTCGGTGAAGTAGCGGTAGGTCGTCACCCGGTCGTCGAGGATCGTTCCGGGATCCCCCTCGAGCGTAACCGTTTCCAGGTTCGCATAGTCCGTGTAGGTGAGGCTGGTCACCTGGCCGGCACGGTTGGTGATCTGCGTGATGTTGCCGTCAGAATCGTACTGGTAATCCTCGGTCTGACCGAAGACATCGGTGATCGCGGTTCGCTCCCCGTCTTCCCAGGCGTATTCGGTGGTCGTACGATCGGGGTGCAGTTCTTCGAGGACACTGCCCGTAACGCCTTCAAATGCCGTGTCTGTCGAAACCCTCGAGATCCTGATCCCATTAATTGCGAAGTTTGCATTGACACCTCCAAGATCGACGAGCTGCACGGTCAACTGGCCATCGCTGACGGCGACCATGTAACTCTTCGACACATGCTCGCCGGCGGCGGTGGTGATCGTATCGACTTGAATCCCTTCCATGGACACGACCATCTGGTCGCGCACGGCGCCCTCGTCGCCGAGCACGACGGTAACTTCATACGTCCCACCGGACAAGTCGTAGAGAAAGGTCCCCTGCGGAGCCCAATTGTAGTCGCGCAAGAGATCGCCCCCGGAAGAACGGCTGTACGCGTTCACCGCTTGAAGCCAGCCATACCCCTTCGCGGCGGTGTAGACGTCGTTACCGGTCACCCGCGCATAGCCGGTGGCGACGGGCGATGTAGATGTGCCGAAGTCCAATCGGCGGATCGGCAGCACCTGGACTCCGTCGACCGTGTAATAGGTGGTGAAGCCCCGTTCGTCGGTGAAGGAGGTTTGATTGCGGAAGAGGTTGTAGGTGACCGTCTGCGTGTGGCCCGACGCAGTGGTAACCTCGAAGCCTCGCCGGTTGGCGAAGTAGGTAAACGTCGTCTCCTCGCCGTTGGGGTCGGTGACCTGCTTCAACAGCCCGTCGCGAATCATATCGGTGTAGTATTCGTATTCCACAATCGCCACGGGGGTCGAGACGTCGGACGGCGCGGTCATCTTCCACAGCCGTCCGTTGGCGTCGTATTGATAGGTCCAGGTTCGCCCGGTGAAATCGCTGATGCTCGTGATGAGATCGCCGGTGTAGGTGAAATCCAGGTAGCGTCCGGCCGCTTGCAGGTCTGTCACGCGCTGGATATGGCCGGAACCATCGTAGCTGACCGAGATGCCGTTCCCGAACCGGTCTTCTCGCCGGACGAGTCGGCCCAAATCGTCGAAACGGGTCATTGTCCCGGTCTTGTCCGTCCAGGTGTAGCCGAGTCCCGTGCCGTTATAGACCAGCGTGCCGTAGATCGGGTCGGGAGTGATGAAGCCACCCGCGCCGTCCGTTTCGAAGATCAGCCGATCGCCCGAATCGGTGAACCAGATTCGATCGTCGCCGTCAGATTCCAGGCGGTCGCTGTAGGAGAACGACCACCCGGCACTCAAGCCCCGGTCGGAGGTGAATCCCGCGCTGCCGCCCGTGTGGGCGGAGTGGTAGTGCCGCGAGAATTCCAGGGGCGATCCCAGGCCGGGGAAGACGAGATCGGTTTCGTCGTGGCGAACGCTCCCGTTTGCGGTGTTGACGGGGTCCCCGGCCCATGTCTGCACCAGGGAGTTGATTGCCGCCGCAAACACGCCGAGCGGAGCCCCCGTCGTCGCCCCTCCATTCGTCATATCGGATGACGAGCTCAATCCGCCGGAGATCATGTACGATGTGCTTCCCGAGGGATACTCAACGATATAGCCCACGCCGTCCCAATCACCGAGGGGAGTCGGGCTGCGAGGAATCGTGACCATCGCGCCTTGCTGCACGGCATCATACACCGCGACGAACACCCAGGCCGACTGATTCTGATTCAATTGGGTGCTATACGTCGACCAGTTGTCCTCGGTGACTTCGAACACCGGAATGCTTCGCTCTCGCGCAAGTTGTAGTGACTTGACGGTCGACATGCACCTGATGTTTGTGAGTTCCTCCCACACCAGATGTTCCATGGCGGAGTTCAATTGGCCGAGCAACCGGTATCGCGTGGTGTCATGCTGGGACGAATCGTCGATCGAAATCGCTCGCCACTGCCCGGCCTTGATATCGAAAGTCATATCTGCCGGCACGTAATCGAAGCCGACCTCCAAAGCCCGGAACCAGTTTTGCAGCGGCATTGCGGCGGTCACTAGCCCGGACGCAATCCGGCTCACAGAACGAGTCGCACCGGTCAGATCACAGACAACCTCCTCGGCACAATTCGTGTCGTGCATGTACTTCATGCCCGCCAGGTGTAACAGGTAGCCGGCGTTCTCGTCGAGGTCGAATGTGGCGTGGGAGTTCGCGTACGCGATATTCGCCTCGGTTACCATCCGCCATTGATCTGCAATCAACTCCTGGGACAACTGATTCGCGTCCAAGGCAATGACCATGTAGTCGGCGGCAAAACGCTGGTATTCCGACTGCGTGCTTGATCCGTTGGGATAGAAATGCTCGAGTTTCAGTTTGACCTGGCTCGTGAGTTTGGGAAGTGCGAGCCGGTTCGAAATGCTCAGCAGATCGTAGGCCGACTCGGCGTCGGTCTCCCAATTGAGCAGCAATTCGGGGATGACGCGGTAGTCTCCTGACGGCGTGGGTCGCACGGCAAGGGGCATCGTGCCGATTTCCGGCAGCGAAAGCGGATTGGTCTGGAAGTACGTTGTGGTTCCGTTCAAATTCGTGAGGGTGATCCGGACCCGGTACGTTTCCGAGGCCGGGATCTCGGCAATCGCAGTCTCCTGAGAAATGATATCGTAGGGAACCCCTGTCGGCAGGGCATGAACCGCCTGGGCCACAATCGGCCCCGCAAACGCAATCTCCGCGATGCTCGTTGTCGGATCGTTCTCCGCCAGATAGTCGCGGACGAGCCCCTCGTAGTACTCGTGAGGCGAGTCGAGTCGCGCGGTTGCGAAGTAGTCTCCGGTGACCGCACTGGTGTCGTACGTCACCTCGCCCAGCATGTTCCGCACGCTCTCCCGGCAATCGCGAAACTTGATCGACGCGTCCAACGCCACCCACTGGGTGCCGACGCCCGGAACCTGCACGTTTGCCTCCGGCCAAAGGTGGTCGAACTGAACGGCAACCGTATTGTCGCCCACCTCGACCTTCACCGCGTCCAGGTAGGCTCCCTTGAGCACTCTCACGGCGGCACCCGGCGTAGCGACACCGAGCCACGACTCGACGCCGCGGCCGCCCGGTGATTGCGAGTCAACGGGCAATTCGACCACGCCATGCACGTAGCGCACCTCGATTCCCGCCTGGTCAAGCAGATCGGCGAGCAGCGCCGAAGTATCCCAAGCATTCCCTCTGCCCGTCCGGAACACCGCCTCGGCGCCCTTCATCGAGCCCGAATACGGCTCAAACTGGATCGTGTTGAGCACGTACTCGTACATCTTGAGCGGCAGGTTGTAGAGCCGATCGGCCAGGTCGGCCACGTCCTCTGCCTCGTCGGGGTGATCCGCGACCAAGTCAACGTCGATGACCTTCCCCGCAAGATGAACCATTCCGGCCTGGGGATCGTCGTTGAGCGGATTACCGTGAACCAGCAGAGTCTCGAGCGTCGAAACAGCGGCGACTGCCTCGGGAACGACCTCAACGGAGTTGTAGCGGAGGTCGAGCGACTCCAGCGACGTCAGGCTGCTCAGGCTCGGAAATACCTCCGGCGCTCCCGCAATATCGTTGTACGAAAGATCCACAACCTCCAATTGGCTCAAGCCTGCGATCGGCCCAAGCTCCGAGTCCTCCAAACCGCCCCCCTGAAGAACCAGCGTGGTCAGATTCGACAGGTTCTGAAGCGGCGTCAGGCTCGCCAACTGGCTCGTCACCGACAGGTCCCGCGGCACCAGCCGCAACGACTCCAGGGCCGCTGCATTCTCCAGTCCCGCCAACGAATCGATCACGTTGCTGTCCGCCTCCAACTCGGTCAGTTGCCCAACGGCGGCCACCGTCAGCTCATCACCGGCACAGAGGCCAAGGCTGTTTCTCACCGCCAACGCCAGATCGGGGTCGGCAAATTCAGCGGCCGTCAGAAGTTCCCGCCGCTCCAGCGGTTCCAGGGCAAGCGTTCGGCGCTGCAGTCGCCGGGGCAACCGGCCTGTATTGCTCCCCATGATGGCCGCCACACTCGCAAACATCCCACGCGTCTTTCGTCTCGCCGCCATTTCGTCCCTCCTTGATCGCTGGGGCTATACACTCAACGCGGCACTCCCCAGGCGCCTTTCCGCACAGGTCCATCACGTTACACACACCCCCCACCTTCCCGCTCCGGCGTCGAGACGCCAAGTGATCCTGCTCAATCGCAGTACCCACCAATCCTGCCCCGGTGCCTGTCACCTGAAGCACACCGGCGGCCTCCCTAGAAAGGAGGTTCACGCTCGTTGATGACACCCAAATCCTATACCAATGTCGTAACACCACCAGCCTCACGGGAGAATAGAACATGTTAGATGATACTTGTCAAGGCGTTTGTCAAGAAATCACCCGAGGTCAAACTGTCAACCTGGCAGCAGGGGCAGTTTCTCAACAGCAGCGTCACCCTGACCGTTTCATACAGTGCCGTCAACAGTTCGGCGGAAGCTCAAGTCGCAACTCATGTTGTGGCTACCCCCAACGCGGGAACTTGGGAAGTTCGGGAAATCCAGGGATACGTTACCAGTGTTTCGCGTCTTCGCGAGACCGCCTTTCTGCGGTTTCAGCACGCGCCCGACGACTTGCTCCAATGGCTCGACAAACGTCTCATTTCCCAGCGGTCGGCCCGTGCGACCATGCCTGCGATACTCCTTGAATAGCCCCTCAGGCACGCGCTATTGAGCGATTTAGCCACAGGTAGCCTCGCCAATGTCAGCGACAGTCAGGATCGGTACCAGTTTGTCAGCGGTGGTAGGGCTGGTTTGCCGGGGGTTGGGGACAACCAGAGAAGCGTCGAGTGGCGATCGGGCGAGAGTTGGACTATTGTAGGCT
>Ga0123332_1002584_pt1 | contig 17065 bp, 12 predicted proteins | sample BioC12SIPDNA_4_FD_89958 | JGI IMG/M metagenome (GOLD analysis project Ga0123332, IMG submission 89958) | Anaerobic biogas reactor microbial communites from Washington, USA - Biogas_R2_A C12 SIP DNA | ecosystem: Engineered > Bioreactor > Anaerobic > Unclassified | place: Washington, USA...
CAGTGCGGGCGCGACACGCCGTATGAGAACATCTTTGCCATTGTGGAAGCCGCCAAGCGCTATGGGCGCTACGACTCGGTGACAGGCGAGCTGCCGGACCTACCCGATGTACCCTGACCTCCACAGAACTCCTGTATGACTGAAGAAAGGAATCGGATGATGAATATGATGCAGTTGGAACGGATCGTGCGTGTGAACGCGATGTGGAAGGAATCCGCCTGGATGCGGATCCGCTCTCAGATACAGTTTGCCGAACACCTGGCGGCGACAGATGCGACGCACGGCACGAAGTGGCACGACCTGGTCGTACAGGCGCGGGGGACAGTGGCCGAGGCTGCGGCCTCCGAGGGGGTCGACTGGCCCAAACTGGTCACGGAGACCGAGGGAATCCTGGCGCCGTTGTCAGAAGCGGCCAAGGCCCGGACGCTCTATCTAGCCGGCCACGCGCACATTGATATGAACTGGATGTGGTCGTGGCCCGAGACAGTCCAAGTCACGCTTGACACCTTCCGCACAATGCTTGACTTGCTCGAGGAGTTCCCCGAGTTCCACTTCTCGCAAAGCCAGGCGAGTGTGTACGCGATCGTCGAGAGACATGCGCCCGAGCTACTGCCCCGCATCGCGCGCTTCGTGAGAGAGGGGCGCTGGGAGGTAACGGCAAGCCATTGGGTAGAGACCGACAAGAACATGGTCAGCGGTGAGTCGCTGTGCCGGCATATCCTATACACGCGGGCCACGATGGCGCGTCTCTTCGGCCTGAAGCCAGAGGACGTGGCGATCGACTGGGCACCCGACACATTCGGTCACGCGGCGACCGTCCCAACGTATCTGCGCCAAAGTGCTGTGCGCTACCTCTATCTCCATCGTCCGGGGGTCGAACAACAGCCTGTCCCCGAGGCGTTCTGGTGGGAAGGTCCGGATGGCTCGCGGATTCTGGTGCGCAATGACCAGAACCGTGGCTACAATGGTGTGATCCAGCCCCCCAATGTCATCGAGGCACTGCAGAGCATGCACCGGTCGGTGGGGCTCAGTTTTGCCTTGTTGGTGTATGGAGTTGGCGACCACGGGGGCGGCCCGACGCGACGAGACCTCCTCGCTGCTCGCGAGATGAACACCTGGCCCGTTTTCCCGACGCTGGCCTTCGTGCCCGTACAGGCCTTCTATCGCAAGCTGGAAGAGGCCGGCGGCGGATTGCCCGTGCTGCGGGGCGAGTTGAACTTCGAGTTTTCGGGGTGCTATACGACGCAGTCGCTCATCAAGCGCGCCAACCGGCTCGCCGAAGCGCGTCTCGCCGATGCCGAATTCGCTGCCATCGCCGACCGGCTCGTGACCGCTGCGACCTATCCCGGCGCAACCCTGGCGGAGGATTGGCGGCGGACGCTCTTTTCGCACTTTCACGACATCCTACCCGGCTCTGGCGTGCGCGACACCCGTACCTACACTCATGGCCTCTTCCAGGAGACGGTCGCCAGCACGGCGGTGATGACGACCCGCGCGCTGCGCAGCGTGGCTTCTCAAGTGGACACCGCCGCCGTCTGCGGACCGGTCGAGACGCCGCCGGCGGTCCCGGTGCTGTTCACCGGTGGCGGGCAGGGGGCGGGGGCGGGCATCCATGCCGAAGAGGGGCGCATCAGCCTCGCCGACCGGCATGGGGTGTCTCCGGTCCGGCCTTTCGTCATTTTCAACCCCACGCAGGCAGAGCGGACCGAGGTGGTGCGCTTGACCCTTTGGGACCGCGAGCCGGCAGGCACGCCGGTACCGTTCCACAGCAAGGTCTTCGAAGCACGTGATGCCGCCGGCCAAGCCCTGGCAGTGCAGGTGGTCGGCAAGGGTGCGGAGTGGGGTCATCTGAACGAGACGGTAGCGGTGCCGGTCACCGTGCCGGCGCTGGGCTACACCACGGTTGCGCTGCGCGAAAGCATGGACTCGCCCGCCGCAACGCGCGGTGCCTGGCTGACCCGCCGCAGACACCACTGTCCGTATGCGCTTGTGGAGCGCGAAGTCATCGGGATGGAGAATGAGCTTGTTGCGGTGGCGTTTGATCAGAAGACGGGTCGGGTTGTCTCGTTCTTTGACAAGACCGCGAACAAGGAACGCGTTGATGCGGCTGCCGGCGGCATCGGGTTCGAGTACAGCGTTGAGCGTCCACACGCGATGTCGGCCTGGGTGATCGAGAACGGCAGCGTGCCTGAGCAACCGGTACTGACACGGGTCGAAGAGGCGGCGGACGGGCCGCACATGGCCGAGCTCGTCTTGGTATACAAGATACGAGCTTCTACGATCAGGGCGCGCTATGAGCTACGTGCTGGTGAGGCGGCATTGCACATCGCGCTGGAGATCGACTGGTTCGAGCGGGGCGATGCTGAGTCGGGCGTGCCCAATCTGCGGCTTGCCGTGCCCACGGCCCTGAACGACGTGACCGCGCGTTACGAGATACCCTTCGGCGCGCTGGACCGGGTGCTGGCCCCGGATCAGGAAGTGCCTGCGCTGCGCTGGGCCAAGCTTTCCGGAAAGACCGGCGATGGGCATGCCGCTGCGGTGGTCCTGTTCAACGACTGCAAGCACGGCCACGCCACCGAAGGTGCCACGCTCCGCCTGAACCTGGTCCGGTCGGGCTACGATCCTGATTACCTGCCCGACGTGGACCGGCACCTCGTGCGTCTGGCCTTGCTGGCGCCAGATCCGACCGTTTCCGACGCGGCACTGACGGCCTGGGCTGCGGCGCACCAGCAGCCATTGCTGGTGATCGGCACGGATGTCCACGACGGGCGGCTCCCCGCGGAGCAGAGCTTGTTGACCGTGGACGGCGACGACGTGGCACTCTGTGGGCTCAAATGGGCCGAGTCCGGCACAGGGCTTGTGGTGCGGTTGGCGAACACCACTGCCGAGCCAGCCGCGGCCGAACTGACGTGCGCGGCGGTCCTGGGGGCGCTACAGTCAGCGCAACCGCTCGACCTGATGGAGCGGCCTGCCGGCGAGACAGTGAGCGATAAGGACGGCGCCGTGTCGGTCTCTGTGCCCGCCAACGGCTTCGGCAGCTGGCTGATCCGAGTCAGCGACGATCTTGGGTAGGTCGTAGCGGATAGGAAACCGGCGGTCACCGGCACCGGGGGCGATCTGGTCTGAACACGGGAGCGCAAGAGGAGCATCAGCGATGACGATACATCCGGCGATGGCGCTTATCACGCAAGCGATGCACCAGGGCTATGCCGTGGGCTACTTCGAGAGCTGGAGTCTCGATTCGTTTCAGGGCGTGATCGATGCTGCCGAAGAGACCAGATCGCCCATCCTCATCGGGGTCAATGGCGCCTTTCTGAGCCGCGAGGGGCGCCTGGCGGAGGAGTGCCTGTCGTGGTATGCGGCGCTCGGACGCGCCGCCGCCGCGTCCGCCGCGGTCCCGTGCGGCCTGATCTTCAATGAGTGCGGCAACGATGCCTGGCTGCGGGCGGCTGTGGATCTCGGGTTCAGCCTTGTTATGCCCGACGACCCCGAGGCGGAGCCCGCAGCTTTCATGCAACGCGTTGCCGCTTTGACCCGTTACGCGCACCAGCACGGTGTGGCCGTGGAAGCGGAGGTGGGCCACCTGCCCTGTGGCGTGTCGGAAACTATGGGCACGCAAGAGGGCGGACTGACGGACCCTCTGGAAGCGGCCCGGTTCGTGAAGGCAACGGCGATAGACCTCCTGGCGATTAGCGTCGGGAACGTCCACATCCTCCTGTCGGGTTCGCGAGCGCTTGACCTGGACCACCTTGCCAGGGTCCGCCATGCTGTCGAGTTGCCCTTCGATTTGCACGGCGGGACGGGCATCGCACCAGACTCGCTGCGCGAAGCCATCTCGCTGGGCGTGGCGAAGGTGTGCTACGGCACCTACATCAAGCAACGCTATCTTCGCGAGATCCGGAAGACGTTGGGTGAGGCGGAACCCAATCCGCACAAGGTGCTGGGGTTTGGCGGTCCTGAGGATCTCCTGGTGGCTGGACGGCGCGCGGTGAAGGAGGCCGTCCTGGAGCGTATTGAGGGGCTGGGGTGCTGTGGCAAGGCCTAGGGAAGAGAGGAGCTGAATCATGGCGGACGTAGGCTGCGCGGGAATCCTGGTAGCGGACACCTTCTGCGGCCCGATGAAGGCGCTGCCGAGGGAGGGGCAGCTTTTAGCCGTGGACGACATGCCGTCGAGCGCCGGTGGCTGCGCGGCGAATGTGGCGATCGACCTCGCGAAACAGGGCGTCTCTGTGGACGTTGCAGGGTGTGTGGGGCAGGACGCGGCAGCCGGCATCATCGAGTCAGAGCTGAAAGCCCACCACGTAGGCTGCGATGCCATTGTCGCGGTGCCTGGTTATCCCACCAGCAAGACCGTCATCCTGCTCGTCGAAGGCCAGGATCGGCGTTACATTCACACCTTCGGCGCCAACGCCGCTTTCACAGTTGAGCACATTCAGCGTGACTGGGTAGCCGGGCTGCGAGTGTTCTACCTCGGCGGTCTCTTCCTGATGCCGGCTTTCCAGACGCGACAGCTTCTGGATCTTCTGAAATACTGCCGTACGCAGGGGGTCGTGACCGTGGTTGACGTGGTGGTTCCCCAGCAGGTGGAGGGGATGGCGGAGCTCGCGCCGCTGTTGCCGTACGTCGATTACTTCCTGCCCAATTCGGATGAAGCCTGCGCGCTGACAGGGGAGCGAGACGTTGCCGACCAGATCCGGGCATTCCTGGCGTCCGGCGCCCGAACCGTCATCGTGACGTGCGGCGTGAGCGGGTGCATGGCCGCCAATGGCAGCGAGTGCTGGCAGGTCGGCGCGTTCCCAATGCCGGTTGTGGACCCGTCGGGCCCTGGAGATGCGTTCGACGCGGGCCTCATTACAGGCATCCTGCGCGGCTGGAACCTGCCGCAAGTGCTGGCCTATGCCAGCGCGCTCGGCGCGTCCGCCGTCCGGGCTGTAGGGACCACCCAGGGCGTATTCACCGCCCACGAGGCCGATGCATTTCTCGAGGATCATCGCCTTGAGATCCGGCGGGCGACGCTGTGAACGGGCCACGTCAGACTTGGTTATGAACGGAGGATCGACACATGAAGCTCAGGATCAAGATGCCAGACCTCTCCGCGAATGAGGCGGAGATCAAGATCACCCAGTGGCTGGTTGAGCCGGGACAGCATATAAAGCGGGGCGACCCGCTGCTGGAGGTGGAGACCGACAAGGCTGTGATGGATGTGGAGGCCATCGCTACCGGAGTACTGATCGAAACCTGTGCAGCGGCGGGTGAAAACGTGACCGTTGGGCAGATCATCGCGGTGCTCGAGGTGCCCGAGATCGCGTAAGCTTCGGGGCATGAGCGGGTCCAGCGAGACTGGCTCGATATTGAGGAGCGGACTATGACAGAACACACGAGCATACACGACTATGACCGGGTCTTTTTGCTCGGGCTATATGAACGCATGGTTCTGATTCGCGAGTTTGAAGAACGGGTCAAATACCTGTTTCTTGAGGGGCGTATGCCCGGCACTATCCACCAGTGCCTGGGTCAGGAGGCGACTGCCGTGGGGGTGTGCAGCAATCTGACGGACGAGGACTATATCACGTCCACGCACAGGCCGCACGGACACGCGCTGGCCAAGGGCCTAACTCCGTTGGAGATCCTGATTGAGTTGTTTGGCGGCGTTACGGGGTGCTGCAGAGGCAAGGGTGGATCGATGCACGTGGGCAATATCCGCAAAGGGATGCCGCCGGCTATCGCCATTGTGGGCGGGGGCATTCCTGTGGCCACAGGCATGGCGCTTGCCCTGAAGATGCAGCATCGATCCAACGTCGTCGCGTGTTTCTTCGGCGATGGGGCCACTTCCGAGGGTGCCTTCCACGAGGCTGTGAACATGGCGGCGATCTGGGATCTGCCCGTGATCTTCGCGTGCGAGAACAACCGCTATGGGGCCTCTACGCCGGTGGGACAGATCATGCGGCTGGGTGCCGAAGGGCTGAAGTCTGTAGCCGACCGTGGAGCCGCCTACGGCATCCCTGCCGACACCATCGATGGCAATGACGTCTTGGCCGTATACGAAGCGGCCAAGGATGCCAAGCGCGTCTGTCTTGAGGGCGGTGGACCGGTCTTTCTGGAATTCTTGACCTACCGGATCACGGGGCATTCCCGCCGCGATCCCTGCCTCTATCAGCCGAAAGAGGAACGCCAGGCTGCCCTTCAGAGTGAGCCCATCGGCAGGTTTGAAGGGGTCCTGCTCCAGCGCGCGGATGTGGTCCAGAGCGATTTGGACGGTATCCGGGAAACGGTCGCGAAGGAGTTGAGTGAGGCCATCGCCATCGCTGAGCAGGAGCCGAAGCCGGTGCCTGAGGATGTTCTGACGGATGTGTACGCCTGAGGACTTACGATACGAACAAGGGCAAGCCTTTGTCGTCGGGAGGGAATATGGTGAAACAGTTATCGATCGTTGAGGCACTGCGGGCAGGCATTGCGGAGGAGATGGCGCGGGATGAGCGGGTGTTCTGCATCGGCGAAGACATCGGCATTCCCGGTGGTTGGGGCGGCGCCTTCACGGTGACGCTCGGGCTGGAGAGGGCCTTTCGCGATCGCATCATCGACACGCCGATTGCAGAGAACGGATTTTTCGGCGTAGCGGTAGGCGCCGCCATCCTGGGCATGCGGCCCATTGTGGACGTGCAATACGGGGATTTTCTCTTCTGCGCTATGGATCAGATCCACAGCAACGCCTCGATGCTGCGCTACATGTCGGGCGGCACGGTCGCGGTGCCCATGGTCATGCGGGCGCCGGTGGGGGCCACTGGGCGCGGTGCCCAGCACGCCCGCAACGTGGAGAGGTTCTTTGTGGGCATCCCCGGCATCAAGGTCGTGGCGCCGTCCAACGCCTATGACGCCAAGGGGCTTCTCAAGGCCGCCGTGCGCGATGACAATCCGGTGATGATCTTCGAGCACAAGCTGCTCTATGGCTCCAAGGGCGCGCGCATGGAGACCGGCGCCGTTGACTCCTCGAGTGATGTGCCGGATGAAGACTATACCGTGCCGCTCGGGACAGCTCGGGTTGCTCGGCGCGGCTCTCAGGTGACCATTCTCGCGTGGCTTTTGATGCTTCATCACGCACTGAGCGCGGCGGAGAGGCTTGCGGCCTCCGGGGTGGACGTCGAGGTGGTGGATGTGCGCAGCCTCTCGCCCTTCGACTTCGATACGATCGGCGCGTCGGTGCGCAAGACAGGGCGCGTCGTGATCGTTGAGGAGGGCCCAAAGACCGGTGGTGTCGGCGCGGAGCTTTCCGCCAGCATAGCGGAGCGTTTCAGCCCATCGCTCAAGGCCCCAATCGTGCGGGTGGCGTCGCCGGACGTGCCGGTCCCGTTTGCACCGGTGCTGGAGAATGCATACCGGCCGGATCCCGATCGGATTGTGGAGGGCGTGCGGCAGGTGCTGGACTGAGCCAGGAGTCCTGTCGCGTACTCAGACCGTGTGCTTTGTCTTCCGCTTCGTGACGCTAGACTGGGAGGGATAGGAAAGGATGACCACGAGACCACAACCGACTGGCGGTTTGTTGTACCGTCCCGAAGACAGCGTTGCCGCCGACTTCATCCCGTTCTACTGGAACGGAGCGTATCACCTGTTCTACCTGCGCGACTGGCGTAACCCCGGCGTTCACGGTGAAGGGACGCCGTGGTGGCACCTGGTGACGCGCGACTTTGTGACCTTCGAGGATTGGGGCGAGGCGTTGCCACGGGGCACGCGGGACGAGCAAGATCTTTATGTCTTCACCGGCAGTGTCTACGAGAGCGACGGGCTGTTCCACATCTTCTACACCGGCCACAACCCCTACTTCCGGGCCTTGGGCCGCCCTGAGCAGGCGGTGCTGCATGCGACGAGCCCGGATCTGCGGGTCTGGACGAAGGATCCGGCGTTCTGCTTTACGTCGCCGACGGTGCAGGGCTATGAGCCGCACGACTGGCGTGACCCGTTTGTCTACTGGGACCCGCGACGCCGGGAGCATGCGATGCTCCTGGCGGCGCGCAAGAACACCGGCCCGAGCCGCAATCGTGGTTTGACGGCTTTCGCCACCAGCCCGGACCTGCGGGATTGGACGGTGCAAGAGCCCTTCTGGGCACCCGATGAGTACTTCACACACGAGTGCCCCGATCTCTTCAGGATTGGGCCGTGGTGGTATCTGGTCTATTCGACCTTTACCGAGCGCTCCGTCACCCACTACCGGATGGCCCGCAGCCTGGAGGGTCCCTGGCTGGCTCCCGCCAACGACACCTTCGATGGGCGCGCCTACTATGCGGCGAAGACCGCCGGTCCGGCGATGATCGACGGCGACGAGCCAGGCGCGCCGCGTTTCGTCTTCGGATGGCTGCCCACGCGCTCCGACGAAAAGGACGATGGGGGCTGGCAGTGGGGCGGCGAACTGGTCGTGCACCAACTCGAACAGCAGGCTGACGGCACGTTGGCCGTCCGGCCGCCTGACACGGTGCTGCAGCCTTTCTCACAGACCCTGCCTCTCGATCCACAGGCCGTACTTGGCTCGTGGACGAGCGAGCCCGGCATCCTGAGGGCCGACGCGGTCGGTCGGCAGTCGTTGCTGCGGCTGGCGGAGCTGCCCACGACGGCGTTGGTCCGGATGCGGATCGCGTACGAGCCTGAAACCGTCGCTGTCGGGCTGCTGCTGCGGGCGTCGCCGGACTTCGACGGCTACTACCAGCTACGACTTGAGCCTGCGATGCAGCGCCTGGTTGTAGACCGTTGGCCACGTCCGGGCGACCAGCCCTTCATGCTCGAGCGCCCCCTGGCGATGCATCCAGGGCGGCCTGTGGAGTTGACCGTGCTGGTCGATGGCACCAACCTGGTGGCGTATGCCGACAACCAGGTGGCCCTCTCCTGCCGGATGTATGAGCACCGGCAAGGCGCCCTGGGCGCCTTTGTGACGGAGGGCATGGCCACGTTTTCTGGCACGAGCTTGCTGGCGAGAGCGCCCCGATGAACCCAACGGTCGACCGGCTTGGCACAGGGTTCCTTCTCGGTTCGCACCTGTGCCGCGAGCCGATGCCCCTGGTGCCCAGTGGACAGTCGCCGATGTCGGAGCTCAAGCACGATATGGCATTGCTGAAACGGCAGGGGTTCAACCTTATCAAGCTCCAGGAGCACTGGATGGTCGATGAGCCCGAGGAGGGGGCTTGCGATTTCTCGCGCTGCGAGGCGCTGATCGCCCATGCCGCAACGCTGGGTCTGGGCGTCTACTTGGGACTCACCTGCGAACAAGCACCCCACTGGCTCTATGAGAAGCATCCCGACTGCCGCATGGTCGGGCGCAACGGCGTGCCGATTGTCTACGAGGCGCCGACTACACTGCCGGCCGACGGCAAGCCCGGCCCTTGCTACGACCACCCGGGGGCGATGGCTGACCAGCTTCGCTTCATCACCAGGCTGGTGCAGGTGCTTGGGAAGTACGAAAACGTGGTCGTCTGGAACACATGGCAGGAGATTGGCTATTGGGCCGAGGGGCTGGTGGGCAACAGCGTTTGCTTCTGCCCCAACACGCTCGCGGCATATCGGGCATGGCTGGTGCAGCGTTACGGTGACCTGGACAGCCTCAACCGCACCTGGAACACACGCTATCCTGCGTGGGATGCGATCCTGCCCAGCCGGGCCGAGGGCGCGCGGCAGCCGCAAGCGGTTGACCTCGCTTGGTGCTTCTTTATGGAGAACGTGCAGGTCGCAAACGTTCTCAGGGCGCGTGCCGCAGCCATCCGCGCTGCGGATCCTCTGGGCCGGCCTATCTTCGCCCACAAGGGCGGGCCGGCCTTTGGCTCGGGGCAGGACTGGACCTACGCGCGCTGCCAGGACTTCCTCGGTTCCTCGTGCTATCCGGCATGGGGCTGCGGCAGTGCATGGGACGACGGCCACCAGCGGCCTTTCTCGCGGGAGCACGCGCTGCTCACCGAGGCCTGGGATGGCGTCGCCTACCGGTATGACTATATCCGCAGCGCCAACCCGGGGCAGGGACACGCCGGTGGCGCACCTGTGTGGGCGGCGGAGTTCCAGGGCGGTCCGGTCAGCACGGGCTTCCACAAGGGGAGAGTGCCATCCGCAGAAGACCTAAGGCGCTGGATGCTGACCGCCGTTGCTTCCGGCGTCACCGCTGTCTCCTTCTGGGTCACCCGTGCTGAGATAATGGCTGCCGAGCAGAATGGCTTTGGTCTGCTCGACAGCACCGGCGACACCACCTCACGCTTGGAGGAGGCGGGGCGCATCGGTCGCGCGCTGCAGTCGTACCCCGAGCTGTTTGCTCGTCCGACGCTCCAGCGCGCCAAAGCGGGCATCCTGGTCAACGAGCGGAACTATCAGCTTTGCACTCAGCTGGCGCAGGGCGGCGAAAACCTCGCCTACAGCACCCGCGGCTGGCATCGCATCCTTTGGGGGCTGAACGTCCCGCTCGATTTCGTGGAGGTTGACCACGATCTTGACCGCACCTTGGATTACGCCGCGGTGATTCTGCCGTTCCCGCTGTCGCTCTCGGAGGCAGTGGCCGGGCGATTGGTCCGCTATGTCGAAGGCGGCGGTAGCCTGATCGCCGAATGTGCGCCAGGCCGGCTCGATGAGAACGGTTTTTGCCCCCGCGGGGAGCTCTCGCCGGCGCTGGCGGCGCTGTTTGGCGTCCGGCAGCGCGCCTTCACAATGGTGCGTGAGCCCGACGGCGGAGTACGCTGGTCGCCGCCCGAGCGCACGTGGGGCGAGTATCTTGAGGCGCAGATGCTCGAGGGAGTCGGCCCGCTTGCCGGGGAATGTGTGCGGGCTAATGTCTACCTTCAGACGTTCGGTCTGGTCGCTGAAGGGGTGGAACCGGTGCTGCACTGCGGGGGAGACGTGGCCGGGGTACGACGGCGAGTCGGCGCGGGCCAGGCCTGGCTGTTGGGCACCTACGTCGGGCACAGCGGCACCGCTTACCACCATCCGGCGATCCAGGCCGCTGTCCGGGCGCTGCTGGCTCAGTGCGACGTGGTGCCAGAGCACGATGGCCGGCTGGTCGTGCGCAAGCGCGTTACGCAGGACAAGGAAGCGTGGGTTCTCACCAACCCTACTGGCGAGTCACTCACCGAGACGGTGGCGCTGCCGCCGGGGTGGCGCGCCGTGGATCTGCTAGGCGCGGCGCTAACTTGTGTCGGTGGCGCGGTTGAGTTGACGGTCGGTCCGCTGGACGTGCGCGTCCTGATCTTGGTCCGGCATAGCACTTGAGGCCAACGTTATGAACAGCAAGGAGCGCGTTCATGCTGCCCTGGAGGGCGAGCCGGTTGATCGTTGCCCGGTGACCGCCAGTTACAGCCAGCTCTACTTCCACGACCACTACGCCGAGCTGACGGGCCGTCCTTGGTGGGAGGTGCATCGCTGGTTGCTGATGCCGCCTGGCGAACACGTCGCGCTCTTCAGGCAGATGCTGCAGAAAGTCCCCTTCGAGCTCGTCCAGCCCCAGATCGCGCCGTCACACGACCCGGCGGACGTCGCGTTTGTCGAGCGCGACGGCGTACCCTATCGCCACGACAGGTGCACAGACACCTGGACAAAGCTGGAGCGTAGCGCCAGCGGTTTCGTCTTCGACTATCACGCCAACGAGACGCGCTATGTCTTCTCTCGCGACGACATCGCCGAACGCCTGCCGATCCCAGACTGGCAGCAGGTCGTTGACGCAGGCGGCAACGCTTATCTTGACGCAGCCGTGCGTGAGTTTGGGCGCGAGGCGTTCATCCTCTCTGGCGGTGTGATCGGCACGCTCTACTTGTGTGGCCACCATGTGGGGCAGACGAACGTCTTCAGTATGCTGCTGGACGAGGCCGATTTGATCGAGGCGCTTTGCGAGCGGCTCACCGCGTGCAACATCGCGGAGATTCGGCGCCTGGCCGCCGCCGGCGGAGACGGCATCTACATCGACGACGCGACAGCCACCAGCGACATGGTTTCACCTGCGGTATATGAACGCTTCAGCCTGCCTTATATGAAAATGATGGTCGATGAGATCCACCGTCTCGGTCACAAGGCAATCGTCATCTACTTCGGTGGCATTATGGACCGCCTCGAGCAGATCGCAGCCACGGGCGCGGATGGGCTAACGTACGAGGCCAGCATGAAGGCGTTCGTGAACGACACAGCCGAGATCGCCCGCCGCATTGGCGATCGCATGACGCTGTTCAGCAACATCGACCCGGTGGCCATCCTCGAACAGGGCAGCGACGTCGCGCTGGCGGCCGAGATCCGCCGTCAGGTCGAGGCAGGGCGCCGTGCTCGTGGCTTCGTCATCAGCACCGCCAGCCCAATCACACCGGCGACGCCGCTGGCGCGGGTGCAGCGGTTCCTGGCGCTGGCGCGCGAGCTCGGGGTGGCGCTTTGATGGCACGCTGCGGTTGGCGTCCTGATGGCGGCGTGCCTGCCGCCAGAAAGTGAGCGATGGCGTGAACGTGACATGCCTGCAGGAGGCCATCCTGGATTTCTGCGCCACTCATCGGACCGGTGCACCGGGTCGTTATCGCTATGCGGCTGGTTGCACCATGCCGACGCTTTATGCTTCCAGCTACGCTGCTATGACACAGCACCTGCTGGGCGATCTGGACGATCTGCCCCACAACGAGCGTGCTGCGTGGATCGCCTATCTGCAGGCACATCAGGATGACGATGGATTGTTCCGCGACCCCGTTATCTTTGATCAGGGCTGGTATGCCGGTGACCCGCTATGGTGTGGGCGACCGCACTTGAGCTGCCACGTCGTTACAGCTCTGGCGTGCCTGGGCGCCGTCGCGGCCAAGCCGCTGACGTGGCTGGATCCCTGGCGCGATGTGGACAGCCTGGTGCGTTGGCTCGAGGCCCGCGACTGGGGCGAGGGGGTTGGCTGGACCGGCAATGAGATCATGAACGTCGGCACGCTCCTGCAGTATGCCCGCGATTTCCACGGTGACACCCGCGCGGGCAGTGCTGTGACGGTGCTGTTGGACTGGCTTGCTTCGCACTATGTCCGTCCGGACACAGGTGTCTGGGGGACGGTCGACGTGCGTGATCCCTTCTGGCGCAGCCACGCTGTTCAGGCTGCCTATCACTGGTGGCCGCTCTTCTTCTATGATGGCGTGCGGCCACCCTATGTCGAACGCGCTATTGATACCCTGCTTGCCACGCAGAATCCGGTCGGTGGCTTCGGTTGGGGTGTGCACAATGCCGCCGAGCCGACTATGTCGAGCGCGTGCGAGGATATCGATGCGATCGACCCGCTCTGCCGCATGATGCAGATCACGGGCTATCGCCGCACCGACGTCGCTGCTGCGCTTGCGCGAGCCGCGGCGTGGGTGATGACGAACCAGGCGCCCGATGGGGGCTTCGTTTTTATGCGCGGTCAGCGTTTTCAGTACGGCCACGATCAGCTAGACAGCCGGGCGGGAGAAGGTGCTATGTTCCCGACGTGGTTTCGCACGCTCTCGCTGGCGTTGATCGCGAGGGCGCTGCCGGAGCATTCCCTGGGGCAGGGTGCGTGGCAGTTCGTGCGTTGTCCCGGAATGCAGTTCTGGGATACGGAGGTGTAAGGGACCCCGAGCACATCAAGGAGATGCGATGCTTACGACCATGGATCTCAACGGAACCTGGGACTTTGTGGCGGACCTCGACCCCAAATACCACGCCGTTCACGGCGGATATGAAAGGCCCGAGGCCAATCGACGGCATTGGCAGCAGGTGGTCGTCCCAGGGGTGTGGCAGAAGTACGCCGAACGCTATGATATCTACGAGGGCGTCTGTTGGTTCGCCCGATCATTCGAGGTAGCGGATCTACCGGCGGGCGCGAGAGCGCGGCTGCGCTTCGGCGGCGTCAACTATCTGGCGACCGTTTACCTCAATGGCGAGGTCATTGGCAGCCATGAGGGTGGCTACACGGAGTTTGTGCTCGATGCGACGGACCACCTGAAGCCTGGTACGAACTACCTTGCCGTGCAGGTGGACAACCGGGCGCTGATCACGAAATGGCCGCCGGTTCTCGGATACTTCAACTACGGCGGTATCCACCGTGGTGTAAGTTTGGAGATCGCGCACGGGCCGATACTGGAGGATCTCGTCTTGCACGCGGCGCGGGGAGACATCGGGTGGGAACTGCACGTCTCAGGGCGTGTGGAGGAGGGGCTGGATACGTCCGGGGCATTGATAGCCCGTGTGAGCTGCGGCAGCATGTCGTGGGAAGATCTGCTGACCGCGGATGATCGGCTGGATGTTCACGTGCCCTTCTTCGAGACACCTGCTTGGTCACCAGAGAGCCCCCACCTGGAGCGGGTGATAGTTGAGTTGGTCGACGACGCACGCTACGTCATCGACCGGCGCGAGTTCACCTTTGGCTTCCGCACGGTGGCGATGCACGACGGGAAAATCCTCGTGAATGGCGCCCCCTATCCTCTCAAAGGTGTCTGCTATGTGTACGATTCGGAAACCACCGGCCTGGTCATGACGCCCGAGGAGATGGAGGCGGATCTGCGGTTGATGAAGGAGGCAGGCATCAACGCTGTGCGCTGCCACTATCCGATGGATCCGGGATTTTACGCCGCCTGCGACCGGTTGGGGTTGCTGGTGTGGATTGAGCCGCCGGTCTACTGCTATCACCCTGCCGGTGATGAGCGTGGCACACACTTCGCCGATGCCGAATGGTTGGCCCTCGCCCAGCAGATGGTGCGCGAGATGATCGCCGTCGCCCGCAACCATCCAAGCGTGGTCATCTATGGCATCGGCAACGAGTGCAACACCCATCATCCGGAGGCTGAACCCTTCTTCCGCGCGCTCGCTGCCACCATCCGCGAGGCCGATTCGAGCCGACTGGTCTCCTACGCCGCCCTCTACGGCACCGTTGGCCCTATCGCCGATATCGTTGACGTCCTCGGCGTCAACTCGTACTGGGGTTGGTACGACAAGACCTTGTTCGGCAAGGTGCCGGTTCGCGGGGACCATGGCTCAGGCGGGGTCGAGGAGCCCATCGACCTGACACCAATGCGCGAGATGCTTGACCGCGTCCTGGCACAGAAGCGCAATCTGGCCCTTCTGCTGACCGAGTTCGGGGCAGATTCCGTGCCGGGCTTCTACGCGGCGGGCCGTGACCTATGGAGCGAGACCTATCACGCCGACCTGCTGCGCGAGATTCTTGCGCTGGCCAGAGACTATCCTCAGATCGTTGGTACATTTCCTTTCTGTTTCACCGATTACCGTGATCCCAGCAAGGTGCCGAACGGCTTCTGGGATGAGTTGAACCTGAAGGGATTGGTGGACTACCGGCGGCACAAGAAACTCGCCTTTGAGGCTGTGAAGGCTGCCTATCAACCGGGAGGATCAAGATGACGCAGGAGGCAACAGAGATCGGCACACGGCTCGAGATGTTTGTCGACGATGAGCTCATTGACAGGATCGGTGGCGGCGCATCGTTGCGATTGCACTCGCCCGCGATGAAAGAGCTCGCGCTGGTAACCGATCGTCCGTGGGAAGGCAACATGTGCGGCGGCTACAAGACCTACTTTCACGACCGTAGCGGCTTCCGTATGTATTACCAGGCGTGGAACGGTGTCATTGTCGAGGAGGATGGCAAGGCCCGCATGCAGGAAGCTCCCATCCGCATCGGCTACCTCGAGAGCGACGACGGCATCAACTGGCGCCGTCCGTCGCTGGGGGTGGTCGAGTTTGAGGGCTCGACGGACAACAACATCACCTTCGACGGCATCGGAACCGAGTGCAAGGGCGTTCACGGATTCGCGCCGTTCAAAGACACTAACCCCGCCTGCTTGCCGGAGGCGCGCTACAAGGCCCTGGGCGCGAACGCGGGGGTGTGGCCGCTCAAGCTCTATGCGCTCCAGTCGCCGGATGGCATTCGCTGGTCGCTCATGTACGAGGAGCCGCTTGCCGTAAAGGGCGCCTTCGATTCGCAGAACCTCGCATTCTGGGATGCCACGCGCGACGAATACCGGGCCTACGTGCGTGATTTCTCCGCGAAATCGCTGCGCGGTATCCGAACGTGCACGTCGCCTGACTTCCTCCATTGGAGCGAGGCTGAATGGCTGGCGTTCCCCGGAGCGCCAGAAGAGCAGCTCTATACAAACCAGGTGCTGCCCTACTACCGCGCTCCCCATCTCTTCCTCGGCTTCCCGGCGCGCTACGTCGAGCGGCCTTGGTCGCCGACTATCGAGGCGCTGCCCGAGCCGGCGCACCGCCGTCTGCGCGCCCGAGTCAGTGAGCGCTATGGCGCCGCGATTTCCGACGCCTTGTTTATGGCGAGTCGCGACGGGCGCACCTTCAAGCGCTGGGATGAGGCTTTCATCCGTCCGGGCCTGCGTCCGGTGGGGAGCTGGGCTTACGGGGATTGCTACATGGGGTGGGGCATGTTGGAGACGCGGTCGGATGTCACAGGTGCGCCCAACGAGCTCTCGCTCTTCGCCACTGAGGGGTATTGGCGCGGGAAAGCCAACGCCATCCGCCGCTACACACTGCGTATCGATGGCTTCGTCTCGCTGCACGCGCCCCTTGGGGGTGGGGAGCTGGTGACGAAGCCTTTCACGTTCAGCGGGGCGGCGCTGCTGCTGAACATCTCCACATCTGCGGGCGGTGGCGCCCGCGTGGAGATTGAGACGGCAGATGGTTGCCCTCTCGAAGGGTTCGGGCTTGACGACTGCGTCGAGATCATCGGTGATGACCTGGCCTTTCCCGTCCGCTGGCGAGGCGATCTCCGCACACTGGTCGGCCAGCCGGTTCGACTGCGATTCGTCCTGCGTGATGCCGATCTGTATAGCTATCGCTTTGCCCTAGCAGAGCGGGAGCGCGGGTAGGCAGCGCAGCAGAGCAAGGGAATAAGGGGAGGCGCAATGGGAAGGCACGACGACTTCATGATGGAGGCTCTCGTGGATTTTCCGGATGACGCCCTTGGCGCTCCGGAACCGATTACCGTTGCACACATCGATGCGATGATGCGGCGGCTGGCCGAATGTGGTGTTCGCCGGGTGAGTTGGGGTTACTACGCTGACGGCCTCGGCGGCTTTCTGACCCCGACGCACGATCCGCAATGGTCGAACCTTGCGCGCAC
>Ga0123332_1002589_pt1 | contig 17034 bp, 8 predicted proteins | sample BioC12SIPDNA_4_FD_89958 | JGI IMG/M metagenome (GOLD analysis project Ga0123332, IMG submission 89958) | Anaerobic biogas reactor microbial communites from Washington, USA - Biogas_R2_A C12 SIP DNA | ecosystem: Engineered > Bioreactor > Anaerobic > Unclassified | place: Washington, USA...
GATAGACTTGGCGATTAGACCGCTCGACTCGGACGAGCCGAGCGAACAACAGCCCCTTCCCCCCACGCGGCCATCCCGGGTGCTGATGCACAGCCTGAGGTACATCACCCTGGCGTGGGCCTTCGGCGCTGCGTGGATGTACATAACCACAGGAGCCGCCCTGACCCGGGCCGCCCAGTTGTTTGGCATGCCTGCCTTCGGCTTCGGCCTTCTGGCGGCGCTCCCCTACGCCGGCAGCTTGATGCAGGTGCCCGCCAGCTACCTCATCGAGAAGTACGGCCACCGGAAGCCCGTTTTCCTGGTCAGCGGCCTCGTGCATCGTGCCCTGTGGTTCGCCATCGCCGCCATTCCATGGCTCATCCCGCCCGAGGCGTGGTGGATCGCGCTCCTGGTTCTGCTGGCGAGCTCCAGCTTCCTGGGCCACGTGTCCTCGCCCGGGGTGATGGCCTGGTTTGGTGACGTCATTCCCCGACCTGTTCGCGGGCGGTACTTCTCGCGCCGCATGCAGGTGGGTCAGCTGACTGGTCTCATGGCGACACTGCTCGTTGGGTGGGCATTGGACCGCACCGGCGCCGTGGACGAGCACAGCCTCCGGGTCACCGTAAGCGCGCTGTTCGCCGTCGCGGCGCTTGTGGGCGTCATCGACTACCTGCTCCTCGTCCGGCTTCCTGACCCATCGCCAGACCCGCCGAGTCCTAAGCTGAGCCTCCTAAGCATGATCAAGGCGCCGCTCGCCGATAGGCGCTTCCGACGCTACCTCGGGTTCAACATGACCTTGACGTTCAGCCTGGGCTACGTGGGGCAGTTCATCTGGCTCTACGTCTTCGATGTGGTCGAGATGACCAACGCCCAGGCGAACCTGATGCTGGTCGGCATCCCGCTGATCATATCGATGCTCAGTGTCCGCTTCTGGGGGAATCTCATCGATCAGCACGGTCGGCTCCCCGTGCTGGCCGTGTGCGGTGTGTGCATCATCTTCGGAGGGGCTTCGTGGGTTTTCGTCACCAAGGAGAGCTGGTGGCTGGGCTACTCCGCGTCGACCATCTCCATGTTCGCGTTCCCAGGGATGGATCTGGCGAACCTGAACCTCCTGCTCGGCCTGACCCGTCCCCCCGGCACGCGCCGTCAGAACAGCGCCTACCTCGCAGTGAACAGCGTGGCGATCGCTGTGGCGGGCATGCTCAGCGGCGTCTTCGGGGGGCTCGTTGCGCGGAACCTCGAGGGTTGGACGGGCTCACTCTTCGGATGGCCGCTCACCTACCACGGACTGCTGCTTCTGATCTCCTCAGCCTTGCGCGGCCTGTCGCTGCTCTGGCTCATCGGGATGGAAGACCAGGGCGCGCACAGTACGCGCATGGCGATCCGTCAGGTGCGCGCCAACATCTACTCGAACATGCAGCAGGCGTTCCTGCTGCCCATGCGTCGGCTGGGCAGTATGCGCCGCAACACTTTCCGCGTGCGTGGCTTTCTGGCGGTGCCTCGCATCGGTCGCACCAGGTAGCTTACTGCGATGGAGCGCCTCTTGCAGCCAGTTCGCGCGGGCACGGGGCCCCTTGCGGCCGCGCGCGGTGCGGAGTATGGTCATTCGTTGCACGCGGGCCTGGCGCCCGCCTCTGGGAAGCGAGGTGCGCGCTTATATGGGCGTCTTGGCGATCACGGGTGGCACTCCGGTGCGCACAGACCCGTGGCCCACGTGGCCTATGAGTGGCGACGTGGAGGAGAGCGGCCTCCTTGAGGTGCTCCGCTCTGGGGCGTGGGGCAGTCAGTACGGCAAGTGCACCGAACGCTTCGAGGTGGGCTTCGGCAAGATCGCGGGGACGCGGCACTGCATCGCGACCACCACGGGCACGGCTGCTCTAGAGATCGCTTTCCAGGCGGTGGGGGTGGGCTGCGGTGACGAGGTGATCGTGCCCGCTTACACCTTCATGGCGACCGCCACCGCCGCTCTGGCCATCTTCGCCAAGCCCGTCTTCGTTGACGTCAGTGCGGACACGTGGACCCTCGACCCCGCTGCTGTAGAGGCCGCGATCACCCCGCGCACTAAGGCGATCGTCCCCGTCCACGTTGCGGGCAACCCGTGCCGCATGGACGAGATCATGAGCATTGCATGGGAGCACGAGGTCGCGGTGGTGGAGGACGCCGCCCAGGCCCACGGGGGGATGTACAGAGGCCGACCGCTGGGCTCCGTGGGCGATGTCGCCTGCTTCAGCTTTCAGGCAAGCAAGAACGTGAGCAGTGGTGAGGGCGGCGCCATCACCACCAACGACGACCGCATCGCCGAACGCTGCCGGCGTGTCTACAATTGCGGCCGTCCGCGTGACCCCGAGATCGACGCAGGTCCCGTGATCGGGACCAATGAGCGGATGACCGAGTTCCAGGCGGCCGTGCTCCTGGGGCAGCTGGAGCGGCTGGCTGAGCAGACCAAGACGCGTCAGGCCAGCGCCCGCCGTCTGCACGAACTCCTCGAGGGTGTGGAGGGCGTGAGCGGGGTGGCCATCCCAGGCGAGGGCTCGGCGAGCGCCGTCCATCTGTTCCTCGTCAACTACGATCCCGCGGCGTTCGCCGGCCTTCCGAAGGCCAAGATGCTCGAGGCGCTTGCTGCCGAGAACACGCCCGCGGCGCCTGGCTATACACCGATCCATCGCCTGGGCATGTTCGCGCGAGACAGCACGGGGCGCTCTGTGGCGGAGCGTGACACGGGTATGGAGCTGGACTTCTCGGGCACAGTATGTCCGTTTGCCGAGCGGATCTGCGGGGAGTACGGTTTCTGGATCTACCAGAAGCCGTTCCTGGCAGGCCCCGAGGCCATCGAGGACTACGCCCGAGCGCTGCTCAAGATCCAGAGGAACGCATCCGAACTGCTGTAGACGGTGAAGCTGTTCCGGCCCACGGTCGGTGGGCCGGAACAGCGCTGACTAGTACGGGAACTGCTTCACAGACCGGATAACCATCGCGAGGGCCGAGCCGGCCATACTCATCAGGCCCATCCCACACGCGAACCCCGCCATGAGTACCGGAGCCCAGAGTTTCCACTGCCTCCGGCCATAGCGCTTCTCGAAGTAGAAGCGGCTGAGCAAGGCGCCTACGAGTTGCAGGATGATGCCGTGAGGCATCTGTCCGGTGCCCCGAATGAGCCCATAGATAAACATCGTGGGCATTCGGAAACTCGCCAGGATGGTGTAACCGCCCATTGCCAGACCCAGCCAGATGAAGATGACTCGCACCTTGTCGGGACGGAACACGGCGTCGCGGAAGAACGTCGAGTCCTCGCCCGTGGCCGTGAACCACAGGGCCTGCTGCATGGACTCCAAGGGCCACATCTTCTGGGCGTAGGGGTACGCCTGGGAGGGGATGGGTTGGAGTCGCCAGATGAACTGCCAGAAGAGGAAGCTGGTACCGAGGATCAGAGGGAACATGAGGATCTCGGCCTTGATGACCGAGGTCATCCGCGTTCCGGTGAGCTCGACGGTGCGGAAGAACTGGGCCTGGGGCCCCATGTCGCCCAGCGGGATCGGGGCGAACCAGATGTCAACCCCACGGTAACCTGAGAGGATGAAGCTGATCTCGCGGACCATGGGGATGGCGATGCCCTGGCCGATCAGACCCGTGAGCCGGGCGCTGATGTACGACATGACCGGGGTGTAGAAGAAGCCGAAGAACAGCAGCCACCACATGGGGAACCGCGGGATCAATATGCGACAGATGACCACGAGGCAGGCCACGGACACCAGGTAGAAGGCGATGCAGAGCCAGATGGGGATGTCCCCTCTGGCCGCGCCCGTGACGCCCATCTCCTCGCGACGCTTGATGTCGCCTGCCTTCTTGGCCATGTAGAGGTTCTTGCCAACCTCCCAGAAGCCGATGATCCCAATGGCGATAGCGACACCGATGCCGGCGGGCAGCCAGTAGTCTTGCCAAGCCACGAAGGTGGTCTGAACGGTATCCATCCCAGGCTCGTAGTGGGGCATGTTGCCGGTTCGAACCAGGTGTGGGTTCACGAACATCGCGATCAGGCTGGCAGCAGCCGTGCCCATCACGGCCCAGAAGGGGATGATGAAGCCGGACAGGATGCCGCTGACGTCGGTGGCGATGCCTGTGGGCCAGCCGGGCAGGATCTTCTCGGTGCGCGTCGTGAGGTCGATGAAGGGGATGGGGATGAGCTGTATTGGGTTGCTCAGTACCGATCCCGACAGAATCGGTATGAATAGGTAGAAAACGGACCACGCGAGCCCGATGACCGCTCCGACGGAGAAGATGTGCCAGCGCCAGGTTTCGCGCTTCTGAGTCTGCTCGGCAAGAGCGGTGGAGCCCTGCGCCGCAATGGGCGCGAAGGGGAACGGGAGTCGCTCTATGTCCGAGGTGATGCGGAACAGGATGAAACCGAGCCCAACCCACTGCAGACGCCCGATGATCTGGCCCAACACGAGCAGGCCGATGGGCACCAGCCAGTCGGCGTGGACGAAGGTACGCTCGATGATGCCAGGCGAGTCGGGTTTCGGCACGACCCACTCAGGTATGCCGGCGGCAATCCCGAAGCCCTTGGCGGCTGGCGAACTCGCGAAATACTGGGTCCATACGAGGTTCGCGAAGGGGCCTCCCGCGCGGCCGCTGCCCACCATGGTGGTAAGCGCGGCGGCCACGTAGAAGAGTATGTACACTTCTTGCCGCGTGAGCCTCTGGAACGATCGCCGGGCGACCTCAGTGAATAGGATGATGGTGACCCACTCGGCCGCGGCGCTGATGCCGACGCCAGCCACCAGCCCCAGGTAGATGGACGAGGGGATCATGATGAAGCAGATAAACAGGGCGCCGATGATCGTCCGCCGGTTGAACCCATCCTCGAAGGTGGATGGGACCTCCATTAGGGAGCGGTACTCCTCGAGCTCCCTATCGACGTACGGGCGTCTGCCCTGCTTCGGCTCTTCGCTCTCTATAGGTTCCTTCTCAGCCAAGCTCGCCTCGAGCCTCCCCTCGTACCCGTCCTCGCGCTAGTCTGCAGCGGTTGGTTCGGGCTGCTTCTCCTCGTCGGCGGATGGTCCGTTGCCCTGAGCGGTCTTCAGCATCGCGACCAGTTCGGGGTCGCCGACACCGATCTCCATCTCCCGCTCGATGTACGGCTTCCGCGTCTCTAGGTTGAACGTCCGCCAGAGGAGGAACTGCTGCCTCAGGATGGTGAGCAGGTTGCGCGTGAGCCGGATCCACGAAGCCTCGTCCCCATCCTCACGCTTGATGAGGGCGAAGAAGCCGTAGGAGCCTTCGCCCATCTCGGGCGTGGGCTGGGAGATGATCGTGAACCGCTCCCGTACGCCCAGATCGTAGGGCGCCAGCCAGAGAGTAGCCGAGAGCTGGTAGCAGTCGCCGTCCACCTCGTCGACCGTGATCGGCATCTCCGCCAAGTGCACGTTGTCCGCGGAGAACTGGCCCGTGGAGTACTCAACATGGGCTGATAGATAGTCGTGTATGAACACGTTCAGACCACGCACATCGCCCCGAGTCGAGGAGAAGGGCAGGTCGATGGCGAGCACACCCTCCTTGGGGTCCACCATGCGCCAGCGACGGTCGATGCCGGGCGTCGCCAGCCGGGAGGCCATCTGAGCCGGATAGGCCGTCGAGGCGAGTACGGTCAGCATAACGATGATGATGGTAGCCACGGCCGACACGGACGAGTAGTTGAGACTCAGTGCGCCCCCGAAGAGGTTCCACATCACTACGAACTTGGAGAGTGTCTGGCCCACCAGATAGCCACAAACCGCGCCCAGAACCGCGTACACCAGCGCTTCAGCCACGAAGAGGGAGGCTACGTGAACCGGCGCTAGGCCGAGGCTGGAGAAGATGCCGATCTCCCGGGTTCGCTCGTAGACCGAACCGAGCATGGTGTTCAGCACGATGAGGGCCGCGATGAACAGCGGAACGAGTACGCTGCCCGCGCCCTGCACGTCCTTCCGCTGCCGGGTGCTGAGCAGGTAGTTGTCGTCGCCTACTCGTGCGTAGACATTGAGTTCGATGCGCTGGAGGAGACTCGGGATCGCCTCGCGCAACCGTTCCTCATCCTCGAACTTCACGGCGATGGAGCGCAGTGTCCCGCCCGCATCGAGGGCGAAGTCAAGGTTCACAAACCCCACAAGGTCGGGAGGCAGATGGGTATAGCGCTCGATGGCGTCCTCGCCACCTCCCTGGGCGCTGCCCCCCTCACGACGCTGCTGCTGCATGCTCTGGTAGTCGACGGGGGTGATCTCCTCGGAGTCGACGTCCTTGATCTCCGAGACCTGGAGCCTGCCATCATCCTCAAGTAGGCCGGACGCTCCGGCTCCTGCCTGCTTGGCGTCGACGATGCCAATGAGCTCGGCTCCCCACCCGAGCACTTGAACTTCAGCCCCCGGACGATCGGGTGTCGCCACATCCTCCGGCGTCAGCCCCAGGATGGTGCACATATGAGCGGGGAGGATGCACTTGGGGCCACGGTCGGTCGGCTCGAACCAGCGCCCGTGGATCAGCGTCTGGTCGATACCCGTGACCTCCTTCTCCTGGGGAGAAAGCCCCACGAGGGCCCGAGCATCGATGGACAGGTCGCCGTACTCGAGGGGAACAAAGCTCACGTTGCCCACCTGGGAGGCGATATACCAAGCCCGGGGCGCGATCGTGACATCCGGCCGGTTCTCGAACTCGTTCTCCAGGATGCGGCGCGCGGGCAGGCCGAGCGGCTCCCACTGGAGTTGTCTGATCAGGAGCCCTTGATAGGCGCCACCCGGATCGGTGGGCCTCCAATTGAGCTTCACCTCTTCAACAACGGAGGTGAAGCTGATCACCGTAAAGGTGAGGAGAATGAGCGTCACGCACGTGAGGGCGGTCCGCGTCTTACGGCGACGCATGTTCGCGACGCCCAAGCTGAAGGCGGTTCCGGAGGCGGAGAGGCGGCCGACGTCCGTCTCCCGGACGCCTGTGACCTGCTGGCGCAGTAGCCTCATGCGGTGGTCAAACTGGCTAACGATGAGGCTGGAGACCATCACCGCCAGGGCGAGCATTATGAAGGCCAGCAGCACGATGATCGGCTGCTTGGTGAGCTCGAAGGCGGGGTGCACGAACCACAGCACCATGAAGATGATGATGAAGAAGCCCGTGGCGCCCGCGACCTGCTTGACGATGTGGGGCGAAGCCAGGAACAGCCGCTCCATGAAGTACGCGAACGGAATGAGCAGCGCTAGGTAGAAGATGACGGCCTTCACGACGTCTGTCGTCGTCTTCATAACGTCGGGATAGACGCGCATCTCGTAGGCGAGCGCGGTACGGACACTGGACAGGAAGCTCGCGTAGTCGTAGCTCTCCAGCGCCGCCTCGGCCTGGTCTATGTAGAGCTTGGCATCGCTGTGCATGTCCGAGGAGCGCTTGTTCTTGATGCCGTACCGGGTCAGTGTCTGTATGCGGTGTTCGTCTATAGCCCACAGGTCGTTCACGACGTACCACGGCGTGGGCGTCAGGTGCGGGTTCTCGGTGAAGTTGTAGCCGCGGCCCGTGGGGTAATCGGCGTCGGCATTGAGCAGGATAAACCGCATGCCGAGCGCTCCCGCGCCGAGCAGGAGCTTCAGGTGCTCCTCGTCGTACTCGGCCGCCTCGTTCTGTTGGCCTCCGACGAACTCGCGGGCGGCGAAAACGGTCGCGACCGGCTCGAAGTAGGAGGTCCAGGCGGGAGTCGGCTCGGGCAGGGCATATCCGAACTGCAGTGGCGCGGAGTCAGTCACCGAATCCAGAACGCTGATGCTTCCGAGGAGCATGAACTGCCGCTGGTCCACGATATCGAAGAGGTTCGTGGTCGCGCAGTTGAAGACGGTGATCTTCCAGTCCTTGGTGGCGGCGTCGATGTCCTGCTGCAGCGGCCGCAGCGTCTCACCGTTGGGACCGCGATCTGGCGCCATTACGATGTTGCCGGTCTCCGGATGCAGGAAGTAGGCATGGATCCCGAAACTGGCCCCTCCGCGCGCCATTTTGGCATTCGGCAGGCCCTGGTAGGCGAACTTCGCGTCACGGTCCACGAGTTGAACGGCATCGCCTCGGACCCCGACGCTGGTCTTGGGGTAGCCTCGGGTGACGGCCACAGCGCCTGGGACGGGGGTGTTGGGCAGGTACTCCTCGTTTTTCGGCTGGAACTCAACGACGCGGCCCTGAGCCGTGCAGAAGTTGTCCTTGTCCAGCTCCTGATACTTGTCGTTCTTGTCGATCAGGCCCCCGAGCTTGTCGTCGTCGAGGGTTCGCTTGAGAACGCAGGAGACCATGGTTGCCTGGCGCTTGAGGTTCGCGAAGTTCACGTGCTCGGGCACGTCATGGGGCGTGTCCACGTAGGCACGCATGTCGTTGCCGGTGCAGAAGCCAATCGCCGGCCTGGAGGCGATGGTAGCCTCCTCGAAGTCCATCGCGAGCCGGCCAGGCAGGTAGGAGCGCCAGTTGCGTCCGGTGATCGAGTTGATGGCGTCAGCGTAGGTCGTCGTAGGATAGCCCAGGGTCATCTGGACGCCCCGCGCCCAGTCCCGGGAGTTGCTTCCGTAGTCCGAGTACTTCCACTGGATGTCCTCGCGGTAGTCGTAGAAGTAGCCCTTGTACATCGCGCAGAGCAGGTCGTTCCGGCTCGAGATGTCCAAGCCGAAGACCGCCGCCACATCCATGGGGCCCACGGTATCAGAGCGCTCGGCGGCACTCTCCAGGATAGTCTTCACCTCCGCGTCGGCCCTGACCAGGGCCGAGAAGCGGCGATTGAAGAAGTCCCGAATGCCGTAGAGCGACTGGAAGTGCCCCGAAGTCGCCAGGAACAGGACGCTCCGCCGCGGAGGGTGGTTCTTGAGAACCCTCGCCACCTCAAGCATGGTGACCAGCGAGGCGGCGTTCTCGGCTCCAGGCGCGAGATCGGGAACCACCGAGATCGAGTCGTAGTACGAGGTGATGACGACTCGCTGATCCGCGCCGGGTCCATCGGGGTACCCCGGCATGGGGCTATCCTCCGTGCCCTGCAACTCCCCGAGGACGTTGAAGGTGGTACGAGACTCCCAACGGACGTCGGAAAAGAGCCGTGCTTTCCGGCCGCTCTGCCCGCTCAAGCGCTCGCGCAGAGCAAGCCCCTCGGCCCGGGGGATCCAGAATCGGGGAACGTCAGCGGGCACGGAGAGGAACTTGGACTCCGCCCCACCGCGGGAGATCAACTCAGGCTCAATGAACACGACGCCTCGAGCGCCCAGCAGGGGAGCATTGAACCAGTTGACATCGTCCGTCCAGTCCATCAGGACGATGCTGTCGTCGATCGGCTTACCGCGGAAGTCACTGAGCGCCCCCGAGCCACCATCCACCAGGTCTGCCTCGACGCCGTCAGTGGGTACGGAGCAGGTGCGGATCAGGTTGGGCCAGAGGGGGTAGACCCGGATCTCCTCGCCATCCAGATCGAGCCAGGTTCCGTGGTCAACGGGGATGGTGACCTCGAACTCCTCGATCCGCACGTTCTCCAGGCCAATGCGCCGGAACTGGTCAACCACCCACGAGCCCGCCACCATGTTCCCCGGCGTGCCCGAGAGCCGACTCCCCAGACTGGCGAGGTCGCGTACGCCCCGCTCCATGCGCCCTTGGCTGACCTCACTCGCGATCTTCTCGTAGAGGGCGCGCTGCTCGGAGGTGAGCTCGATCTCCCCCGTGTCCTCCTCCTCGGGCATGCCCCATGCCGGCTGAGAGGCGGCTGGCTGGGTCGGGACGGCCTCGCTCTCGACGGCGGAGGGAGCCTCCCCGACAGCGTCGGCGGCCGTCACATCGCCATCCGCGGGGACGGAGGCTTCGGAGGCAGTCTCCTCCACAACTGGCTCGGTTGCTCCGTTGTCTTGGCCCATGGCCACGAGGCCTGCCGCCAGGAACAGGCACACGGAGGCGAGTGTGACCCAAGTAGCCCGCTTCACGGTGTCAACCGAACCTCCTCTGGGAGCCCAAGATCGGCTCCGCTCATTTGCCCCAGATGCAGTACGGGGCCAAAGTGGCCTTGGCGATGAGCTGGTACACTGACCAGAAACACCCGCCAGCCATGTCACCCATAATGAGACCGAAGGCCACTGGTACCACGGAGCGGAAGGCCTTGTTGCCTCCGTACCGCGTCACCAGGGACTTGGCGGCCCATGCCATGAGCATGGGCATCCACAGGTACCCCATGGCCCAGCTGCTTGATACCGCGTATCCCGCCGGGTGGATCGGCCACCAGGAGACCCGCATCTTGAGAGCCATCATGGCCAGAGTGGCTACGAAGCCGAACCCGATAGCCACGCTTGAGGCCGGATTCTCGCTCTTCGGGTTCTGGATCACCGCGGTGAGCCGGTTCCAGGGCTCCGAGCCGAAGATCGCGGGCACCTTAGGCTCGAAGAACTGGGCGGCGACGCCCTTGCTGTACATGAAGTGCAGCAGGGCCCAAAACGATGCCAGAGCGCCCAGCGGGATCGCCAAGAGCATGACCCAAGCCAGCGGTCGCGTGCTCATGCCCGTTCGCTCAGCGAGCTTGAATCCCTCTATCTGATGGGGCGCCGGATGAGCGCGATACGCGCGGTTGAACCAGGAGAACAGCTCGGTGGCTGTGCGGCCCTGGGGGCTGATGTTCGCTGTGCCCACGATGCGCTCGAGCATGACGCCGGGGCCGGCGTGGTGAAGGTCGTGGGCTGGCAGCCCCATCTCGGCCCGGATGCGGGACACGGCGAGAGTGAGCACGATGTAGATGAAGAAGAAGGCGAGCGCGTAGCCGAGGCTCATGCCTGCCTTCCAGCCGAAGATCACGCACGCGAAAAAGCCTCCGACCAGCCAGATCACCGCCGTGCGGTAACGCATCGGCTCTTGGCTGTCATCGAGGGCGCCAGGCCGCCCCAGGACGGCCAGCCAGACTCCCTTGAGGTAGCTTCGCGAAGCCCAGACCGAGAAGGCCGCGAGCCCCACGTAGCCGGCGAAGGACTGTTCCTCGATGTAGGGCGGCCCCTCGGGGAGGTGAATGCCCCAGGAGTTGGCCAGAACGCGCATGATCTTGAACACGAAGAAGAAGAACCAGCACGAAAAGGCCAGCTCGGTAGGCAGCAATAGGCACAGGCCCAGGGCGACGGGGTAGATACCCAGCCAGAGCGGACTTCCCCAAGCGAGGGCGTTCCACGGGTGGTCTACGATCTTCGCGCCGATGTTGAATGCCGGCGTCGCTTGTGAAGTCAGGGGTATCTGGGGCACCTGGGGATAGTAGACATGCAGCCCGTTGAGGACGTCGATCGAGAAGATCACGGCGAGCACGGTCCAGAAGAGCTTCTCTCTGACCAGCCAGGTGCCAGGCTGGGTGAAGGTCAAGGGCAATTGGATGATGGGGAAGGTCAGCCGCTCGGCCTCGATCCAGCGCCGGCGGAAGATGGTATTCAGACCAAGGGTGGAGCCGTAGAGCAAGGTCAGGAAGAGCGTCCACATCCCCGCAGGCACGATCCACGCCCGCAGAATGTCGCTCCGGTAGAGGGTGGTGCCGCCCTCCCACATCATCGACACGGGGGCCTTGGAGAACCCTCCCCCCAGGAACGCCGGCACCGTGCCATCCACGGTGAGCCATCGTGGCACGTAGTCGAGGAAGAGCCCGGCCCACTCGTTCTCCGGCCTGGCGTACTCGTAGCAGTAGGTCATGATGGGCACGAGCACCTGGAGCATGTCGTGGCTCACCATGGCAGAGGTGAGGCACAGCACGGTGTAGATCACCAGAAGCTCGCCATGGCTGAGGGCGACGCCTGGCGCGAAACGACGGACGATGGAGTTGATGAGCGTGATGGCCACAAGTATGGCGATCACGTTGTAGAAGAGGGAGATGGTGGTCGGGAAGCCCGCGTACCACACGGTCTCCGTCATGGCGACCCAGTACGCGTTCGCGGGCACCAGAATCGCGGCGATGATGAGAGACCGGAGGGTCACCCCACGCACTGCGGTACTGACCTCTGGTTCCGCGCGCGGTCCGGCCGCGGGTGACTTGGCTTCGATCAACTTCCGGTGCTCTCCCCCAGTGAAGTCTTACGTCGTTCTCCGGGTTCCCCCCCGTCACCTCCTACTTCCTTGCACGGCGTGCTACACGGCTGAGTGAAGGGATGGGGGAGACGCATCCGTCCGCCAACCCGCGGCGCCGAGAGCACGAGCGGCGAGGATGACAAGCGCCGCGAGGGCACCCTCAGAGAAGACGGGGGCGGACATCACCGAGTGACAGCCGAGGACTGCGGCCCGCTGCGGATGGCGGCCAAGGAGAGCCCGCAATGCCCGTACGGCGAGGTCGCCCGGCGGGAGAGGAGAGGACTGGGTACGCGGTTCGCTCTAGCGACGGCCTTGCCGGCGCCCCTCGCGCTTGCGGACAGCGCTCATGCGCTGCTGGCTGCGACGCTGGAACTCCGCCAGCTTCTCGTCAAGATCGCCGCCTCGTCCCCCGCTGCTCGGAAGCCGGTCCGTCCCTTGGCTTGGAGGAGGGGTGATGAGCGCCTTTATGGAGAGCTCATACCGGCCCTGCTCGTTTACGCCGAGGACCTTGACCGTGACCTCTTCGTTTTCGCGAACGTAGTCCTCTACGGCTTTGACGTATTCGTGGGCGATCTCCGAGATGTGCACTAAGCCGACATCACCATCGGTGAAGCGGACGAGGGCGCCCACGTTCGGGAGAATCTTGAATACGGTGCCTTGAATCTCAGAGCCTGTCTCAAGGGCCATAAATCTGCAGCACAGCCTGTTCCGCTGAATGAGATCGCGACACTCAGATCGCGCCGCTCCATGGGAGCGGTATGGTAGGAGTATAGCCGTACACAATGGGCACCGTCAAAGGACGGGCCAGGCATTCCCGGATAGCTCCTCGGAGTGGCGCGAAGGCCGATATCGGCCGCCTGCCTCGCAGCCTCTCTCCCCTACCGGAGCAGTGCCGCAATGCGCCCCAGGGGCTGCTCCAGACGGGCAGAGGGCGCCAGGGCGAAGGGCAGGCCGGAGTTCCTCGCCTCCAAGCGCACATGGATGAGACCATCCTCCGCCTCGCAGCGACGCCGGCACACCTCGCGCAGAGTGAGGTTGCTGAGCACAGCGGCACAGTGCTCGAGCGACGGCTCGCCCGAGCGCCAGAGGGCGGGCTCGAGACCAGCTCGCCATCCCCCTGGTATTCGGCGACACCGAGGAACACACGCGCCTCGTCGAGGGGCTCGCCCAGCTGGCTCGCGAACATGGTATAGGACTCGTCGGGCACGGAGAGCCACGGCGACCCGTCGATGCTAACGGAGCCTAGGGACCAGATGAGCCAGGGCCCATCCAGCCCGTACGCAACGACCGCGGGGCAGTCGCGGCTCACCCCCAGTCGCACCTCGTGACCGCTCAAGTCCACCGTAACGGCGCGCCTCTCGCCGCCGGCTGCCACGATCACCACGAACTCTCCGCCCTGGCAGCGGTTGCGGATGACCCGCAGGGGCTCGTCGCCGGCCGTCTCCTCCGTGACGATAGGTGCGCATCCCAGCCAGTCCGCAGCTTCGCTGACCGAGTCCGGACGGCTCAGGTCGAGCCAACCTGTGTACCCGTCGGCCTGGCGGCTCACTTGGCCGAAACTGGTCTCCCGGATCGGGTGGCCCAGGAGGCCGCGATCCGTGGAGAGGACGCGCGCCCCGCGCCGGGCTCTGGCGAGCACGACGTACCTCTGCTCCTCGGTGAGGGATCCCGCCTCCTCGATCACAACCGCGGAGGTGGCGAGGGGCACATCACCGAGGCCCTCCATCGAGAAGAGGCCCCAGTTCACGTGGAGGCGGCTGAACGCCGCGAACAAGGGGCTGTCTGCCGGGTTGGCGGCGACAAGGGCTAGGGAGGGCTGGTGCGCGTCCGCTTGGAGCAGCGATGTCACGAGCTTCGCGGCGGTGAGCCGCTGGAGCAACCGGGGCTCAAGACCTTGCCCCTCAGCAGAGTGCAGCGTCCCCCCAATGCCCAGCGCCATTGCCTCCATAGCCGCCGACAGGTCGAAACTGCCACCTCGGAGGGCGAGGCGCACAGGATCGCGGCCGAGACGTGATAGGGCCTCCACGGCGGGGGGCACCCTTGAGGGCCCGCTGTAGCTTGGTGTGGACGGCGGCGGTACGACGCGGGATGCGGGCCATAGCTCGCGGAGCAGGCCCAGCCCCCCTGCGGTGCTGGGAGACAAGAGCATGCTCGGCGCCAGGCGAAAGTCGGCGAGCTCCTCGAACAGCAGGGCGCGGCCATCGCTGATCACTGGCACAAGCTCGACGGCGATGCCGCGAGCGTCAGCGAGCGACAGGAGGGCCGCGTCGAACCGACGCTCAAACTCGCCTGGCTGGGAGGCGGTCGCCATCGCCGACTCGATCCTGGCCAGGCGCACCCCCGCGTCCGCCATGCGCGCGAAAGTGGCATCCCAGGCGAGCAAGTCACGGCGCTCCGCTGGCAGGCCGCCTGGCGAGTGCCACGGCCGCTGGATCTCCATGCCCAGCACCGGCTCTCCCGATCCCGAGACAACGAGCCGCCGCCCTGTGACCGAGGAAGGCATCCCGCGCCGTAGGACTGACGGCTCCCAGGTGACCACCATCCCCTGGCCCGTGGCTACGATGGCGCGGTCGTACCGGACCGCTACCTCCGCAAAGACGCAGGGCCTGGGCCATCGACGTCCGTCGAACCGGACGATGGCGCGAAGCGAGTCCATGAAGCCCGCCCCGCGCGACCGCATCGGCTCCACTCCCTCGACACGGTCGATCTCGCGTCCGTCGGCGCCTCGGAGGATGGCGGACAGAGTGAACGATCGGTGATCATCGTGACGGACCAGAGCCTCGATGGGCAGTCGTAGATCTTCTCCCGCCCTCACCAGGGGGTAGTCGAACCATGGACCTGGGACGAGGGGAGACGAAGCCCACTCCACGAGCTTGTCGGATGCCCGCCCATCCGGTCCGAAGGGACTCCAGGAGCCTAGCCCGGGGGAGAGGATGACCAGCGTCGCACCTCGCCACGGACCGCTATGGTAGCGGAGCCCTATGCCCAGGACTGCCAGCGGCATCTGTCGCTCGCGCCCCACGACAACAAGCGGCCGGAACTCGGCGTCCTCCAAGAGAGCCGCCGGCAGCCCCATGACCACCGGCAAGGGGCTGGGCTTCTGGTCGGCCGGCGGGCTCCAGCCCAGTTCTCCCCAAGGGCCCTCGGCCCAAGCCACCTGGGCGCCGCCAGGGGGATCCCACAGAACTACGCCAAGGCGCGCCGCCGCTTCCGGTTCGATGCCATCAGGGAACACGACGGTCGCTTGGCGGGCGAGTAGGGCGTCGAGGAGAGCCTCGGGGCCGTCCTGCCCCAGGTCGCCGGGCCCGGCGATCACCACTGGGCGATCCGGAAGCTCGCTCAGTCCCTGCTGCGGCCGCCAGGCTGTGACCTCGTCCGGATGGAAACCGACGGTGTGGGCCCGGGTCGCGTCGCCCAGCGCGACCACCGGCGGGCGAGTCCGCGCAGATGCGCTCTGCTGCATCGCCGTAAGCAGCAACGCGAGGCAGATCGTCAGCCGACAGAGCTGTGGGAGGCGTTCGGCCAAGGTCTCTCCGACCCCTTCGTGGTGGGCTGGAGGGTCTTTCGCCAGCGCTCGTCAGGAACCTGGGGGATCAGCGGCCGGCGCCGGCGCGCACGTGGCGCCACGCCGCCCGCATTAGCTCGTCCTGAGGTAGGGCGGCAGCCAGCACGTAGACGACGTCTCCATCGGACCATACAACGGCTTGGCGCCGCGCGGTGGGGCGGTCGGTCACGGTATCTAGGGAGTAGTACTCGTCGAGGTGGGGGGACTTCCCGTCTTTCGGCTTCTCCAGCAGTGCCACCGGGCGCGCCTGCTTCCCCTCGCCACCATCGGCCAGATACATGAAATGGGCTACCTGCTGGTGGCCGAAGCAGTGCACGGCCACCCCACCAGGCCGCCAACCGGCGGGCCGATCCCGTAACGGCACGAGCCAGGGGACGCGCTTGGAGGCATCCCTGTACCGCTCGGGCCACCCCATGTGGCTGGGGTCGGGCATGGTGAGGGTATGCCCCTTCGGTTCGTAAGTCAGCCAGCGCTCGTTGATGTCCTCGTCGCTGAGGAAGGAGACGGACTCATACTCCGTGCTGCTCACGGGCTTGCCATCCATGCCGTAGGTGGTGTTGCCAAGCTCGAGGTAGGTGGCCTGGTCGATATGTAGCGCCCGCACGGGTACCCAGGAGCCGTGCTGCTTGGGGTTCTTCCGCTCCACTTTGATGTGCCAGGTACTGCGCCCACAGAGCCTTGACGTGCTGATCATAGCTCTGGAGTCGTACTCCATCCGCCGCGCGAACCCCACGCGCCTCTTGCGCTCCTTGGCGAAGTCCAGAGGTGGCGAGACCAGGGCCACGTCATCGTCGCCCATGACGCGCCATCGGCGCTTGCCGTCGCTGATGACCAGGTGCTGGTTCGTGGGCGGCGGGGCAGGCATGCGTATGTGGTAAGCGCCACGATGCCCCGCGTAGACCTCGCGGGTGAAGCGCATCTCGTGGCCATCAGGTGTTCGAACGCTCGTGACAGCCTTGCCGCGGTGCGGCACGTCATCCTGGTAGTAGGCGGCCTTGCGAAGGACCTCGAAGCCGCTCGGCCCCTCAGCAACGGCCACCAATGAGAGGGCCATGGCCGCCGCCAGGATGCGCAGTACGGACCTCATCTCACAGCCCCAGCCCCGTTAGCATATAGTGACCAGCCCCGGCGCGTGATAGCTGCGCGACAGCGTGGTCAGTGAAGGGGTCGTGGCCGTCATCGGACGCGCCATCGCTGCTGAGGCTCTGGAGCCGCCCCATGGGTTCGACGGTCGCTGACGCAACCATCATCGGCGAGGATTCGACCGCGATCGAGGCCCCTGTGCCTATGGACCTGTGGAAACTCGCGGGCGCCGCGAGTATGAGCGCCACACAAGCGGCCGCGACGAGAGCTGCCCCGCCCAAGGCGGGGGCCGAGACGCGATCACGGAGCCCGCGCCAGTAACTCGGCCGCAGCCTCGAGGCTTCGATACGCGCAAGCGTCGC
>Ga0123332_1002590_pt1 | contig 17030 bp, 7 predicted proteins | sample BioC12SIPDNA_4_FD_89958 | JGI IMG/M metagenome (GOLD analysis project Ga0123332, IMG submission 89958) | Anaerobic biogas reactor microbial communites from Washington, USA - Biogas_R2_A C12 SIP DNA | ecosystem: Engineered > Bioreactor > Anaerobic > Unclassified | place: Washington, USA...
GAACCCCACCGGCACCTCGGCCACCTCGCGCCCCAGGCCGCGCGCCACCCGGTCGAGCAGCGAGCTCGTCACCACCGTCTTGCCCACCTTGGCACCCGCGGGCCAGGCGTCGCGGCGCGCGAACAGGTGCTCCACCGCCACCGCCAGGTAGTGGTTCGGGTTCATCAACCCGCCCTGCGGCGTGACGATGCCGTGGCGGTCGGCGTCGGGGTCGGTGCCGACGGCCACGTCGAAGTCGCCCTGCAGCGCGATCAGCTTGGCCATGGCGTAGGGCGAGGAGCAGTCCATGCGGATCTTGCCGTCGTGGTCGAGGGTCATGAAGGCGAAGGTGGGGTCGACCACGTCGTTCACCACGCGCAGGTCGAGGCCCCAGCGCTCGGCGATGGGCTCCCAGTAGGCAAGCGAGGCGCCGCCCAGGGGGTCGACGCCGATGCGCACGCCGGCCGCGGCCACCGCCTCCAGCTCGAGCGCGGCGCCCAGGTCGTCCACGTAGGGCGTCACCAGGTCGCGCTCGCTCACCAGCCCCGACGCCAGGGCGCGCCTGAGGCTCTGGCGCTTCACGCCCTGCGGCCCGTCCTCGAGGTAGCGGTTGGCGAGCCCCTCGATGGCCGCGGTCTCGTCGGCGCCGGCGGGGCCGCCGTGCGGGGGGTTGTACTTGAAGCCGCCGTCGGCGGGCGGGTTGTGCGACGGCGTGATGACGATGCCGTCGGCGCGCTCGCCCGCCGCCCCCGCGTGGGTGAGGATGGCGTGCGACACCACCGGGGTGGGCACGGGCGCCAGGCCCTGCGCCACCACCACGTGGACGCCGTTGGCCGTCAGCACCTCGAGGGCCGTGACCAGCGCGGGGGTGCTGAGGGCGTGGGTGTCGGCGCCTAGGTAGAGCGGCCCCGTGACGCCCTTGCGGTAGCGGTGCTCGGCGACCGCCTGGCTGATGGCGGCGATGTGCGCCTCGTTGAAGCTCGCCGCGCCGCTGGTGCCGCGGTGCCCCGAGGTCCCGAAGGCCACGCGCTGGGCGGGGTCGGCGGGGTCGGGCCGCACGGCGAAGTAGTCGGTGACGAGACGCGGGACGTCGACGAGCAGGGAGCGGGGCGCGGGCTGCCCGGCGCGTGGGTCGGTGCTCATTCTCTCCTCCTGGGCGGTGGGCGGCCGGTGCCGGCCTCGTTCTCCTCGTACGCGCCAGGTTACTACCGGCGCCGCCGCGCGGCCGGCCCCGGCGCCCACGGGGCGCCCACGGCCGCAGTATGAGCGTTCGATGAATGGTACGATCCTTGCTGCTATCACGGCCCGCCCGAACGGAAGCGGCCCCGCCGCGCGTCGGCCGGGCGGCCCAGCTGTCGTGGCGCCCGGTGGCGTCCGCCACCGAGGCTCAGGAGGAAGCATGGATCTGCTGACAACGCTAGTCCCTGTCGCCGCCATCGTGGCGCTGGTCGCGGCCGGCCTGCTCGCGCGCGGCATCATGGCGGCGCCCACGGGCGACGCGCGCATGGTCGACATCTCCGACGCCGTGCGTCAGGGGGCCGCGGCCTACATGAACCGGCAGTACCGCACCATCACCGTCGTGGCCGTGATCATCACCGCCATCTTCGCGGTGGTGGCGCTGGTCACGCGCGACCCGGAGGCCAGCGCCATGTGGTGGTGGACCACCGCCGGCTTCGTGGTGGGCGCGCTCTTCTCCGCCATCAGCGGCTACGTGGGCATGGGCGTCGCGGTGCGCGCCAACGTGCGCGTGGCGCAGGCGGCCCGCAGCGGCCTGGGCGGCGCGCTGCGCATCGCCTTCAACGGCGGCGCCGTGGCGGGCCTGGCCGTGGCCGGCCTGGCGCTGCTGGGCGTGGCGGGCTTCTTCTGGCTCTTCTTCGTGGTGCTCGACCTGCCCAACCCCGTCGAGCCGCTGGTGGGCTTCGCCTTCGGCGCCTCGCTGATCTCGCTGTTCGCGCGCGTGGGCGGCGGCATCTACACCAAGGCCGCCGACGTGGGCGCCGACCTGGTGGGCAAGGTCGAGGCGGGCATCCCCGAGGACGACCCGCGCAACCCGGCCGTCATCGCCGACAACGTCGGCGACAACGTCGGCGACTGCGCCGGCATGGGCGCCGACCTGTTCGAGACCTACGCCGTGACCGCCATCGGGGCGGTGTTCCTCGGCTACCTGCTGCCGGGCACCGGCGACGTCACCAACCTGGTGCTCTACCCGCTGGTGCTGGGCGCCATCGCCATCATCGCCAGCATCATCGGCATCAACTTCGTGCGCCTGCCCGAGGGCTCGACCAACATCATGGGCGCCCTCTACCGCGGCGTGTTCGCCAGCGCCGGCATCAGCGTGGTGGGCTTCGGCGCCGCCACCTGGGCGATGTTCGGCGGCTTCGACTTCTCGGTGCTGGGCCGCGACATGAGCTGGCTCTCGCTCTTCGGCGCCAGCCTCGTGGGCATCGTCGTGACGGTGCTCCTGATGTTCATCACCGAGTACTACACCTCCACGCGCTTCGCGCCCGTGCGGCGCGTGGCCAAGGCCTCCGAGACGGGCAGCGCCACCAACATCATCTCGGGCCTGGCCGTTGGCATGCAGTCCACCGCCCTGCCGGTGCTGCTGCTGGTCGTCGCCATCTACCTCGCCTTCGTGCTGGGCGGCCTCTACGGCATCGCCGTGGCCGCGGTGGCGATGCTGTCGGTCACGGGCATGGTCGTGGCCATGGACACCTACGGCCCCATCACCGACAACGCCGGCGGCATCGCCGAGATGGCCGACCTGCCCGCCAGCGTGCGCGAGAACACCGACGCGCTCGACGCCGTGGGCAACACCACCAAGGCCGTCACCAAGGGCTACGCCATCGGCTCGGCCGCGCTGGCCGCGCTGGTGCTGTTCGCCGACTTCGCCGAGCGCCTCAAGCTCGTCGACGCGCAGGCGTTCGCCGAGGGCGCGTTCCGCCTCAACGACCCGGTGGTCCTCATCGGCCTGCTGATCGGCGCCATGCTGCCCTTCCTCTTCAGCGCCTACCTGATGGAGTCGGTCGGCAAGGCCGCCGGCGCCGTGATCGAGGAGGTGCGCCGCCAGTTCCGCGAGATCAAGGGGATCATGGAGGGCACCGCCAAGCCCGACTACGGCAAGGCCGTCGACATCGTGACGGCCGCCGCCCTGCGCGAGATGGCGCTGCCGGGCGTCATCGCCGTGGCCGCCCCGCTGATCGTGGGCTTCCTGTTCGGGCCGCTGGCCCTGGGCGGGGTGCTGATCGGCGTCATCGCCTCGGGCCTGATGATGGCGCTGATGATGAGCAACGGCGGCGGCGCCTGGGACAACGCCAAGAAGTACATCGAGGACGGCCACCACGGCGGCAAGGGCTCGGAGGCGCACGCCGCCAGCGTGGTCGGCGACACCGTCGGCGACCCCTACAAGGACACCGCCGGCCCCTCGATCAACCCGCTGATCAAGGTCATCAACACCGTGGCGCTGATCTTCGCCGGCGTCATCGCGGTGTCGGGCGGCTGGCTCATCTTCTGAGCCACCGCACCGCGTGAGAACGAGGGCCGCGCTCGCTACGGGCGCGGCCCGCGTGGTGTTCGTCGTCGTCGACGCGCGGGGCGCGCCGCTCCCGGGGCCGGCCGCGGCCCTGGACCTCCGGGCGCCCCAAACTTCGATGATAGCGAAACGCCTCACGTCGGACCAGGACATGCGACCCTACTCGGTAAAGTGGGTATGGTGTACCGTTAAGGCGGAAGGAGGTCTAACACATCGAATCAATAGACCACTTCTTGAACGAACGGCCCTGGTAGCGTTGTAGGCTCAACCGAGTAACCCTCTCGCAGCAGTAGAAGCCACACGAGGCGAGAAGGCACCGACCGAGCGCAGATGAAAGCCACCGGGGTCGTTCCATGTCGGCCGCCCGACGCCCCACCTCGGAGCACGCCGATGCACGGGCGCCGACGAACGCGCCCGCGACCCCGACCCACCGCTCTCAGTCCAAGAAGTCCGCCAGCGCCTTCGAGCGCCGCGCGAGGTAATGCATCTTGCGCAGGCCCTTCGACTCGACCTGGCGGATGGCCTCGCGCGTGACGCCGTACATGCGCCCGATCTCCTCGAGCGTGTGCTCGCGGCCGCCGGCCAGGCCGAAGCGCAGCCGCAGCACCGCCGCCTCGCGCTCGGGCAGGCGCGCCAGCAGCTCGTCGAGCTTCTCCGACAGCGCCCCCTCGCTGGCGGCGTCCAGCGGCGACACCGCCTCCTCGTCGGCCACCAGGTCGCCGAAGGCGGTCTCCTCCTCCTCGCCCACCGGCCGCTCGAGCGAGATGGGCTCGCGCGACAGGCGCAGCGTCTCGTCGACGCGCTCCACGCTCCAGCCCTCCCCCATCGCCTCGGCGATCTCCTCACGCGTGGGCGGTCGCCCCAGCTCCTGGCGCAGCTTCTCGCTGGTGCCCGAGATCTGCGACAACGTCTCCTGGAAGTGCACCGGCAGCCGGATGGTGCGCCCGGCGTTCGCCAGCGCCCGCACCACCGCCTGGCGGATCCACCAGACGGCGTAGGTGGAGAACTTGAAGCCGGTGTTCACGTCGTACTTCTCGACCGCCCGCAGCAGGCCCTGGTTGCCCTCCTGGATGAGGTCGAGGAAGCTCAGGCCGCGGTTGCGGTAGCGCTTGGCCACCGACACCACCAGGCGCAGGTTGGCCTCCACGAACGCCTCCTTGGCCGCCTCGCCGTCCTCGATGAGGCGCTGCAGCTCGCGGCGGCGGCGGTTGGTGGCCGCGTCGGCCTCCTCGACGTCGGGCAGGCCCGCCAGCTCGGCGGCGGCCGCGTCGGCGGCCTCGATGCGGCGCGCCAGCGCCACCTCCTCGTGGCGGGTGAGGAGCGGCACGCGGCCGATCTCGCTCAGGTAGCGCTGTACGTCGCTCGCCTCGCTGTCGAGACGCCGCGAGGCCGCCGCGGCCTCCTCCGCCTCCTCGGCGGCCTCGCGCGCGGCGGTCGGCGTCGCTGCGGCGGCGAGGTCGTGGTCGTCGCCGAGCGGTGCCTCGGGCGCGTCCGCGGCCGTGTCGGGCTCCGCGCGGGCCTGCCGCTCGCGGCCGCCCTCGGCGAGCGGTTCGTCGGTCCGGCCGTTCCGGGCGTCTGACATGGCGGCACCTCCGGTCTGGACGAGGGTTCGCTGGCCGGGTCCCGTGTGGGGGCGTGCGTGGGGGCGCGGACGACTGCGGCTCGCTGCGCCCCGGGCAGGGCGCGCGCCCTGCGCAAGGCGCGACTCCGTATCCGAAGCGATGGTAGCGTTCGGGGTAGGCGCCGCCAGTGATAGCTGAGTCCTTGATGCGGCGCCACCGGACCTGCTAGAACTCCGGTTGAAGGCCGCTCCCGGCCGACGGCCGCGGTCACCGGGGCCGCCCGCCCAGCGGGACGTCGCGGCTCCCGAGAGGAAAGTTGACGAGATGGCTTACATCATCACCGAACCGTGCATCGGCGTGAAGGACGCGTCGTGCGTCGACGTCTGCCCCGTCGAGTGCATCTACGAAGCCGACGACCAGTTCTACATCAACCCCGAGGAGTGCATCGACTGCGGCGCCTGCGTGCCAGCGTGCCCCGTGGACGCCATCTACCCTGAGATCGACGTGCCCACCGAGTGGGCGTCGTACATCGACAAGAACTTCAAGCTGTCGGGCCTCTGAGCCTAGGTAGCTGAGCGCGGGCCGCGCGCCCGCGCCCCGGGACCGGGCTCCGACGAGCCGCGTGGGCCGCCGCCCACGGGGCGTCGTCGCCGTGGGCGGCGCCCGCCCCACGCCGCCGCTCCGGCTGTGACCACCCCGGCCGGGGCGCTCCCGGGCGTGGCGATAATCGAGGCGTCCGCGAGGCGGCTCCGGACGCTCCTCCCCACGACCTGCAGCAGGGGCCTCCTGCGCGACCACCGTCTCCCAGCCTCACGGCCGGGCGGTAGTTAGGAGGAGCCATGCTCGAGGCCGACACCGTGGACCGGCTCCGCGAGCGTCTGTCGACGTACGGGAACGGCGTCATCTCCCTCTACCTCGCCATAGACCGCAAGGACCCCGACGCCAACACCACCAAGGCGTGGGCGCTGCGCGCTCGCGCCGCGATGGAAGGGCTCGAGCTCGACGCCCGCACCGTCAAGCGCATCACCATGGCGCTGCAGGACCGGCTCGCCCTGGAGCCGGGCCCGCTGGCGGCCGTCTTCGCCCACCTCTCCGACGAGGAGCTGTTCGAGCTGGTGAGCATCGAGCGCGAGCTACCCGCCCTCGACCTGCAGGACGGCGCCAAGGCGCGCCTGGGCGCGCCGCTGCTGGCGCCCCTCGAGCTGGCCCAACGCCAGCGCCCCGTGACCCTGGCGCTTCACGTGGGCCAGGAACGCATCCGCCGCTTCGTGGTCTCGCCCACCGAGGTCGAGGAGCTGGCCACCGAGATCGACACGAGCGACGAGTCGTCGTGGCGCGACACGCGCGGCAGCCCCGCCGGCGACCCCAGCGAGCGGGCGCACGCGAGCACCGGCCGCGAGAGCTTCGTCGACCGCGCCGCCGCCTGGGCCGACCGCCTGCGCAAGCGCGTGGCCGAGGAGACCGGCCGCCTCCTGAAGCAGCACGGCGCCACCAGCCTGATGCTGCTCGGCACCGAGCCGGAGGTGGCGGCCTTCGAGGAGCACCTGGACGCCGAGACGCGCAAGGCGATCGGCGCCCGCTTCCCCAGCTTCCCCGACCCCGACGCGCCCAGCGCCACGCTCAAGCCACGCCTGCAGGCGGCCGCCGCCGAGGCGCAGCAGGCGGGCCAGATGGCGCTCCTCGCGCGGGCCGAGGAGCAGAGCGCCACCGGCCTGGCGAAGACCCTCGAGCTCGTGGCCGAGGGGCGCGTCTACCTGCTGCTGGTGCCGAGCCGCCCCACCGCGCGCGTGCAGCGCCTGGAGCAGAGCGGGCTGGTGTACGCCCACGGCGCCGCGCGCTTCGCGGCGGCCAACGAGCCGCTTGAGGAGGTGGAGCTCGCCGACGTCCTACCGCAGCTGGCGGCGGACCACGGCATGGGGCTGCGCTTCCTCACCAACGCCGCCGAGGAGCGCCTGCTGGAGCTCGGCGGCCTGGCGGGGCTGCTGCGTTGGTGATAGCCGTGGCGGCTCCTCACATCTCCACCTCACCCCTCACAGGACCGGGGACGGCACAGTACGGACGTAAGCCAACGACGTACGGACGCAGGGAAGGAGTCACACATGAACTGGGACACCATCCGCGGCAACTGGAACCAGCTCAAGGGCGAGATCAAGCAGCAGTGGGGCAAGCTGACCGACAACGACATGGCGGCCCTGGAAGGCAACCGCGACGAGCTGGTCGGCAAGGTGCAGGAGCGTTACGGGCTGACCCGCGACGCCGCCGAGCGCCAGGTCGACGAGTGGGCGCGGCGGCACTCCGACACGCATCGCGCCTGAGCGCCACCCGCACCGGCGGGCCCGAGCGCCCGCCCGAGACCTGAACCCTGCAGCGCGCGCCGGTCCCCCCGGCGCGCGCTCGCGTCCCGCGGCGCCGCGCGTCACGCGGCGTCCCAGGAGGGAGGTGACCCCCATGCCGTACGACAGGCTGGAAGAGCTACCCGACGGCGTCCGCGACGTGCTCCCGAAGCACGCCCAGGAGATCTACCAGGCGGCCTTCAACAGCGCCTGGGACCAGTACGACGAGCCCCAGGAGCGGCGGGGCGACGCCACGCGCGAGGAGACGGCGCACGCCGTGGCGTGGACCGCCGTGAAGCGCACCTACGAGAAGGGCGAGGACGGCCGGTGGCACGAGAAGCGCTGAGCCTCAGCCCAGCTCCACCACCACCTCGTGGTCCCGACCGTCGTCCCGCAGCGGCACCGCCAGGTCGGGGAGCGGCGCGCCGTCTAGCGTCACGCGCCGCACCGCCTCGCTCGCGCCGACTGCGCTGCGCCTAGCCGCGCGCTTCACCTGGACGCGGTAGGTGCTGGCCCCTTCGCGCCACACCACGCGGTAGCCGTCCCACGCGCGCGGGAGGGCCGGCTCGAAGGCGAGGCTGGCGCCCCGCTTCCGCAGGCCCAGCAGCGCCTCCAGCCCCAGGCGGTAGAACCACGACGCCGAGCCGGTGTACCAGGTCCAGCCGCCGCGGCCCACGTGCGGCTCCAATCTGTAGACGTCGGCGGCGATCACGTACGGCTCCACCTGGTAGCGCGCCACCCCCGCCGGGTCCTGGGCGTGGCGCACCGGCGCCAGCAGCTGGTAGAGCTCGTGCGCCTTGTCGCCGTCGCCCAGCGCCGCGAACGCCCAAGCGGTCCAGATGGCGCCGTGGGTGTACTGGCCGCCGTTCTCGCGCACCCCGGGCAGGTAGCCCTTGATGTAGCCGGGGTCGCGCTCGGTGCGGTCGAAGGCGGGCGCGAACAGCCGGATCAGGCCGTCCTCGCGCCGCACCAGCTGCCCGTCGACCTGCGCCAGCGCCTGGCGCCCGCGCTCGTGGTCGCCCAGCGCGAACACCGACCACGACTGGGCGATGGAGTCGATGCGGCACTCGCGGTCCTCGCGCGAGCCCAACGGCGTGCCGTCGTCGTAGAAGGCGCGCAGGTACCACTCGCCGTCCCAGGCGTGCTCCTGCGCCGCCTCGACGTAGCGCTCCGCGCGCGCCTCCAGGTCGCTGGCCTCGTGCTCGCGCCCCACGCGCCTCAGCAGGCCCGCGAAGCCGCGCAGCGTGACGACCAGGAACCACGCCAGCCACACGCTCTCGCCGCGCCCCTCCACGCCCACTCGGTTCATGCCGTCGTTCCAGTCGCCGCCACCGATCAGCGGCAGGCCGTGCCGCCCCTCGGTGGCGCCGCGCTCGATGGCGCGGCGGCAGTGCTCGAGCAGCGTGGCGCTGCCGCCGCGCGGGTAGTGGTCGTAGCGCTCGTGCTCGCCGGGCGCTAGCCGCGGTCCCGTCAGGAACGGCACCTCCTCGTCCAGCACCCCCTCGTCGCCGGTGGCCTCCACGTAGCGCTCCGTGACGTACGGCAGCCACAGCAGGTCGTCGGAGATGCGCGTGCGCACCCCGCGGCCGCTCGGCGGGTGCCACCAGTGCAGCACGTCGCCCTCCTCGAACTGGTGGGCGGCGGCGCGCAGCACCTGCGCGCGCGCCAGCCCGGGCGCCACGTGCAGCAGCGCCAGCACGTCCTGCAGCTGGTCGCGGAAGCCGTAGGCGCCGCTCGACTGGTAGAAGGCGCTGCGGCCCCAGAGCCGCGCCGCGAGCGTCTGGTAGTTCAGCCAGCGGTTGGTGAGCAGGTCGAGCGCCGGGTCGGGCGTCTCCACCTGCACCTGGCCCAGGAGCGCCTCCCACTTCTCGGTCACCGCCGCGCGGTGCTCGGCCAGGCGCCCCAGGTCGCGGTAGCGGTCGGCGAGCTCCAGCGCCCGCTCGCGCCCCTCGGCCTGCCCCAGCACGAACAGCACCTCCTCGCCGCCGCCGGGCGGCAGGTCGAGGTGCAGCTGCAGCGCGGCGCACGGGTCGGCGCCCGCCCGCACGGCGCCGCTCAGGCCGACGCGCTCGAGGGCCGCCGGCCGCGCCAGGCTGCCCAGGCGCCCGAGGAACTCGCGCCGGTCGGTGGTCACGCCGTGCGGCGCCTTGTTGCTGGCCAGGAACGCCTCGAGGGCGCCGAACTCGGCGTTGTAGCGGTTGCCGGCCAGCAGCACGCAGCGCACCGCGTCGTAGCCGGGCACCACGTGCAGCTGGGTGGTGGCGTGGTCCACGCCCAGCACCCACGGCGCGAAGTAGGTGGCCGTGACGCGCCGCGCGCGCTCGGTGCGGTTGGTGAGCCGTAGGCGCACGAGCTTCACGGGGTCGTCGGCCGCCACGAACGCCTCGAGCTCGTGCTCGAGGCCGCGGCTGGCGTGCTCCCACACCGTGTAGCCAGCGCCGTGGCGCACCAGGCAGGGCGCCTCCAGGTTGCAGGGCAGCGGCGTGGCCGACCACACCTCGGCCGTCTCCTCGTCGCGCAGGTAGACCACCTCGGCCGGCGGGTCGGTCACGGGGTCGTTGTGCCAGGGCGTCAGGCGGTTCTCGCCGCTGTTGACCGCCCAGCTGCTACCGAGGCCGCCCTCGGTGGCGAGGAAGCCCACCGTCTCGTTGGCCACCACGTTCGCCCACGGCGCCGGCGGCAGCGCACCGCCCGGCAGGTAGACCTGGTACTCGCGGCCGCCGTCGGCGAAGCCACCCCAGCCGTTGTCGAACGCCAGGCCCTCGGGCCGCGCCACCGGCGGCGCCGCCGCGCCGTGGTCGGCGTCGGGGTCGCTGGCGCGCAGGGGCGGCAGCAGGTCGGACGCGTGCCACAGGCGGTCGAGCTGGCGCGACAGCGGGCCGGCGTCGGCGTCGAGGATCACGCGCGCCACGCTGCGCAGCAGCGTCAGGTCCTGCGGCGCCAGCTGGTCCTCACGCAGCAGGAAGATGCCGCCGCGGGCGTCGAGCCAGTCGTCGCCGCCGGTGCGGCTCAGCAGCCAGCGCAGCCGCCCCTGCAGCTCCTGGCTGTAGCCGGTGCCGCGGGCGTTGAGGATCACCACGTCGACCTTCACCCCGCGCCGGCGCCAGTAGCCGTGGGCGCGCACCAGGTCGCTCACGAGCTGCAGCTCCTCCTGCTCGTCGACGCGCGCCAGCAGGACGGGGTAGTCGCCCGAGATGCCGTGGCCCCACAGGCCCGGCTGCCCGAGCTGGTTGGCGGCCAGCACCTCGGGCGGGGCGCGCAACGTCGGCCCCGGGTAGAGCAGCGCCGACAGCAGGCGCTGGTAGTCGCGCAGGTCGGCGGGGTCGACGTGGCGCCGCCGCAGCTCGAGGCGGCTGCGGTTGCGGGCCAGCTCCAGCTCGCGCTGCACGGCGCCGGGGCGCTGCAGCCGCTCGATGGTGGCCACCAGGGCGCGGCGGCTGTGGCCGTAGGCGGTCACGAAGGTCAGGGTCGCCTGGCTGTGGGGCGCCAGCTCGAGCGTCTGGCCCAGCGCCATCACGGGGTCGAGGGTGGCGCCGACGCCGCCGCCGAGCGTGCCGCGCGGCCCGGCCGCGTCGCGCACGCCCCGGCCCCGCCCCAGGAACGCCTTGCGGTCCGACTCGAACTCGCCGGTCGGCGGCGTCCCAGCGTCCAGCACCAGCGCGTGGGCCGCGTGCTCGGGCGCCTCCTCCGCGGAGCGCGGGCGGCGCCGGAACAGCAGCGCGTTCTGCTCGGGCAGGTAGACGCTCTCCACGAACAGCTTGCTGAAGGCCGGGTGGCGCTGGTCGCCGGCGGCGTCGCCCAGCACCACCTCGGCGTAGCTGGTGACCTTGAGGCGGCGCGGGCGGTCGCTCTGGTTGACGAGCGTGAGGCGCCGCAGCTCGGCGTCGTCCTCGGCGACGGCCACCTCGAGGCGGCTCAGCAGCTCGTCGACCTGGCGCGTGAAGGTGGCCTGGTGCGGTGCGAACTCGGCCTCGTCCAGGGCCGCCGGTCCCAGCGGCTGGCGCGTGGCCGACCAGAGGCGGCCGTCGTCGAGGTCGTGGAGGTAGACGAAGGTGCCGTGCTCCTCGAGGGTGCCGTCGGGGCGCCAGCGCGTGATGGCGGTCTCCTCGCAGGCGCTGTAGCCGGCGCCGGCGGCGGTGATCAGCACCGAGTAGCGCCCGTTGGAGAGCAGGTGCGCTTGGGGCGAGGGGCTCTCGACCGGCGCCGCCCACGCCTGGTCGAACGCCCCCAGGTCGACGGGGTTGGGGCGCGGCGGCTCGCGCTCCAGCGTGTCGGCCGGCGGCACCACCGCCGGCACGCGCTCCTGCAGCAGCAGCTCGACGGTGGCCACGCGCGGGTCGGCGTGGAAGCGGCGCACCATGGCGTCGTCGGTGAGGGCGTTGGCCAGCGCCACCAGGATCATCCCCTGGTGGTGGGCCATGTAGGCGCGCACCAGCACGTGGTCGCGGCCGATCGGCTTGCGCGCCGGGGTGAAGTCGAGCGCCTCGTAGAGCCCGTACGGCCCGAGCGCCCCCAGCCCCTCCAGGCGCCGCAGGTTCTCGAGCACCGCGGCGGGCCGGTACTGCAGCGCCAGCATCGAGGCGTAGGGCGCCACCACCAGGTCGCCCTCCTGGCCGCGGTCGAGGCCCAGCTCGGGCACCCCGAAGGCGCGGTACTGGTAGGTGCCGGCCGCGTCCACGCGCCCGTAGGCCGACTCGCTGACGCCCCACGGCACCCCGTGGCGCCGCGCGAAGGCGATGTGCCCCTCGACGGCGGCCGCGCACGACTGCTCGAGCAGCGTGCCCGGGTAGCGGCGCGTGAGCAGGTTGGGCATCAGGTACTCGAACATGGTGCCGCTCCAGGAGAGGAGCGTGGCGCGCCCGCCCACGTCGGTGAGCGGCCGCCCCAGGTGGAGCCAGTGCTTCACCGGCAGCTCGCCCTTGGCGATCGCGATCAGGCTGGCGAGGCGCGCCTCCGAGGCCAGCAGGTCGTAGTAGTTGTCGTCGAGCCGCTCGGCGTCGACGTCGTAGCCGATGTGCAGCAGGGCGCGGTCGGGGTCGTAGAGGAAGGTGAAGTCGGCGCCCTCCACCTCGGCGTCGGCCATGGCGGCCACCCCCTCGAACGCGGCCACCAGCCCGCGCGCCGCCCCGGCGCAGGACGACAGCCGGCTGGCCAGCTCGTCGCACCACGCCTCGGCGCCGGTGGGCTCGCCGCCCTCCAGCGCGCGCTTCAGCTCGGCCAGCAGCTCGATGGCGCGGCGGCAGCGCCGCTCCAGCTGCCTGAGCGTGGGCGTGGTGGCCAGCGCGGCGCGCAGCTGGGCCATGACGCGCGCCGCGGGCGCGGGCAGGGCGTCCTCCCAGGCGCGTGCGCTCAGGAAGGCGCGGCTCCACGGCATCAGGAAGTCGAACTCCAGCTGCGTGACGCGCACGTTGTAGCCCACGCGCTCGGCCCAGGCGCGCACGGCGCCGCGCTCCTCGGGGCCGAAGGCGCCGGCCTCGAACGCCTCCACCAGCAGGCGCTTGAGCTCCTGCATCGCGTCGCCGGCCAGGTGGTCGAGGAGCGCCGGCCACTCGTCGGGCTGCTCGGCCACCGCCGTGACCCGCGCGCGCATGCGCTCCACGTGCGCCACCAGCTCGGCCTCCTCGCCCAGGGCGTCGCGCAGCGTGTCGGCGAGCACGTCCATGGTGTCGGTCAGGCCGCCCCAGCGGCGGCGCGGCGCCACGCTCTCGCTCAGCACCTCGAGGCAGCCCTCGCGCACCGCCACCAGGCTGCCGAGCAGGTTGCCGCTGTCGACGCTCGAGACGTAGCGCGGGGCGAGCGGCGCCAGGGTGCGCGTGTCGTACCAGTTGAGCAGGTGGCCGCGGTAGCGCTCCATGCGCCCTAGCACCTCTAGCGTCTGGCGCAGCCGCAGCGAGAGGTCGACGAGCCCCAGGTAGCCGAGGTCGTGGGCCGCCAGGGTCGAGAGGAGCAGCAGGCCGATGTTGGTGGGCGAGGTGCGATGCGCCGTCACCGGGTTGGGGGCGCCCTGCACGTTGTCGGGCGGGAGCCAGTTGTCGTTCGGGCCCACGAACTGCTCGAAGTAGAGCCAGGTGCGGCGCGCCAGGCCGTGCACGGCGCGGCGCTGCGCCTCGTCGAGCGCCTCCGGCGCCACGTCCAGCGGGCGCCCGGTGCGGTGCGCCACCACCGGCGCCGCCAGCCACAGCCCCGTCACCGGCAGCGCCAGCCACAGCGCCCCCGGCCGCCCCGCGACCACCAGCACCAGCACGCCCAGGCTCAGCAGCAGCGCCGGCGCCATGCGCGCCGCGATGCCGGGCAGGTCGAGGCCCGCCACCGCGTGGGCCGCCTGCGCCGCCGTGCGCCACTCCAGCAGCTTGCGGCGCGAGACGTAGAGGCGGTAGAGCGTGACGCCCACGCTCTCCAGCACCGTGACCGCCTCGAAGGGCACGAACGCCAGCGTGATCACGAAGCGCCGCAGCCCGTCTACGAGCGGGCGCCACGCCACGGTGGTCCGCCGGGGCGCCTCGTCCGGCCCCCCGCGGCGGGGCGCCAGCGCCCGCACGAGCGTCGAGACGGCGCTGCCCAGCAGCGGCACCAGCAGCGCGCCCAGCGCCATCAGCGTCCACACGAGCGGCAGCCCCGGGAAGAGCAGCCAGCCGCACCCGAGCATCAGCACCACGGCCGGCGCCAGCAGGCTGCGCCGCAGGTTATCGAACAGCTTCCAGGCGCCCATCACCCCGAGGCCGGTGGCGTCGCGTTCGCCGCCCCCCGTGAGCGCGTCGCGCAGCCACGGCAGCAGCTGCCAGTCGCCGCGTACCCAGCGCTGCGTGCGCAGCACCTGCGCCAGGTAGTTGGGCGGGTACTCCTCGAACAGCACCACGTCGGTCACGAGCGCCACGCGGCCGTAGACGCCTTCCAGCAGGTCGTGGCTCAGCACGCTGTTCTCGGGAACCTTGCCGGCCAGCGCGCGCTCGAAGTCGTCGACGGCGTAGAGCCCCTTGCCCACGTAGATGCCCTCGCCGAACAGGTCCATGTAGACGTCGGAGACCGCCAGCGTGTAGAGGTCGAGGCCGTTCTCGCCCACGAAGAGGCGGCTGAAGGGGGTGGCGTTGGCGCTCTCCGGCAGGATGTCGGTGCGCGGCTGCAGCAGCGAGTAGCCCGCCACCACGCGCCCGTCGGCGTCGAACTCGGCGCGGTTCAGCGGGTGGGCCAGGGTGCCGATCAGCCGCGCCGCCGCGCCCGGCGGCAGGCGCGTGTCGGCGTCGAGCGTCAGCACGTAGCGCACGCCGGGCAGCCGCGTCAGGTCGCCGACCTGCACCGTGTAGCTGGTGTCGCGCGCGCCGCGCAGCAGGCGGTTGAGCTCCACCAGCTTGCCGCGCTTGCGCTCCCAGCCCATCCACGCCCCCTCGCTCTCGTTCCACAGGCGCTGGCGGTGGAGGAGGTAGAACGGCCGGCGGCCGCCGCCGTACCGCTGGTTGAGGCGCCCGACGCCGTCGATGGCGCGGCGCAGCAGCTCCTCGTCGCCCGCCACCTCGGCGGTGGCGGCGTCGGGGAAGTCCGTCAGCAGCGCGAAGAGCAGCTCCGGGTCGGGGTCGCCGAGGTAGTGGCGCTCGAGCTGCTCCAGCAGCTCGTCGACGCCCGCGGGGCTGTCGAGCAGCGCCGGCACCACCACGGCGGTGCGGTAGCGCTCGGGCACCCCCTGGCTCAGGTCGAGCTTGGGCAGCTGCCGCGGCCGCAGCGCGTAGCCCAGCAGCAGGTTCACCAGCCCGACGCCGATGCCGAGCGCCGGCACCAGCACCACCAGCAGGACCAGCAGCTGCCCCGGCACGCTGGCGCCGCCCCAGGCGGCGTGGCGCAGCGCCAGCGCCAGCAGGGTGAAGGTGACCAGCCCGATCGCGCCCAGGTACACGCGGGCGGGGTGCGCGAACACCCACTCGCGCGCCTGCTCGGCCGCCGTGGGCCGGTAGCCGAGCCGCCGGCGCAGCAGCGGCAGGCCGGCGTCGAGCAGGTAGTAGCCGACGTGGGCGCGGCGGCGCGCGCTGTTGTCGTCGTCGGGGCCTACCCAGGCGGCGTCGGCCGCCGCCGCCAACGCCACCGCCTCCTCCGCGACGCGCGTCTCGGCCACGCCCGTGCCGGCCGCCAGGCGCTCCACCACCTTGCGGTAGCGGTCGCGGGTGGCGAAGGTCATGCGCGCGTAGTCGCCGGTGCTGTCGCCGCGCAGCACGCGCTCGACCAGGCTCAGGCGCTCGAAGAAGCGCTCCCAGTCGTGGACCTTGAGCGCCCGCAGGCTCACCACGCAGTTGGCCACCTGCTCGTCGTCGTTCACGGCCACGGGGCCGGCGACCCAGCCGGGCGGGGGCGCCGGGCTCGGCGGCGCCGGGGCGGCCTGGCCCGCGGCCGGCGGGGAGGCCTGCACCGCCCTCAGGTCGGCTTCCGGGCCGAAGCGCGCGGCCGTGAGGCGCTCGACGCTCTCGGTCAGGCGCTCGAGCAGCACCACCCGCAGCAGCGCCGGCAGCGCCCACAGCTCGCCCATCGTGAGCGGGGCGCGCTCCTGGTACGCCTCCAGCTGCTCCTCCACGGCGCGCAGGTCGAGGCGCGCCTCGCTCTCCTCCACCAGGCGGTGCGCCAGCGCGTAGACGCGCGGCAGGCCCTCGAAGGCCGCGCCGGCCGCCAGCCGCGGCAGCCGCCGGTAGAAGGCGAGTGGCAGGTCCTGCAGCGCCTGCCGCGCCGCGTCGCGGATCAGGTAGTGGTTGTCGAGGAACCACTCGGTGGCGTAGCTGTCGGCCAGCTCCTCCTCGCTGTCGGCGCTGAGCCACCGGCGCGCCGCCTGCAGCGCCTGGGCGTTGCGCCGCAGGCCCGCCAGGACGGCGGCGTCGGCCGGCGCCGGCGCCGCGCCCGCCAGCGGCTGCTCCTCGGCCCACGCGAGCGCGCGCCGCGCGCGCTCGGAGCCGGCCGGCGCGGGCGCCCCGCCGCCCCGCGCGCCCTCGTCCGGCTCCTCGCCCGCCGTCGGTCTCACCGGGCTGTCGCTCACTCAGCCGCCCCAGCGGTCGGCGCCGCCGTCGGCCGGGAACCCGCCCGGCGCCATGTCCTGCACGAGCAGCAGCGGCGTGCGCCCGTAGCCGATGAAGCTGGTGGCCACGTCGCCGAACGGCCAGCGCGGCTCGCCGCCGTGGCCGTGGGCGCTCAGCACCATCAGGTCGACGGCCTCGCGGTCCACCAGGTCGTGGAGCGCGACCGACACCTTGGCGCCCTCGACGAGGCGCGTGGAGGCCTCGATGCCGAGGCGCTTGCGGGCGTCGTCGAGGTAGGCGGCGGCGGCCACGCGGTTGCGCTCCATCAGCCGCCGCGCCAGCGCCACGTCCTCCTCGCTGGGGGGCGTGAGGCGCGGCAGCTCGGGCTCGACGACCACGTGCGCCAGGATCACCTCGGCGTCGTGCTGCTGCGCCAGGCGCCGCACCCACGGCAGCACGCACTCGGCGCGCATCGAGCCGTCGAGCGCGGTGACGATGCGGGCGTAGCGCACCCCCTGGCGCGCCCGCGGGGCGCGGGCGGCCTCGGCGGGCGGCTCCTCGGGCGCGTCGCCCGCCCCGGGCACGTCCGCGGCCGCCCGTGGCGCGTCGCCCGGGGTGGGGCGCGGCCACGGCGCGCCCA